>Ga0222718_10000120_pt1 | contig 77237 bp, 54 predicted proteins | sample C33_27DmetaG_FD_165045 | JGI IMG/M metagenome (GOLD analysis project Ga0222718, IMG submission 165045) | Estuarine water microbial communities from San Francisco Bay, California, United States - C33_27D | ecosystem: Environmental > Aquatic > Marine > Unclassified | place: USA: California... | reverse complement strand
GACTAATTGAAGAAGACCACCACCCATTTTATTGTTATATTCTTTATACTATAATAGAAGAAAAAAAAAGAGATATATTATTTTTATTATTAGTTGCTATAAGCAATGCCACCCATACCAGACATAATACGAAGGACATTGTAATTGACGGTATATACATTAAGATTTTTACCGTGGCTAGAATCGTATACAGAAGAAATATTGAGATTTGCAGTATCAATACGAGACATATTTAAGGTTCCAGAAGGTTGATGTTCTTCGGGTTTAAGAGCAAATGAGTATACATTGATACCGGCATTTGATGGAATATTTTCGTGATGTTGGAAAGGTTGAACAAGATTGAAATATAAACCATCGCGTTGTGCGAAACGATCATTTCCATTGAGAACAAGTTTAGCGGAAGTGATAGGATTTTTGCTAGTTATACAATCAGCTGCTAGTTTTTTCAACATTCCAGATGTATCATCGCCGCTTACAAGTTTATTATCACCACTTACATCAGTTGTGTAATTCATCCAATTGTTATTATCAGCAGCACTATCAGTAACAACCCATAGAAGTTCTTTACAAGGGTGATTGAAATTGAGTTTGGATTTCATTTCTTTAGAGGGGATTGATTCTTGACCAGTAAATTGGAGTTGTTCGATTAAATACTCATGGGAAAGTTGAGCAAAGCGTCTGCGTTCATCAGTATCAAGGAAAATATAATCGACCCATAATGCGGCATTAAAAGATCCAGTTAGTGCATCAGCACCTCCTTTGCATTTGTCACTAGTTTCGAAATTGATATTTATTTTTACCTCGTGATATTGAAGAGATATAAGAGGGAGTGCTAAACCAACATTGCGACAGAACCAGAATTCAAGAGGAATATATAATTGTTTTTCCATATTCATTCCAGGTTTTCCACCAACAGCACCGACCATATTGTAATAACCATCTCTCTTGGAAAGAGGTAGGGAAAGTTCGTTCCAGATATACATCCAGTGTGAATAATGTTTGTCAATCTTTTGACCACCAATTTCTATCTCTACATAGTTAATGAGGCGAAGACCATAGAATTTACATAAAGTATCTCCTGTTGCTCCCGACAAATCTAATGTAAGATAGACACGGTTAATTAAATCACCATTTCTAGAAATGGTACTGGTTACTCTTTGTCCATATCCAGGAGTTCCACTGAAAGTTTGTTCAATAGATTCTACCGCAAAATTAGTATGTCTACGATAAACAGCTTTAAAAAAGGTAATTTGAGGGTTACCAGTTAAATAAACATCTTGAGCGCCATAAGCGACTAATTGAAGAAGACCACCACCCATTTTATTGTTATATTCTTTATACTATAATACAAGAAAAAAAAAGAGAAGATATATTAATGTTTTTAATTACTGTAAGCAAGACCACCCATTCCAGACATAATACGAAGGACATTGTAATTTACAGCATATATATTTAAAGTTCCACTTTGATCAGCACCCAAGTAACCAGATAGAGTTTCCATTGATAAAACAGCAGTATCTATACGAGACATGTTGAGGGTTCCAGAAGGTTGGTGTTCTTCGGGTTTGAGAGCAAATGAATATACATTAATACCTCTGTTAGAAGGTATATTTGTGTGATGTTGGTAAGGTTGAACATAATTGAAATAAGAACCTTGACGAACGGCAAAACGATCATTACCATTAAGTTGTAACAAGCAATTTGTAACAGGATTGTGGCCATCTAGATTTTCGTGAGTAACAACAGAAGTACCATCGTCGACCTTCACATTATCTGTATTTGTATAATTGTACCATGAATGGCCGCTATTTTTGGCAACCCATATGAGTTCTTTACAAGGGTGATTGAAATTGAGTTTATATCTGTTATTTCCACCAGATGAAAGATTTTCTTGACCAGTAAATTGTAATTGTTCAATTAAATATTCGTGAGAAAGTTGAGCAAAGCGTCTGCGTTCATCGGTATCTAAGAAGATATAATCGATCCACATTGAAGCATCTAAGGTATTATTTACATCAGCGGCAGATGAATTAATGATACAATTATCCTTATTTTCGAATTGTATTTTGAATTTAACTTCATGATATTGAAGAGCAATAAGAGGAAGTGCGAGACCAACATTGCGACAAAACCAGAATTCAAGAGGAATGTATAACATAGTTTTATCGGTACCAACAGTAAGTTCGGCACCATTTGCACCAACCATTTTTTCATAACCATCTTTTTTACCCATAGGGAGCGAAAGTTCATTCCAGATATACATCCAATCAGAATAATGCTTGTCAATTTGTTGTCCACCAATTTCTACAACAACATCTTTAAGTAAACGAATGCCATAATAATTTACATATCTTGCCTCAGTACTTAATGATGATGAGGTTTCCATTAATTTAGGAACATTAACTTGGAGATAAGCTCTGTTTATTAAATCACCATTGCGAGATACTGTTACAGATATTTGAGATCCATAGCTAGAAACACCATTGAAAGTTTGTTGGATAGATTCTAACGCAAAATTAGTGTGTCTGCGATAAACAACTTTGAAAAAGGTAATTTGGGGATTACCGGTTAAATAAACATCTTGAGCGCCATAAGCGACTAATTGAAGAAGACCACCACCCATTTTATTGTTATATTCTTTATACTATAATACAAGAAAAAAAAAGAGATATACTATTTTTATATTACTTAAGAATGAATTTGTAAAGTTTATTTATAAATATCAAATGTTTAAAGAAAAGACATCGAAAAAAAGGATACATGTTTCAGAGGATGGTAAAAAATTATTTACACTAGATGTTATGCATAGTAAAATGATAGAAAATTTTCAACAAAAACAAGAAGAATTACAAAAACAAGAATCTGTATTAAAAAAATTAAGAAATGATCAAAAACAAATAGAACAATGTATATTAAATACAAATATTGACGATAATTCTTATATTGATATTTGGAGTTCAAATATAAATTTAAAGGAAAGAATACAAGAATCAGAAAAAGAAATTCGAAAAACAAAAGATATGAATAATGAATTAGAATATTATAATAACACAAGCGATATTTTATTTAATTATTATGATTTAATTGAAAAACAATCTAAAAAAAAACAAATCAAAAAAATTGTAAAACCAACTAATAAGACTATTTTAGATGCTCTAAATAATATAAATACGAATCAAGAATCTGAAAAATCAATTTCAGAAAATACCGATAAAAATATAAAAGATAAGAGTGATTTAGTTGATGAATATCTTAATATAACTAATAAAAATCATATAAAAAAGACAGATAATAATGGACTCGAACATTGTAAAATATGTCAAGAACAAATGACTTGTTTTCAACACGAGGCTATCATAATTTGTGAAAAATGTGGATTTCAAGAATTACTTTTAGTAGAACAAAATAGACCTATTTTAAAACAAAATGTAAAAGATTCTTCTCATTTCAGTTATAAGAGAATAAATCATTTTCGCGAATGGTGTAATCAAGTTCAGGGGAAAGAAAGTACCGATATACCTAATGAAATTTTTGAGAAAATTCTAAATGAAATCAAAAAAGAAAAAATAACAAATACAAAGAAAATCACCTATGCAAAAATGAGAGAAATTTTGAAAAGACTTCGAATTAATAAATATTATGAACATATAAATTATATCATAAATCGTATTAATGGTATTCCAACTCCTCATTTTTCATCGGAATTGGAAGAAAAATTATTTATTATGTTCCGAGATATACAAGGGCCTTTCTTGAAACATTGTCCTAAAGACCGAAAGAACTTCTTATCATATAGTTATGTATTATATAAATTCTTTCAAATTCTAGGTTTAAATGAATATCTTAGCTATTTTCCATTATTGAAAAGTAGAGAAAAATTATATGTTCAGGACCAAATATGGAAAAAAATTTGTGAAGATTTGAATTATGAATTTCATCCTTCTCCATTATTATAGAATTCATGGGAAACCCATTAATTTAAATCCTACACCTAAACCAGTACCTTGTCTTGCACCACTTGAAATCGCAGGGGCTAAAATATCGAGTATAGAGAAAACAGCAGCGGCTGTTAATGCTATAATCATTATTTCTTGTCCAGATGGTTGAGGATTTGTTATAAGGTATGTAACAATACCAACCGATAAACCTTCGAGTAAATATTTGATTAATCTTACAACTGCTTCATTTATATCTAACGCATAATCCATTTTTTAATGTATTTTCTTATATTTATAATAGAGATTTTTTTTATCAAAAAACTATATAAGATTTTTGAGTATTTATTTCTATAAAACATAGTTATGCAAAATGTTTCAGTTAAAGAACATGATTATTTAGATGAAGATAAACAGATAAGAGGACAAAATTATGTATTGCTTTCATTTTTAAGCCCAGAAGATGTTATTGTTAATAAAGAATCATATTATTTCTCAAAATTTCTTGATAAATTTGGTAAAGATATGAATACTTTATTTGACGGTATTCAAGCAAAATTACCCGATTCTAAAGATATGATAGAATCTATCAAAAATAACCATAATTATATTTTAGATGCCCAAGAGATGGATAGTCAATATAAATTCTTTAAATCCGTTAATTCTTCAGATATTGAAGCTGATTATCATAGAGATAATAACTTTCAAACAACAATGAGAGGTATTAAAGTCAGAGGTGTTTTTGATACTATTGAGGAAGCCAAAAATAGATCGGAATTTCTAAAAAAGGTTGATGATAAATTTGATATTTTTATTGGACAAGTTGGATGTTGGTGTCCTTGGTCACCGCATCCAAGTGATCTTGAAAATCAAGAATATGGTGAAACTCAACTTAATACTTTGATGAAAAAATATAAAGAAAATATGGAAAGTAAAGATGAAGTTTTTGAGAAAAGAAAGCAAGAAGCTATTAATTCTTCATCAAATAAATCAGATGTAGAAGATATTTCAGAACAATTGGAAAAAACAGATCCTTGGAGTGAACGACAAAATGTCGAAAATGAAGTTGTATGAATTTGATTACCAATTATTTTTCTATATTTTTATAATAAAAGATGAAAAGCTTTGCAATATTTCTATTATTTATAGGAACTATTCTTGTTATTCAAGGATATTATAGTCAATCATATGATGCTTCAAAATTTCAAAAAACCCATATAAAATATATTCCTAGATCTCATTATGAAGATCAATTAGGTGAGGAAAATATAGATCAGTATTATAAAGGTATTTTTGATTCGGAAAATATCAAAAATTAAGTTTATTATTTTTATATTTTGTATGTTATAGAAAATGGATGTTAAATCAAATGATTTGCTTCATAGTATTTTTCAACAAATTCAAGGTGATAAAACAATCGATTATGTAAAATCTCTTTTTTACAAATATGATGAAAATGTCAAAGAATATTTATCTCAGAATGATGCAAAAATTCAGTTTTATAATGAAAACTTTAAAAATAAACGCGATTTACAAAATTATGAATATGATGAATTTGTGAAAAATAAGCAAGTTTTATTGAATAAATATAAGGAAAAACCATCTAAAGATATTATATACAAAATTCTGGAATTACAGTTTCCATATCAGCATATTGATGATATTTATTCATATAATATTATCCATAATAAAAACTTGGATGGAACCAATAAACGACAATTAGATATTTCCAATGAAGAAATTATTTTACCACGCAAAAAAACAAAAACTGTTGAAAAATTAAACTTTTGGCACATAGAAGATGAAGATCATCAAAAAAATTTAAAATATTGGGAAAAAAATGAAGAATCAAAAATGTTTTCATTTTATGATCAAGAATTACCATATGATAATGAAGATGCAGATGCGTTATTGAATAGTCTACTAACCAGTGCATCAATCAATGCATTTATCTACAACTTCATAAAAGATAAAAAATTATTCAAAAAATATATTATTATGAATGCAGAATTTTATTATGATTTAAGTGAAATGATTGAAAATGACGAAAATTTAGATAATTTGACAGAAGGGTATTTGAAACATTTTGATAACGATTGGAATAATAAAACTATATTCATTCCAATAAATATTGATAATATACATTGGATTGCATCAATTATAGATCCAAAAGAAGAGAAAATTTATCTATTAGATCCATATGGACACGAAAACCCTGATATTTCAGATAAAATAAATATTTGGAGAAATTGGTTACTTAATAAACAGTCGAATTTAGTGAAAAAAGAATTCGAATTTGTTTATGATATCCCCGATATTGTACTACAATTATCAAATGATACTGAAAATTGTGGTATTTATACGATAATGTATTTAATTTATTATATAAATAATGGTAAATTTCCAACAAAAAATGACTTTAATGAAGATGAATTACAAAATATAAGAAATTATATTTATAATTATATTACCAATATTGTAAAATGTCCTATAGGAAAGAAACTCAATCCGAAAACAAAAAGATGTATCAAAGATAAATAAAAAATAATGATTTATTTTAAGATGCAATTCTATTTTTCGTTCTTTACTCTAGGTATTGTTATCGGAATTTTCATAATGTTTTTAAATATACCAAAAACCACAAAGATTATTAAATACCCCTCACCCTATAATGCTGGTTCTATTATTTACAGAGGTTTAAGTGGAGATTGTTATAAAGTTGATGCAGAAGAAGTAAAATGTAATGATACAGCTATTAAACAACCTATAATATAATATTCATATTTTGTAGATCATGAATAATATTCATAAACAATTTTTTCAAGCAATAAATACCGAAATTGGAAGTATAATTTTTAGTTTTATATGTGGTCTTGGTTTAGCGTTGGTTTTTAAATATCATTGTAAGGATAATTGTCATATATATTTAGCACCTCATCCTGAAGATTTTATTGACAAACAATTTATAGTGGAAGGAAAATGTTTCAAATATAGTCCATATGTTGTCGATTGTGAAGGTGATGATGTATTAGAACCATATAAACAAAATGATATATTAGTTAATAAAATTTAAAATGCGTTTTATTTTTTTTATTTTGTTATTTTCGTATAATAGATTAAAATGGCAAATATTCCTATAAATAATAATTCTATACAAATGTCAACACCAATAAATAGTCTTCCTTTAAAAACAAGTAATAATGAAACATTAAACCTTGGTCAAGATCCGGATATTGATAGTGTATTAAAAGATTTTGAAAAATATGAACCAAAAGAAGTACCCCAACCTGTACAACAAGTTCAAACTATACAACAAGTACAACCTATACAACAAGTTCAATCTATACAACCTGTTCAAGATATAAAATATGATTCTAAATTAAATTTCAATAATGATTCTTCTTTTATTGATTTGAAGATTGTAAAACATGTATTTGGTTTAGTTGTTATAGTTGCTATACTTTACAATACAAGTTTATTTGAAAAATTATTAAATATACTACCATTAACAATAAAAAATAAAATATTTGGATATGAATTATACATTCATTTATTTACATTATTTTTAATATTCTATTCGTATGAAAAATATTTATCATTGTAATCATAACCTGCTTTGCTTAAATTTTCCTTATCCATTCCTTGTGCACTATACATACCTTCATTATTAAAACCTTTTAATAAACCCTTTACTTCAGTATTATAATTATTTTCATGAACAACATTGTTTTGTGCTGATAAAAGATGATCATTTGTAATATAATCCATCATAACCGGTGTTATTTTTTGAGAGTTTTCAGTTGTATTTTCAGATGTCTTTATTTTTTTTATATTTTTAACTTTTTTATATATTTCATAATAAATTAACATTAATACTAGACCCATAATAAAGCCAAATATACTATCGTATAATATAAATCCAATTGTGATGATAGCTAGGACAAATTGTGTTTTAGGATCTTTCATTTTGGAATAAAATGGAAAATCATCTGCTATTGCAACTATTAATAATAGTAGTACAGCTATTATACGCAATGTTTCTTTCAACATATTAGTTCTATAATTAGACATATATAAAAAAATGAAATATTCACTGATAATTTTGATATTCAAATGACAACAATTTTATCTATAAATGGTTATGGTTTATCTAAATCACATTTTAAAGATCAAATAGATGATATTAAAAAAGATCTGACGATGGTTCCTAATGTAAATTTTACATTAGGTGATACAGATGTCAAAACCTTTCATATATATAATGAAACTGATAAAATATTATATATTCCAAGATATTATGGATTACAGAAATTTGGTTTACCTCAAATAGATAAAATTGGTACAAATGTCAAAAAATGTAATCTTAAATTTGAAGGAAAACTAAGAGAACAACAACTAATTCCTGTTCAGAATTTTATTGAAGCTGCTAAAAATCCAATGAAAAGAGGAGGTATTATATCTGTTCCTTGTGGTTTTGGAAAAACTATAATGAGTGTATATATAGCTTGTGAATTGAAAGTTAAAACATTATTTGTTTCACATAAAGACTTTCTTAATCAACAATTCAAAGATACTGTATCTCAATTTGTTCCAACTGCATCAATTGGAAAAATTAAACAATCTAAAATAGATATTGAAGGAAAAGATATTGTTATTGCATCGTTACAATCACTTGCTATGAGAGATTATGATATAAATATATTTAAAGAATTTGGTCTTGTCATAATCGACGAAGTACATCATCTAGGTGCCGAGGTATTTTCAAGAGCTTTTCATAAAATGAATGCACCAGTTATTTTAGGATTAAGTGCAACACTTAATAGAAAGGATGGTATGCGTCGAGTATTTGAATATTTCATTGGAAAGTCTGTTTACAAACTTAAACAAAATGAAAAAATAGAGGTTAATGTTAAAATGTATAAATATTTCGATCCTGATATCAATTATAGTGGTAAAAAACTATTATGGAATGGAAAACCAAATGTAGCTGCGATGATAAACAATATATGTTCATTTGAAAAAAGAACCTTATTTATTATTGAAATTTTGAAAACCATTTTAGCAAATGATAAGGATAGAAAAATTCTAATTTTATCTGAAAGAAGACAACATTTAAAAAAGATTGAGGATGAACTTAAAACTAGAAATATAAATCAAGATATTGGATATTATGTTGGAGGAATGTCACAAGAACAACTTGATATTTCAAGTGTTAAACAAGTTATATTAGCTACATATCAGATGGCTGCTGAAGGTATGAATATTCCTTCATTAAACACTGTTATATTTGCGAGTCCTATTTCAGATATTCAACAATCTATTGGTAGAATTTTGAGAGAAAAACCAAATGAAAGGAAGTATATTCCTCTATGTATTGATATTTGGGATGAATTTTCTGTATTCAAAAATAAAGGATATGTAAGAATCAAATATTACGAGAAAAACGGATATACTATTAAATATTTCATAGATAATGATGAAATTATAGGAAAAAAAAGTCAAACAGAGGAAAAAATTCAATTTATAGACGATGAATAAAATATATTTCAATTTATTAAAGAATGAACTTCTACATTATTATGGTTGTTTTATTTTTGTTATTGCTTATTTTGGGTTCTAATATAATATCTATACAAGAATCACCAATTAAAGAGAATATTGAAAATAATGTAATAAAAGACAATATAGATGATAATGAAATTAAAAATAATGGTTATATAAACGAAGTTATAGGTATTAATAACAAAGGATATGTAGAATTTGATAATCTTCTATTAGATTATCATCCAAAATTGGAAAGAAGTGGATGTAAACTATCTAAAGATTTACCCATAGCTAATGTTAAAATTGAACATCTTTTTGAAAACGGTTCGTATATATAAAAGGTATAAATCTGTTTTTAATATAATATTGGATTTATTTAAGAACTATAAAATTTCAAGTTTTATGAGTTCTACAAATGATTATGAAGTCGTTGGTAAAGGAAGTTACAGTGTTGTTTTATCACCTCCTATAACAAATGTTTTACCAACACAATGGTATTTAAATTATAATGATCCGTTAAATAATGATGTTAGTAAAGTATATAAAACAAATGATTTTGAAGATTTTGATACAGAGTTTTATATATTGACAGAATATGTTATGAAAATTGAAAAATATGAAAACTTTACAGTTAAAATTAAAGGAGCCTCCAGATTTTTTTTAGACGAAATTCAAAATAAATATATTTTAGAATTATTGGATGTCAAAAGATGTGGCGGAAAATTGATTGAAATGCAACAAATTATTTTTGAAAATGGTGGGATACAAATCAATAAATATTGTGAATTATTTACATTTTCTGAATCTCTCAAATTAATTCTGAATTTTTATAAAGGATTGAAATTATTAAATAATTATAATATTATTCATAGAGATGTCAAACCGACAAATGTATTATATAAGGAAAAAAAATTGTTATTGATTGATTTTGGTCTATCTTGTCATGTTAATGATGTTTATAATTGGGTTAAAAGTGATTTTATATTAAGTAATAAGTATACTTTTAGTCCCCCTGAATTTTTCATTTATTATTTATTTAAAAAAAATAATGTTATTTGTCATTCAGACATTGATAGTTTTCTAAAAACAATGGAAGAATATGGTTCTTCTGTCAGAAAAGATGTTTCGACTTATTATGAGAAACATTGGTTTCAATATAATAAAGGAATTCATGATGTTACGAAATATTATAATGGTATAAGAGAAATATGTCAATCAATTAAAGAAAACAAAAATATATATGATTATTTTTCAAATGATCTAGCTAAAAAAACAGATGTATATTCGTCATCATATATTATAAAAACTATGATTACTAAAACTTTTTTCAAATCAAGATCTGAAGAAATTTTATTTGAACAATTATATGAAATGTCTTCAATTTTTGATCCTTTGAAAAGATGTTCTATTCAAGATTTAATAGATAAGATTGAAGAGTATTAAAGAATTTTACAAAACTTTAACAGGGTACCATTTTTTAAACTTGTCATTATAGCAACATTCTACTTTTACAGACGAAGATACATTCTTATTTTTCATTATTTCTCTTATTGTTTTACTTGTTTTTATATCAGGTATAAGTGCGACACCTATTTTTATGGCTTTGAGGATATTTTCTTCATTAAATAATTCATAAACATCTGGTGTATCAGTTTTGATCATCCAGTAAATATTACTTTTATCGGTTCTTAATGTTTCAATTTCTTGTTTATCTAATGAAATTTCAACATCAGTTTGTTTTTCTTCAAGAGTTTGGAAATTAGTTTCATCTTTAACTTTACGAACCACATTTACAATACAATCATCATTAAAGTTCATTAATTTATTTTTATATCGAAAATTCGAAGACCACATGTAAATTCCCCTACATGTATAATTAAGTTTGTCAGCTAATTTCAATAATTCTTGTATTCCTTCTTTAGAAACATAATAATAGTTTTTAATCTTATATTCACATACATCAATTATATTATCAGATGTATGTTGTGTATCTAAAATCTTATAAAGTATTTTCAATCTTTCATTTAAAGGTACATTCGATAAATAATTACCTTCATATGAAATTATATCATTCATTAAAAACAACCATTTACCATCTTCTTTTTTAACCATTTCTCCATCTATTAAAGTATTTTTGAACAATGAATGACTAAATAATCCTCTAACGATTAAAATTCTTGGTTTTTGATACCCTGGATGAATTTTTTTATCGATGAAATAAATTATAGGAATGTCATTATAAAGGGTGAAGAAAATTAGATAAGGATTTCCATTTGATCTCAATGAACATAAATGAAAATTATTAACCACATGTTTGATATTATTTTCTTCAAGACGATGGTGTTGTTTTTGAAGAATTTGAATTTTATATAATGAATACAATTGTTTTAATATCAAATCTTTTGAATCATTTGATTTAATATTTTGTACAATTCTATTAGCAAAAGAAATAATTCCAGTCTGCATTAAAGTATTTATTAATACAATATATCATCATTTTTTTAAATAAGTACATTGATTTTGAAAAAGAGTACATTTCAATATATATTTTGGTTTTTTGTAAAAGTTTTTATAAATTTTGATAATCTTTATGAAATGTACTCTTTTTTGAAATATTTTTCTCAATATAAAATAATGGATTTAACCTTATTTATAATTTTCATAATATTGATTGTTGTTGTATATTACCTTGTTATGAGTATACAATCACTTATATCTGAAATTCAAGAAATCAAATCAAAGTGTATAAAATGTGGAAATGTATCAAATGAAGAATTCAAAGTCAAAACAGAAGATCCTGGTAAAAAAATGAAATCAAAAGCATTATCAATACTTAAAAATTTAAATTATATAATTAGTGAAGACACTCAAGACAAATGAACGTTTGTTATGAATGTAAAAAAAAGATTTCTGAATTAGATAAAATAACAAACAAATGTAGATGTGGTAATATGTTTTGTAAAAAACACAGATTAGTACATAAATGCGAATACGATTATTCTGAATTATATAAACAAACACATAATCTTATAAAACTAGAAGGTGAAAAACTTCAAAGTTTCTAAAAAATATATAAGAATATCTCTAATATATAGAGACAGGTAGTAAAAGAGTTCCTATAGCTCAGTCGGTAGAGCGTCGTGCTTATGACGCGAAGGCCATGGGTTCGAGCCCCATTGGGAACATTTATTTTTTCATTTATGTCATAAAAACAAAAAATGACATAAAACAATATTATCAATAAATATTAAGAAGAGTATGTTTCATAATTATAAACATGACAAAAATGATCCTACAAATAAATATTCATTTGATGTTCACGATATTGATATATCAATAGTGAATGGTATTCGAAGAATTTTATTGACAGATATTCCTATTCCTGGAATTATCGGAGAAAATGAAACTACAATTGATATTATTCAAAATGTAGGAGGATTGCATAATGAAATTATTTCTCACAGAATTGGTCTTTTGCCTATTTGTGTTACAGAAGATCAAATTAATTCATATCAAGATGATGATATTGAATTAGAATTAAATGTCAAAAATAATGGTATCAAAATGATGAATGTCGATTCTGGACAAATTAAGGGTAAAATGAAAGGTGTTGAGCTTACAAGTTCACAATTAGCAACATTTTTTCCAAAAGATAAGGTAACCGATTCTCATATTCTTATAACTAGATTGAGATCAAATGAAGAACTACATTTCAAAGCTAGAGTTGTTAAAAGATCTGCAAGATTTAATTCGGCATTTTCACCAGTTTCTTTAGCTAATTTCTATTATATTCAGGATGAATCAAAAATTAATAAAGATATGAATATACTTGATAAAGAAAGAACCTTTCATAAAAATAAATTTGGAGAAGCAACAAAAGTTCACTTTGAAATCGAACCAATCAATTATAATCTTTCTGCACAATTCTTAATCAATCATTCTATTGATATTTTGATTCAAAAATTGAAAAATATTTCAGAAAATCTGATTTCTAATAAAGAAATTAATATTTCATTTTGTGAAGATTTGAAAAATACTGTACAATTTGTTATTATGAAAGAAGATGACACAATTGGAAATATTATACAATCTATTATTCATAATAAATATATTCGCAATAAATCAACTTTCAACGATCTAATTTGTTCTTATATTGGGTATATTTGTCCTCATCCTCTTAAAGAAGAATTGGTTATTAAACTTACATTGGAAGACCAAACAGATATTAATAAATTTATTATGTTTATGGAATCTCATTGTAAAATTATTATTGACGAACTCAGTATCATTAAAAATGAATGGAATAAATTTATTGATAATAAATAGATTAAATGGATAATGAAATAAGAATATTTGATGAATTTCTGGATGAAATCGAATATTATGAAATATTATCTATAAATGATATTATAAAAGATAATCCAGATTTCAAAGCATTTTCTCGCGAAGAAATATATGACGAATTATTTAATTTCTTTCAAAATTCGAATACTGCTAGTAATTTAACTGATTTATTCTATAAAAAGGGAAATTCAACAGATAATTATGTTTTTATAACAGATGCAATAAAACATCAATATGATGACAATATTGAAGAATTTGTAAATACTATTTCAAAATATACAAAATTACAATATTTACAATCCCAAGAAGCTAAAAATAAGCATTTTTTTGCATTAGATTATGATACTGATTCTACTGCTCTCAAATTTAAAATTGAAAATAAAACAACCATTGAAATACAAGATGATAAACAAAAATATAATGTATTTAAAAATGATGATATAAATATTCCAATTGTTGCTATTTATTATAAGAAACCCAAATATACACAAAAGGATTTTTTATATTCCAAAATACTTTCAAAATATGAAAAATCAATTTCTATGAATCTTGTAAAAACAAATACTTTTCAAAATATTGATTTGGTCATACAAAATGTAAAACCTAAAATTGATCAAATATTAGATCATCTTCCAGATGATGATATTGATTATCAAACTGTAAATAATATCTTATTATCTTTTGGATCTTCATATGATGATATATCTGTTAATGATTTTCAGAAATTGAAACAACATTATGATTATTTATTGAAAACAAAAGAACATAAAGTAAAATATAAATCTTTACAACCCCAGATTTTGACATTAAACTCTTTTATTTCAGTTCCTATTGAAAATATATTAAATCTTATTCCTTTACAATATGATGATATAGATTCGTTGATAACACAATTAGAAGATGAAAAAATCAATATTAATTTTCCAGGTCTTATTTATAATAATTCAAATGATATTGTAAATGCTGTTAAAAATAATGATATATCAATTGATGATGTTATTCAAAATATTGCGGATTATAGAAGAATAAATACAATTCTAAATACTGTAAATACTTTATTACAAATCAGAGAAACCAAACATGAAGATATTGTGAAAAAATTGGAACAAGATAGAAAATATAAGTATCCAAGTCATCGAGATTTGTATAATATAAAATTTGAAAATTTTCATTATGAAAGTAAGGAAGTAAAGGAAGCAAATGATTTTTCTAATTATGATGGTATTCCTCCAATATATAAGAATGAACAAAATTTTGAAGGAATGATAGACAGAGATGATGATATTGAAGTATTTGTTCCAGAACAAGTATCGCGAGAAAATATTTTATTATCACAAAGATATAAAAATAATAAGGGATTTCGTGAATTATTAGAAATTGTTTTAAAACTTTTTGATAATATCGAAAAGAACTCGATGTTATTCTTAAATAGACAAGCATTAAGTGAAGAGTTATATAAACATTTTTCAGGTGTTTCAACAAAAAAAGATTTATTCATAAATATTTTAGACAAAAATAAACAACAATATCCTGATGAATATATTGAAAGAATTATCAAATTAACACCACAAATCGTATTGTCTACACAAAATGAAAATATAACAGAATATATCAAAGAATGTAATAAACAATACATCGAGACTCTTTTTGAAATGATATATATATCATTATGCTGGTGGTCGATATCAATTCTAGAAGATAATATGAATGGTTTTTTGATTTTTGATCAAAATAAGATAATGGTACAATATATTGATAAATGGTCTTTATCAGGTGCACCATTTGATAAAAATGCTAACGATGGTGTCATAGTATATTTATGTGAAATAACAAAGGATATTCTTGATGAATCTGTTTATACTTCTCCAAAAAATATTTTGAAATCTTGTATAAAAATATTTGAAGAAAAATATTCAAAAGAATTGAAAAATATTGAAGTAATCAATACCCAAAAACAAAATAAAGGTAGAGAAACTTACAAAATACTGAAACATGTATTATCAAAAAATAAATCGAATTTTGTTGAAGAATATGTTAAAGCTTTGGTATACATGCCGAGTTATAAATTTAAAAAAATACATAAATTTTTATTTGGATGTTGTCTTCAAAAAATTGGTGAAGATTTTATTTCAGACAGTGATATATTAGGTATAAATAGAACAGATTTAAAAGATGCTAAAGAAAAATTTTCCAAAAAAAGAGCAACAATTAAGAAATCCAAAAAAATGTTTTATATTCCAAAGGAAATACAATCATTAGAAAAACGAAACATTGATAAAATTCATTTTGATATTGTACAGAAACAAGAAATATTGGATGATTGGTTAGATAATATAGAATCACCTCTTTTACCACAAGATATTATTGAAAAGATAAAGGAAAATGGTACAAAATTTTTACAAAATGAAGCAAAAAAATATGTAGAAATATTCATAAAATCATCTGGACATAAAAATACCAATATGATAGATTTATTTCAAGACAATCATTTGAATTTATTGAAAAGAATAAATAAAATTTTTAAAGAATATAATGGAAATACTCAAGAATCCTTTATATTAAATATTGCTTGTGAAACTGTATCAAATGTTATTAGAGATATTTCGAAATTAGATGATACAATTGATGATTTTAATAAAAAAGATATCAATAATATCAAATTGTTTATATTAAGTAGAGCTATATGTTTACCATTTAATCCAGATAATTCAGAAAATATTTTAAAAGCATCAATTGAAGTTTCACATGGATTTATTAAAGATTTAACAAATATTATTTATAAAAATGTTACAAAATATTTACAAGATATCACTATGCCGTCAATAGAAGACAATATAATTTTTATAAATTCGATAAGAGAACAAAATAAAAATAAACAATTATCTGAAATGAACAAAATGTCGATGGAAGAAAGACAATTAGAAAAAGAATTGAAATCAATGGGTATAACAGGTGAGCTAGTTGTACATGAAGATATCATTGATGTTGACGAAGAAGACTATGATTTAGATTTAGGAGATAACGACGATGAATAAAATATATAAGTGTAAATTGATATAAAGAATATAAAAATGCCTCGAAAAAGCAAAAATTTGCAAACAGATAAAAAGAATAAAAAAACATTATTGAATACAATGGTGAAAAGTAGTAATAAAGATGAACATATTATATTACAATTACCATTATCAAAAAGTCATATTGAAAAGATTATAAATATTGATAAAAAAAACGATTGTGAATATGAACCAATTCCATATGAAAACCCATATTGTTATATAAATGAAGAAATAAATGATATAAATGAAGAAATACAAGATAATGAAATATCTCATGTATCAAATCACACTTGTGGTAATAACATGGTTTGTTTTTGGTGTTGTCATAACATTGATTACAAAATTTATGGAATGCCTGTGAGTTATTGTAACAATACATATTTTGTATATGGAACATTTTGTTCATTACAATGTGCAAATGCATTTAATTTTTCTTCACATAATGGTAGTGATAAAGTATGGGAAATAAATAGTTTAATACAAATGATGGGAAAGAAATATGGTATAATAGAATATATAAGACCTGCACCTTCAAGATATCTTTTAAGAATGTTCAATGGAAATTTATCAATAGAAGAATTCAGAGCACTTCATATGAATAATGAAACTACATATGTTCTAAACATTCCGCCAATGATTTCACTCCCAATAAGTTATGAATCTGTTAATACATCATATATAAAAAAGAATTCAGAGAGTTCATAAATAAAAAAATGATATAAAGACATCCAACAATTGTTTAATTGCCTTAAATGGAATCTGAAATTGTTTTCACACCATATCGTGTTTCGACAATAACTTGTAATGCAGATATAGGAAATGATATAAATTTAGATTTAAATATCTTATTTGAAAATATTGAAATTGAAAATGATATTAAAAAGTTTATATGGATTCAATTTCTCAAAGAGAATATTGAACATATTCGTGGAATCAATCCAAAGAAAAAGCGCAAATCAAAACAAACAAACAAAAAATCAAGATTTGATAACCAGATAACAGTTATATATAAATATGATGAGAATTATTATCCAAATATTAAAATTTTTAAGAATGGGAATATACAATTAACGGGTATTAGAGATATAAGTCATCCAGAATTGATTATAAATGATATTATTATCAATATCAAAAATATTTTTCAGAATGGAAATAAAAAGATATTTATTACAAATTACAATGATATTAATCCTGATCATAGATTGATATATTCAAATTTTAAAGTGCGTATGATAAATTCAGATTTCAAAATCTTCAACGATGTTAACCAAATTGAAAAATTTAATATAAAACGAAAGGAACTTCATAATCTTTTAATAAGTGGAAAATATAATAATAAAAGTAGTTTTCAACCAAATGTTTATCAAGGAGTAAAAGTTGAATATTTCTGGAACACATCTAATAAAAACAATGATGGTATTTGTAAATGTACAAAAAACTGTTTTGGTAAAAGTACAGGAAGTGGTGACGGAAATTGTAAGAAAGTTACAATTGCAATATTTGAAAGCGGAAGCATTCTTATAACAGGAGGTGTATCTTTTGAACAGATTGATGATGTTTACAAATATATATGTAAAATCATCAAAGAAAATCAAAAAAATATTAAAAAGAAATTTATAGACGAGCTTGTTCTTTAAAACAAATTTCGTTATATTGATTATTTTTGAAAAAATACTTATTTTTATCAATTGAGTTATTTCCGGGTCTTACATTTGTAGGAATATGATTTTTAGCTAAAGTATTATACTGAGATGAATATGCAATAGCATCTGGTTCAATACGAGGACCTCTATAATCTTTTGACCATAAAGTGTTTTCATATGGTTCTGTACTTGTATAAAGTCCAGCGTGATTCATTGGATGAGGTATTCCAACATTTTCACTTGGATCCAAAAAACTATATGAAAATTGTTTCATATCTTATATTTAAGAATCATTTTTTTTCTCACATTTTGACAAATCAACATGTTGTTTAAACCATTCTGTACCAACTTTTTCAGAAGCTTCTTGTGCTGTCATTTCATTGTCAATAATTTTGTCTCTCATTTTTAAGAAATAATTCAAGTGTTCATAATTAAAATTTACACTAGTTGTCATATCAAATAAAAAAGGGTATCTTGTAGCAAAGAATTCACATTCTCTTTTCAGAAATTCAACTCTTTCATCAAATGAAGCTTTCCCTGGTTTATCAAGATATTCACGAATATAATTTACTTGTTTTTTAATCATATCAGTTGTCATACCATCTTCAATAAAATCTTTTGTCATAGTTTTCTTATTAAAAAATATCTTTATATATATATTTATTTTTTTGTATATTTTATTAAAAAATGATATAAGATTGATATGAATATATTCATACAACTTACAAATGGAGCTTGATTATCCCAATAATGTTTACGATATTATCCAACAAACTTTTCAAGAAAAAGAAAAAAATCCAACTATGGAATATCATAATTGTCTATTGATGACACTTAAAAAATATCACATGTGGCCTTATCTTCAAGTAAAAAAATTCAAAAATAATGATTTTCTTGTCCTTCTCCATAATTCATATGATATCAAAAATGTAGATGAAAAGTTTAGAGATATTTATAATCAATGTAGAAGTATTGTTCTTGATTTCTCTCTCGATTTGAATAACAATATTGTTGTATCTTACGCTAATAATATTCCTATTCGCGTAGATTTTAATGATTATTGTCAACAGGTTGAAGAGAATGATAGATTTCAAGAAGCATATGATGGCACAACTATCACAATTTATAATTATAAAAATGACTGGTATTTCGGATCTTCAACATGTACTGATATCAATATGTCCAAGTTTTCTCATCCGACAAAAACCCACGGTGATATGTTCAATGAGGTTCTAATGAATATGTTTTCATCTGAATTTACACCAGAGGAATTAGCTATTAGTGATAAAAAATACATTGAGAAAAAACTAAGGGATATGTTCGTAAGTTTTCTAGATAAATCTATTGCATACGAGTTTGTTCTAATTCATTGTGAAAATAATCATATTATTGATTATTCAGATGTTTTCGGACAAGAATATAAAATACTTTATCATATCAATAGTAAAAATAGAGAAAATCTTTGTGAATGTGATATTAGTAATCAACCTCTGACGAATATCTCTTGTATTAAATACCCAACATATTTCACATCATTGAACGATGCATATAATTATATTAATACAAATAAAAGTTATGGGTTCATTGTGAAAAAAAATACAGAAACAGGTGTAAAATTGTTTAAAATCTCACCACAAGACATTGTTCTAAAAGAAGAAACAGATCCTTGTAAACCAAATATCTGGCACAATTTTATTACAATTTATATGAAAAATAGAAAGGATTTCAAGATTGTAGATTATATTGAAATGTATAAACCACAATTTGTTCTTCCCAAAGATGAAAAAGATAGAGAAATCGATCCAACATATATTATTCACACTGTGATCCTAACAATTAAGGATATTCTATACAATTCATATATTGCTTCAACAACATATAATACAAAAACAAATCGATTCAAAATGAATAAAGAACTTGATATGCAATTTCCTCCAATTATTCGTTTTCATCTTGCACAATTGCGTCATAGACAACAAAATATTCATGTAGGTAAAATGATCCAACCATCCGATGTTTACCACTATATTTGTCAATGTAATAATTTGAAAAATATCAAACTTCTCATTCATTTCTTGGCATCAAATTCTTGTTATAATTTGAAGGAAAGAACAGCAATGTGTATCACTACACTCGGAAATCTGATTTAAATTTTCTTAAAAACTGCCCATTGATTGAGAAAACTAAATTTCTTCTGTATATCATCATTGTTTAATGCTGTAATATCATTGTATAATTTATCTTTTGATGTAATATTTGTTTTTATATTGTTGAAAGTTTCTTCAAACATTTCTGTTTTATCTAATTCTAATCCAAATTCCATTGCTTTTTTAACCAATGTTTGAAATGATATTAAATATTCTGGTATAAGTTTTTTTGTATTTTCGATGAACACATCAATCTTTTTACCATATATTTCTTTATTTTCTTGTGAATATCTTCTTATAATAGCCCAAACAGGTGTTCCTTCATTATATTCTGTCTTAAGTTTTATTCCTTCTATTTTATCTCCATCATTTTTCATTATCTCATTATGAACTTTATCTCCATTCATAAATGTACAGAAAAACACACCATTATGTTTTAAATTATCTGATACATTTTTTAGAAAACCTTCCAATTTTTCTTCACTTTCAAAGAAATAATGAATTGCAAACATACAAGATACTACATCAAAACCATCTGCTCCTTTACCAGTTATATATCTCAAATGTATATCTGTGACAGATTGTTTATTCATAACAGTTTTGAGAACTTTTTCACTTTCTTTATCATTGATGATTCGTGCTGTTTCACCAGTTTTAATATTCGCAGAACAATCTCCTGCTGCAAATACAATATTTGGAAAATATGCATCTTTTGGTGCATTTTTGATAAATTGCTTTCTTCTTTTCAACATTCTGGAATAACCACCACTTACTGGATTATAAATATTATGTTTTACAAAATCTATCCCTAATATAAAATTATATCCAGAGTCTATCCATCTATTCATATCACCACCATCTCCACAACATAGTTCTAACAATGAACCTTTCTTTTTAGGTATATCTTTATATAAATATCTTTTTATTCCTTGATTGTGAAAATTCAACATATGAACCGATAATAGATTATCTCTTGATATATTTCGAGAATAATAGATATCTTCAGAATCTAAATTTTCAACATCTTCAATTGATGATATATTTTCATTTCCTATTATCATCGCCATTGTTACTGGTATATGAATTGATCTCCATATATTTAATGCTACACCATAATCATTTGCTGTTTTACTTAATGTGTTTTCATTTCTATATATTCTTGTTTTATCTTCTCTTACTCTCAAAACATTCCATCTTTCACTAACATGTAATTTATCATCGTTATTATATTGAAATTCGACAATACTATTATTTTCAATTTTGTCTCCATTTTTTGCTCTCAACTCACCACTCGTATTTATTCTAATGTGTGCACATTCTACACCAGGTGTATAAAACATTTTTGGTTTGAATAAAACAGGAATATATGCAGAAGAATTGATATCATTTGTCTTTGCATATACCTTATCGTATCTTAGTTTTAAAGCTTTATCAATAGATAAATCTTCCCATTGTGTTGCATTATAACCTACATATAATTTGACTTCTCTATATCGTACACCATTTTTAGTTATAATTTTTCCATATGATATCAGAAAATCGATTGTATTCTGATCTTCTGGTTTCCATTTAAAGACTCTATCCCATTTTACATTATCTGTTAAAGTTACATTACGATTTGTATAATATGAATATACTGCTAATTTAGCAGGTGTGAAAATTAAACCATCAATATCATATGGATATTCTTGAGAATTTGTCAGAATATCTTTTGAATCTTTCAAAATATCATCACTATAACGATGATTTTTCACAATTACTTCAATATCCCCTTTTGAAATATTTTTAACAATTTCCTTTAATTTTGTATATCTTGATTCATTATCTATTAATGGCAATGATGTTATCAATTTACCACCTATATAATACATATCAAAGCAAGCATATAAATTTTTATCACTCATATCATTTCTCTTATCACAACTTACATATTCACCGTCGATCAAACTATTTGAATATTTTTTAGGCACTGTCAAACCTGTACTTTGAACTTGTAAAGTATTATTAATCAAATATAATTTTCCTTCTGAATTGACATACATTAATATTCTTTCACCATCGGCTTTTTCTGTTACTGTATATCCTGATAATATACTCACTGCACCGTATGTTTTTGGATCAATAAGATTGGAAAGTTCAAGTGTAACTGGTTTTGGTGCTAATAGAGGAATTGTATTTTTTTTATTATAATTATTTATTTTGATATCTTTTTTTACCAGATCATTGTATTCTTGTAATATTTCACTTTGTTGTTTTTGAGTTAGAATCATATTTGACATGTGTATTGTTCTTAATAATAATATGATTGCTTGAATTATTTCGGCATCTTTATTTTTTATAATGATTTTGAATTCATATTTTTGTTCTTCCTTCATTACATTTGATTGTTTCATATTATGAAAATCACCATTTGATATTTTATATAAATTTGCAATATATTCTATATTTTCATTTTCATAACATATATGTTTTTCTATTTTATATTGTTTCAAATTATCATCCCAGTAATCTGGTTTGGTTATTGATATTTTATTTGAAATATTGAATGTAATACGATCATCAAATAAATCATCTATTTCATCTTCTAATATTTTATTATTTTTATTCCAATTTATATTATTATCATATGATTCAGAATAACAATATTTGATGATATTTGATATACCGAGTAATTTCAATTCTACATTTTGACAAGAAACAGTTAAACATTCTTTTTCTATTTTTTCATTATAATTTAATGAACGAAAAACATTTGTGAAGTTATTGAAATTACTTTCGGTATATTTTCCTTTCAATGGATGAACTATTATTTCATATTCTTGATCATTATTTATTTGCTCTTTATATTTTGAAATTAAATCAAAAATTGGTAAATCCGATTGAAGTTCCATTGATTGTATCTATAATATAGAAGTCATTTTTTTATATATAAGACTTATATAAAAAAATGATGTTATAATAGATATATTATTAGCATTATGTCTGAACTTTTCATACCAATTAAATTTAATACTACACTTCAATTAAAAACTACGGAAATAGGTAGTAATATTGATGATATTTTATTGAAAAAAGTAAAAGATAATTTGGAAAATATGTGTTCAAAACATGGTTATATTAAGAATAATAGTATTAAAATTATCAAACGGTCTATAGGACAACTTATTGTATCACAATTTAATGGGAATATCATGTATAATCTTCAATGTATTGGAGAAATTTGTAATCCAGCACAAGGATCAATTCTGAAATGTAAAATTAAAGCAAAAAATTCCCTTGGTCTTCTTGGTGAAGGATTTTATGACAATATTCCTATTTTACAAATTATTGTTCCAAAATTATCAGCTGGTATTCAATCAGAAATCGATATTGATACAGTAAAGATTGGTGAAGAAATTAAAATAGAGGTTTGTGGTAAAAAGTTTCTACTATATGATAAATTTATTTCTATTATTGGAAGAGCTATTAAAGATACTAATATAGATATTCAAAATATAATTGAAACTCAATCAAATAGTGATATCGACGATGATAAAACAAATATTAATGATGAAGAAGATATTATAGAATTTGATGATGAAGAAGATATGAAATCAGAATATGATTCTGAAGAAGAAGAAGAAATAGATGATGAAGAATTATCAATTGATGATATTGATGAAGTTGTTGATGATGAATTCGACGATTTTATCGAAGACGATATTAATGAATAAATCCATATAAATGAACGTTATGTTTATATATTAAATGAATAATTTAGAAATTTGTAAATACATATATGATAATATACATCGATTATGTCAAACTGAAATAGATGAGATTTTCAAAATCCTACATAAAAATAATTGTTCATATACTCAAAATAACAATGGTGTATTTGTCAATTTAAATTGGCTTGATGAAGAAGTTTTAATAAATATAAGAGATTATATATCTTTTTGTTTATGTTCTCAAAAAGAAATTACTAAATATGAATCTATCAAAAATAAATTATCAGATAAACTTTCTATAAAAGATAAACAAATTGATTTAGACGAAGATGAAACTCATATCGTTAATGATAATATTGTTCCTATTAAAAGTTCAAAAATTTCTTCATCTATGAAATTTTATCTTTTAAAAAAAAAGTTTCAAAAAAAAAGTTCTCCAAATACTTATAATAACAATGTTCTTACACATGAAGAATATATAATTTGAGTACATTTCTTATATTTTTTCAAACATTTATAAAACTTTTATGAAATTTTGAAATTATTAATGAAATGTACTCATTTTTCAATTAATCGATATTATTTAAAAAAATGATGATATATTTGATATATTTGTTTCATAATGAATATTGATTTTATTGATAAATTTCCATCAAAAAATTCTGATAATTTACAATGGACATATACTGATAATTTAACTGCTTTTCATAAATTTACTCAATTTCAAGAAACTATCGAAAAACCACAAAAATTAACTAGCGAATCTTCGCAAAATAAAAAAAATAAACAAACACCATTTCAATTTGTGAACCAGTTTTATTATGTAGAAGATGATTATCTCAAAAATAAACTATTAGACTTTATATCAATTAAAGAATTTCAATCCATATTTGGTGTAAAAAATACAACAGAAATAATGAAAGCGATCGTAAGTGACAAATGGAATAAACAACTAGTAATTTTATTCTCATTCTTATTTGATACTTCATTCATATATTTGAAAAAAACTGTTTGTTTTGACACAAATAAAAAATATTTAAAATCACATTCTATTTAGGTATATAAGTTGGATTCATTGTTATTCGTTTAGTATCAATAAGAATTTCTAAAAGTTTGTGACAATTTTCAAATTTGGTTCCAAATTCATTTACTCCCATTAATCTTAATAATTCATCTTGAATATCTTTTTCAAGTGTTATACATTCTCTACCAGTTTTGACACCCTTCCCTTTTCCTGGTGTGAATATTTTGAATTTATTTCCTTTTTTAGTCGGAGTTATAAAACCCCATGGTAACCCTTCTTGTGTCATATTAGGGATATCATTTCTTTTTGTACGATTTGAAAGAAGTTCTTTCATTTCCTTATCTGTTATGTCTCGGTAAATATTATTTTGAAATATAATTGGTTCAAATTCTGTATTGAAAATATTTACAAATCCAATATATTTATTCAAAATATTGGATGAATTAATTTCATCATTCTTTATTAATACACCATTACTATATAGTGCATTGGCAATAAATTCATATTGTTCACTTAAGTCATTTGAGTTTATTATTGTTTTCAAAAGATTTGTTAGACATTCTTCATTCATTGATAAATAAATACTGACAACTGCATGATCATAACTTTTATTTGATATTTTCTTTAAATCTTTGTTTGTACATACTGTTTTTTCTATCTTTTTTGTTTCCTCTCGACTTAATTTGATTTTTTTCATAATTTTATTTTCAATTTTAACAATATGAATTCCCTTATTATGCAGAAATAAATTATAACCATCCAATAATATCGTTGGAAAAATTGAAAGATTAATTACTTTATATATCACCTTTTTATCAAATTTAATGTTTTCAATTATTTCATCCATTTCTATATACCATTTATTCTTTTGAATATGATTCAATATTATTCTTCTTATTTTTTGTTGTATCATTGGTATCATATGTTTATATGTATCTTCACGAAATCCTGTATATTTTTTTACAACAATATCTTTACATAATGGTTTAAATTTATCTTCATCACCTAATTTATATTTTATGATATTATTTTGAGAATCAATTATTTTCATTTCACCTAATTCAAACAAATTTTTGGGGAAATAATTCATATTTTTCATTAAAAAACAATCAATCGAATTATCTCTTATTAAATTTTCCACTTTATTCATTGTTAAATATTTATATGATGATATACGCAAGGCATGTATATCTACAGTTTCTTTTGATTCATCATTATAACTAACATGTATGAAAACATTCACATTTCTTTTCTCTAATGGAAGATCTTGGTGACGACAATTTCTTATACCACGACCTATTACTTGTTTGAGTTTATTGAAATGAAACCATGGTTCTAGTATATGCATTTCTCTTATATTAAAAAAGCTTAATCCTTCACTAGCAACAGGTGTTATTAACACAACTTTTATCTTTGAACCATCTATATTATTTTTATTATTTATCTTTTTTACGAGACTGTCAAAAGAACTTCCTTTCATAATATCACTATTGTCACTTGATAATATACAATATTTAGGATTCGTTTTTCCATATTTAATAGGATTTATTATTTTCGGATTATGTAAAATATTATTCCCTTCCTCTCTTTGAAATCCAAGATGTTCTAAACATATCGCCATTGGTATAATTCCATTCCAAATATAACCTGAATATATAACTATAACACCTTCTGTATTTCTTATAATATTTGATATATTTAACATTTTTCCAGAATATTTTCCAAGATGTTCACTATCTGGTAATAAAGCATTTTGGTATTTTTTGTTATATTCTACTGTAAGATTTCCATCATTTCTCCTTGTAAAAAAAGTATTAAACCCTTTTTCTCCTAAATCTGTATCATATACTATATTTGTATTTTGCAAATTTAAAATATTGGTATCGTTATGTTTTTGTAAATATTCTTTCTGACTTATTCCAAAATTTGACAAAACAATACTATCATTTATATTTTTTAACCAGTTTTCATATTTTAATTCAATTTTATTACCATTTGAATCTAATGTAAATTCTTTTTCAAGATATTTGATATTTTTGGTTGCAAATTTGGGAGATAGTTCTAAAGCAAATGTAAAAGGATTTTTACCTCTTAAATATGATATATAATTACTTGATAATTGTTTTATTTGATTTTCCACAGTTTTTGTCATATTTTCAAGAGAGGGTAGAGGTAATTTCAAAATTTCTCTTTTATCATTTAATACAAGTAAATACAACAAATATAATATATCATCTACCTGATTATACATGGGTGTAGCTGACAATAAAACCAATCTGTTATTTATTCCAGTTTTTGAGACATTCACTAAGCTTGAATAAATATCCTTTTCCATATTCTCACTTCGAATATTATGTGCTTCATCTATTATTATCACTTTGTCCTTAACAATTCTATTTTTTGAAATATATTCATTTTCAATATATGTTGCAAATTTATCATATGTAAATATTCTATATCTTGATTTAATTAATTTTTTGATATTTTGTTTTGCTTTTTCTTTATCACCATTGTTCATCAAATTTGCAAGTTTTATATATAAATCACCAGTACATTGATTCGATAAATTTGAGAAATTTTCTTCATAATCCATCAAATTAAATATTTGATCTTTAAATCCTGATTTCAATGACTGTGGCATAATAACCCATATTTTAGGTTCATCATCAATTGTATGTGAACTTAAAAAAGATTCAGCCAATGTTATTGCCGAACATGTTTTACCAACACCAACACCGTGATATAATAATATCCCCTTATAAGGTGTTCTTGATGAAATATAATTACTAACAAAATATTGATACATTGTCTTTTCGAATCTAGAACAAAGTTCATTTGATTTTTGATAATATTCATCTACATTTTTTATATTATCGAATTTCTCAACTTTATATAAATAATATTCATATAATTCACTTATTTTTGACGCGAAATCAGGGTCATCCAAATTTGGATAATAAGAATTATATTCTTTGATTTTTGGTTTATCATTTAATAATTCTGTACATTCTTTTTCTATTTCTTTTAATATTTTACTATCTTTTTTGAGATTGTATTTAGTCAATGGATTTTTCATTTTATTTTTTGACCAATATAGACAATCATCAAGAGTTAATTTTTTTTTCAAAAGATTGACACCCTTGGTCATTTATCTAATATATTACAATATCTTTTCTTTTTCTTTCAAGATTTCATGTATCTTATTGACAATATTTTTTCTCTCAATATTATGTTGTTTAATATGTTGTATGGTTTCCATGTGATCATACCATTTTAATGCTCTTACTTCTCTGACTTGTTCTATACAATTTTGATCGATTGAAATATCAATATCATTATTTTTAATCCTTGCAACATAATATGTATGTTTATATAAAACTTCATTTGTTCCGAAAAATATTTCTTCAAATGGTGTAATATCTTCTAAAACTTCAATATCATCGGGAATTAATCTTGTTTCTTCACAAAACTCTCTCACCGCACAATCAATATCATTTTCTTTCAATTTTCTTCTCCCCTTTGGAAAACCCCATTCTTGTTCGTGTTCAGATGCATAAAAAGTATTATAAACTAATTTCTGTATAATATTCCGATCTTTTAAATATTCAAATTTGTTTTTAGATTCATTATATTCATTTGTATGTTTAATATTTGTTGCATTGTTTTGATACCAAGCATAATTCCATATCTCATCAAAAGTATTATTTGCTAATAAATATTTTTCATCTTTGGTCATAGAATTTACAAGTTTTTTAATATATACAATATCATTTATTGCATATTTCCCTCTAATAAATTCCATAAAAGATAAACTATCTTTACGCTGAATCATTAAAAAATTAATTTTATCTTCCTTTTTCTGATAACATATAATTCCAAAACTCATTATTGGATGAATACAATCTTTATATAAATGACCATTTATTCCACAATTACGACATGTCTGTGTGCGATTATGTTTTTTTTCATTTTCATATAATTTACTCATGAACTTTACTTTCTTAACACATTTTCATTTTATATATGTTTCATAATAAAATTTAAATTTATTATTGGCAAAACTGGTTCACATTCCCATAAATGTTTCTTCATAAATGTATGAATTTTATATTGTTTTGGATATAAATGATACAAACAACTTTTTGAATTATTATGTCGCATATTCGATTCTTTCAATAAATTATGACTTTCAACTGGTAATACAATTTGTAACTGAATATCCGGTGTTATTCCAGGATCTATATTCTTGACTTGTGGACATTTGTTTCCTACTATAAAATTATATATATCCTTTACACTTGGAGGATATTGATATGGATAATACCAAATATTATCAATATTATGTTTCTTATAATAGTTATATGTCCAATATATTCCATATACATATTGATAACAAGCTTGTTGTACAACTGATGTATCATTTAAAATATTAGTTTGAAAGAACTCCTTATAATATATTGAACGCCATTTTTGATTATTACTATATATTACTTCTATTAGTCTAGGTTTATTCTTTATTCCATAAAATTCACTTGGTTTTGTTTCTTGATTGCAAACAAATTTCATATATTTCTCAATTTCTCGATGAAATTCGATATCTTCATTTTGATATATTTGTTGAAATATATCAATTAATGTATTATAATTTATAGTGTTATTTGTTATTAATAATCCATTATTTCTGATAGCATTTCCTGTATATGATATTAATTTCTCATATCCATTTGATTTAAAATTGAGTGTTAGAAGATGTGGGATAAAATCATTTCCCATTAATGAACACATAACACAATATGTTTCAACAAGTTCATTTGATATATTATCATCTATTTCTTGTATATTCCATTTTTCAATAAGTTCTTTTATTATTGCTTCTCGTAATTTATCAATTGATACATATAATGTCTCATTATCTTCTCTCATCAAATATATATTTGATTTTTGACTCATTAGTGATAATATAATAAGATCAGCATCTAATCCATTAATAAGACATGCTTCATCCTGTTTTTTCAAATCTTTCATATATTCAAATATTTTATGTTCCCCTTCACCTTTATTATCACTTCCATCATAAATAATTGTTTTATTTGCGACCTTTTTATTAAAATAGTCGTTCAATTTTGTCATAAACTTTGTTCCAGGTGTTATAGCATTTGTATCCCATATAACATCAGTTTGATCTATTTTGTTTCTGAAGACTGACAAATATCGTCTTTTTCTTTGTTGAATTATTTTGGCCATTGGTACAACACCGTCAACACATATAAATGTTTTCTTTGGTTTAAAATCTTTAATATCTTGTTTAACCTTTTTTTCAAGATTTTGAATTAACAAATCTTCGTCGAATTTATTTTCTTCAATCATCTTTTTGCTTATTGGATGAATTGTCCCATTAAAATCCATGAAATAATTTTTGATTTTTGGTTTTTCATAAGTTACAATATTTTCATATTTTTTCCAAAGTGTTGAAAAGAAGAATGGAATACCCATAATATTTTTTAATAAACATTAATATCATTTTTTATTTTTCTTTCTATTCAAATAGATAGATATGTCCTTTTTTGATTTACTTATAGGTTCTGAACAATCTAAATATGCCGCTATAGCTATTATTTCGGTGATATTTGTGATATGTATGTCATTTTTAATCAATAATACAGATGTTTCACTTAGTGAAAGATTTGTAACGGTTATTTTATTAATTCTTATTGTTCTTTTACCAGCATGTTTAGCACTGTTTGAACTTACTTGTATCGTAAATGGTGATTCCAAAAATAGCGATACCTATTGTGGATATTATGCTTGGGCGATAACACTTATTATAATTATACACTGTGTTATTATTATTGTTTCTACTTTCTCATCAATGTTTGTATATAAAAAAGCTAAAATTACCGTAGAAGCCGATAAAAAAGTCAATACCTTATCTCCCGCAAATGCTAAACAAATTGCGGAAAATATGATGAATTACGATGAATCACAAAAATCCCAAGAAAAAAAAGATCTTGTAACCCCGTTCGCAGAGCCCAAAGTGGAAGAAAAGAAAAAACCTGATGAGAAAAAACAAGGGGGAGCTGATCATCTCCTAGATGTTATGCCAAATAGTATGATTAAAGATAATGGCGATATACAAGGTCTAGACACCGGTGATTATGCTAATATTGAATGAATCTAATTATTTTTTAAAATTATTTAAACATATGATATAATTTAATATATGATTTATGCAAAACATTTGTTACGAACTTTATCACGAGTGGTTTCAAAACTCGGATAAATGGTTCTCTCAAGAAAGTGATTTTGACATTTATATTTCGAATAAATACATGTCCAATATATTACACTATTGTAATGACATAATTGATAATATAATTAAATATGATAAGACATCTATGATAGGTGCAATTATTGCTTATGATCAAATTCCAAGACACTATAACAGAATTGAAAATATCGATTGTCAAAAATATTCTTTAATTGCTAGAGATATATCATTATATTTGATAGATAAAATAAATAACAATGAAGATTTATTTGATTCGATTACACCACATGAATGGTGTTTTATATTTTTACCATTTCGTCATGTAAACGATATACATAAGGTGAATTCTATAATAAACTTTATGTTATGCAAACATAATAATGAAATAGCATCTATTAAAGATAGAACAATATATAAAAAATTTATTTATCATTGTATTCGTGATGTTTTTCAAATAAATACAAAAAGATTTTTAAATTTACAAAAAGTAAATCTTAGTTCACAAAAATTATACTCTGATGATAATTGGGATAAATATTCATCAATACTTGAATATAAACCAATTGGAAATATAGATAGGATACAAAATCATATTGTAAACGATTTTCAGAATGAAATAAATAAAATTTCAAAAGAAAAATTAATAATCGTATCTTTATCCGGTGGAGTTGATAGTATGATTTCACTGCATTTATTGTCACAATTTTATCAGGTTTCAAATATTGTAGCTGTTCATATAAATTATAATAATAGAAAAGAATGTAAGAATGAAGTGAATTTTATAAGACAATATTGTTCATTACTTGGCATTAAATTTTTTCATAGAAAAATTATCGAAATTAAAAGAGATGATTGTAGGAACAACGGACTTCGTGAATTATATGAAGTCGCTACCAAAAACATAAGATTTGATATGTATAAACAAGTTGCACAATTATTTGATAACAATGATTATATTGTATTGTTGGGTCATAATAAAGATGATTGTTTTGAAAACATTATAACCAATATTGGTATGAAAACTAATTATAATAATCTTTGTGGAATTGAAATATTATCCAAAATAAATGATATTGTTTTTTGGAGACCACTTCTCAATATTCGCAAAAGAGATATTGTAAATTATGCCAGATGGTGTAATATCCCTCATTTACAAGATAGTACACCAAAATGGTCTCAACGAGGTAAGATAAGAGATAATGTTTTACCAAGTTTAGAAGAAATAAACGATGATATTGTTAATTCATTTTTCGAATTAAAAAACAGAATGTCTGAAAATGAAAGCATTGTGCAAACTTTTGTTATAAAGAACTTGGTAAAGAAATTTGAATATATTGATAATATGTTTACCGCGATAATACCCCATGATATGTTATTGAACGATATTAATATATGGAGTTCTGTTTTTCGAACAGAGCAATTTAATTTCAAAATTAGTCATAAATGTTTGAAAGAGTTTGTAAAATATATTGACAAATGTCTATCAAAATCAGATAATAAAACAAAATTTGTTCTTAAACATAATATTCATGTAATTGCACATATTATAAATGATAATATGATAAAAATAAGTTTTATTCTTCTTTAGAACATCTAAAATGGTCTTGATGATGTTAATTGTTTTTTTATTGAAACATCTTGAGGACACCAAGATATGTATATTGTATTGTTATTTGGTTTTGGTAAAATTTGAACCAATAAACCATTCTTTTTCAATGTTTTTGTAATATATTCTATACAATCATCAATTCTATATAAGGGATATCCTATCATTATATATGGTATTTCAAAAAAAATATTCATACCACCTTGTTCAGCAATTTTTTTTATTTTTTCATGACATTTTTTCAAAATGACATTATATGTATTTATACGAGATCTATCTTTTTTATTTTTCATTTCATATAGTTCAGAAATCGAAATTTGTGGATACATTTGTTTACTATATTATATTATTAATTTAGAGTTATATATAACACTCTATGTAGAAGGAGGAGGATTTATTTTACCGTCGATTTGTGAAACAATTTTAGATAATTCTCTTTCAGTGATTTCATGTCTTGTATCTCCTATTTTTAATATAACTGTGGGTGCACCAGTTATATCTTCATCATTGTCAGATGTTAATTCTGTTTCAACAAGGTCAATAGATAATTGTTTTTCAACAAGAGCACCAGCAAGTTGATCCCATACAGGTTTAAATTCCTTGCAATGACCACAGTTAGGTAAATAATAATAAGTTAGTGTAGGATTTTGAGGTTCAGTAGTGAAAGCTTCAAAGCATTTACCAGAAAATAACAAATATGCAATCGCCAATAATAAAATGATGCCAACAATGACTAGAACATAGAATAACCAATCGGATTTAGATTTTTTAGATGAAACCATTGATTTCATACTAGAAGTTACGGATTTTAAACTAGAAGTTACGGATTTTAAACTAGAGTTGCCACTTTTTTTCGCCATCTTGTACTAATGTTAGTAAATATTTTTTTTAAAACCGTTTTTGAATGAACATTGTATTTTTGTAATTTTTGTCATATATTATTGTTTTCACAAAATTGTTATTTGATATTTTAATATAATCTTGAATCATTTTATAAACTCGTGTATCATTTATAGTAAAACTTATCCCAATACAGTTATATGATGATGAATATAACCCACCATTTCTTTTATCAAGATGATGAATAAAATCCAGGAACATATTTTGATTTAGTACAACAATTCTTTTATCCAATATATTATAATCGAATGATTTATCAATAAATTCGATATTTTCAACACCATAGTCATTCAAATTTAGGTAATCGTATATAACATTTTTTTCATCATCATCATTTGTAATAATAATGGTGCGATAAATCGATTCTTTACAAAATATATCATTTTCAATTCCTTTTATGAATTCACTAACACTCATTTTGTTATTGAATCATAAATTATAATAATTCTTATATAAGATTTAATTTATTTATATAAAATATATGGTTAATGATGATATATGTGATGTGATAATTGTTGATTTTGATATTTTTCAAAATGAATTAAATTCAAATACACAAAGAAATATTGATAAATTACTTTTAAAAAAACAATATATGATAAAAAATTTCAAATGTTTTTCCGGAGATTTTCACGAAAGAAAATATGTAAAATATTTTGATAAAGAAAAAAAAACAAATAAGCTCCACATTATACCAAGTAATTGTACAAATGATATTAAATTTAAAAAAGATTTCACGGGTCTAATGAATAAATTTACACAACATAATAAATCATCACTTTTTCCAAAAATTCAAAATTTCATTACGAATATTCATACACAAGAGGAACGAATTATTATTTTTGAAATTGTTTGGAAATTCATTAAACAATCATATAATGAAATATATTTAGAAGTATTATTATGTTTTGACAAGAAATTTATTGAGGATTATATTGATTCATTTATTAAAAATAAGACTTGGTTTCCAAATGAAAATATTTTGAATAATGATATGATGATATCTTCTAAAGATGATGAATCATATGAATTATATTGTTCCTATGTAAAATGGAAAAAAGAAACACTATCTATTTTACATTGTATAAATAATATTATTTCAGTCTTAGAAAAAAAACATTTAATAATTCCTTTAATGAATGATTTATATAATTTACTAGTCAGTGTTGAAAATAAAAATGATAAGGTTCATGTATTTGATTTTATATTGGAGGTCATAAATATAAATAAAAAAGAGGATCATTGTATGAATTTAATTCAATATATTCAAACAATCGATACAAATAATTTGAAAAGCTCGTCCAAGTTTTTGATAATGGATATCTTAACAACAAAATAAATTTCGTTTAATATTATAGATGTTTACTATTATATCACAGATACTGGTAAATTTTGTAATATTTACATTTTTAATAATTATGTACACATATTTAAACAAACTTGAATCAATTGGTTGCGAATGTGCAAATCATCCGTATAGAAAAATAATTAAATCTTTTACATATTTTGCATTTATATTCTTAATCTTTACTTCGATTGTTACCACTGATATTATAGGTAAATATTTTGGAGATACTATAGCCTTTTTATATACATTTATTAAAATTATCTTTTATACAATATGTATTGTATATTTTTATATGGTTTTGGTTTTTACAAGATATCTTGTTAATGAAAAATGCAAATGTTCAGATGACATAAGAAGAGAAATATTGACAGTTGGTGCTTTAATTGAAATAATTGTATTGATATTAGGACTATTATTAGTGTTGATATTACCAATTATAATTGGGTCTTTGCTTTATTTTATGGAAAATTATAAAAGTCTTGATAAAGAGATGTCAAGATCATTCACTAAACCTTTCAGAACTTTTGCTAAAATTCCTTCAAAAATGTCGAAGAAAAAAATAAGTCGAGATTCAAAAGAAATATTTAAATCTTTAAAATCTTCTATAAAATCATCATAAATTTAATGTTCTTTTATTTTTTCCTGATTTTAAAATTTTGATATCAGCAGTATCTTCAATTATTGAAGTTATTTCTTCATCGCTTACTGAAAGAGTTTCTATATTATTTTGTTCATTATTAAGCGAAATTTTACTATGTACATTATTAATTATATTGTCAATATCGTTATATGATCTAGGTGCAGGTTCGTCTTCGAACATTTGTCGTGAAGACTGACCTGAACCAAGATTATTGAATAAATTACTTACCATTCCAAATAATCCGGGTCCATTATTTGATTTAGTATTTTCTTTACTGTTTCCGGATATATATTGTTTTGCAGCAGCTGATTGAAATTGTTTCATTAAATCAGGATTAGATCTCAAAACATTTTCTACATCAGGTAATGGATTTTCTTTAAACATTCTGTTTGTTAAATGAAACATAAATGCACTTCCGGATAATGATATAAATAATCTCAGTTCTGGTGACATTTTTTTACCCTTAGATTTATATTTCGTATGCAATTCTTCAAAAATATCATCATAATCTAATATATTATCATGAACCTGTTCTGACCAACCTTCTAATCTTACAGCAAATGGATCATATCTTGTATTAAGATATTCCGTCCCTGTTACAAATGCCATTAACATCTTTCTTTGAAATCTTATACTGGCATCGACTTCCTTTTCTTTTAACAATTTACTATATTCTGATCTCATCTCGTGAATGTTTGATTCCAAATTGAATTTAAAAGGTAAACGATAACCTTTGGATTCTAATCTCTCCATTTGATATAATAATTCCATTTTTTCATTTAAAGCATTTTTAGGATTTTCACGATGTTCTTTATGTGAATGGATGACCGTATTCATTTCTTCTTCATCATCATCTTCATATTCACTTTCAGAACTTTTTTTGCTCTCAGACTCATCATTTGAATCATCGCGATCATTCATATCATATCTAACAGTTTTATTATTTTTTGATGATGCTGTTGAAGAAGTTGTATTTGATATTGAAGAACAACTAGATGATGCTGATGATATAGATAATACATCACTGCTGATTTTCTTTTTGTTAAATAAAATATCTTTGCTATCTAATCCTTGAGAAAAAGGCATTTCAGAATATGTCATTTTCTTAACTGTATATTATTTACTTTAATATGTTTAAATAATTATTGTTATATTCAACGCGATTATTATTTATATTTTTGTAATGTATATGGATAATCTGTTATAACACCTATATTCAATGATGTCAATATATTGAAGGTATTTCTATCATTGACTGTGAAAACATAAATGCAATATTTAAACATCGATAGTTCTATTATTTCTTCAAGAGTATTGTGGTGAATTGAAACGACAATTCCCTTACATTTATATTTATCTAATATTTGTAACCAATCATTTGGAATTTTATCAACTATATACATTCTATCAAAATCTGGTATAACATATCTAGCAATTTCTAATGATTTGGTATTATATGATGATATAAATAGATTTTCGGATTTTGCATATGTTTTTATTTGATTACACACCAATCGCGGTGTTTTAATATCATTATTATCTGATTTAATTTCAACATTGAGAAAAATTTGATTTCTATTGCACGAATTTATCATTTCTTTTAACAATGGAATGTTGTATTTTTTACATAAATTATAACTGCAATCTTTCACATAGGTTTTTTCATCTTTAGAAATTGATATTTTTTCATCATGATATAATATAATTTTATCGTCTTTGGTTAATCTCGCATCAACTTCTATACCATGAATATGCATGTTTTTCGCAACATCGACTGCGAGTATATTATTTTCATATCCGAATTCCATAACACCACGATGCCCTATCACTAGTGGTAACATACTAAAAATATATGAATTATTTTTATATAAAAATAAACGCTCTGAGACGGAATTGAACCGCCGACCCTTCGGTTAACAGCCGAATGCTCTAAACCAACTGAGCTATCAGAGCAAGGGTTCGTCACCCTATGATATATAGCATAGATAATCCTTATATGTTTTTTATAAAAGAGTACATTTCACATGAAAATCTTAAAAAAATATAAACCTTCATGAAAATTTAAAATAAATTAAGAAATGTACTCTTTTTTAGATTAGATCATTTAAACCTTTGATAAGATCCCTTGTTTTTTTTCTTAGTTTTCAAATTCTACTGTCGAACTCTTAATCATTTCCTTTATCTTTGATAAAACAGCATTATATTTTTGATTATCTGATTTATTATAGATAATGAATAATTTATTTCGTATATGTTGGTACTTTTCAATGTCTTTTATTTCATTTAACAATTGTATTTCATTGTTGTCGCAATACATGAGAAGAACTTCGGTATTGTCTTTCATAAGATTGGTAGACAGTAGTCCTATATCTTTCTCTTGCCAACAATTGTCTTCCAACACTTGACATTTATTATCATTTGAATATTTAATATTATTATTTTCTGGAAATTTTTTATCAAAATGTTTCTTTTTTATAAATAAAGGAACAGTGTTTGTACCAGACTGTAACATTTTGATGATATCCTCATTTGAAATATGATCTATTCTTTCAGATCCAAAATTATTGATAACAATATTATTTTGTATATTATTATTTGTAATAGTATTATTATTTGTTATGTTTTGAATATTTGGTGGTCGTGCATGTATAATGCTTCTTGCCTTGCATTTATCTGCTTTGATATGTCTTGATTTGTGTTTTCTATTTGAAAAAGAAATCATACATCTGGGACAAGTAAGACTATCGACCTTATTGCAAACTTTCTCATGATTATGTAAATGTCTTGCAGTTTTATAAATTTTATTACATTTTGAACAAGATAAAAGACATGGGGGGACATTTTGTACATTTGGGGGGACATTTTGTATTTTTGGGGGGACATTTTGTACATTTGGGGGGACATTTTGTACAGTTTTAGAAAGTTCATTATTTTCAAATATTTTATCTTTATGTTTAGCATTATGATGTCTTTTTAAATCAAAACGACGATTTGTACTATATATACAAAACGTGCATTTATGCGTTTTTTTTGCGTCGTTTTGCGTCATTACTATATTTGGTGTACATATTTATTCTTTAAATGTAAGAATCGCATCAGAAAAGTAAATTTACTGCGTTTTTTAGACCCTCTCTCCCCCCATGGTGTTTCCATGACTCTTCAAAAATGATGTTTTTTCCAAGTTTTCAAATTCTATTGTCGAACTCTTAATCAATTCTTTTATTTTCGAGAGAACAGTATTATATTTTTGATTATCTGATTTATTATAAACAATAAACAACTTATTTCGTATATGTTCGTACTTTTCAAAGTCTTTTATTTCATTCAACAATTGTATTTCATTATTATCGCAAAACATTAGAAGTACTTCGGTATTGTCTTTCATGAGATTGGTTGATAAAAGACCTATATCTTTTTCTTGCCAACAATTATCTTCCAATACTTGACATTTGTTGTCATTTGAATATTTAATATTATTATTTTCTGGAAAGTTTTTATCAAAATGTTTTTTCTTAATATACAAGGGAACTGTATTCAAACCGCTTGTAAGCATTTTTAAAATATCATCATGAGAAATATGATCGATCCTTTCTGATCCAAAGTTGTTGATAATAAAGTTATTTGTATTGTTTGTATTATTTGTTGTATTATATATATTTTGATTTTGAATTATGTTCTGAATATTTTTGTTATGATAATGAATAATACTCCTTGCTGAACAATTATTTCGTTTTATATGTTTATGTTTTGCTGATCTTGTCGTAAATGAAATCATACACTTTGAACATGTTAGTTCGTCAATTCCTTTACAAAAAGATTTGTGTTTTATGAGATGTCTTTTAGTTTTATAAATCTTGAAACACATTGGGCATACATTTTGTTCATTTGGGCATACATTTTGTTCATTTGGGCATACATTTTGTTCATTTGGGCATACATTTTGTTCATTTGGGCATACATTTTGTACAATATGTGAAAAACCCGTATTTTCATTTAGTTTATCAGTATGTTTAGCATTTTGGTGTCTTATTAGATTGCATTTTACATCAGTTTTATAATCGCAAAAACGACATTTAGTAAAGGGAAATGGCATTTTTATCAATATACTACATATATGGTACTTTTTTATTTATCTTTTTATATCGTTTTCAGACCATAAAATGATAAATTTATCACCTCTCTCCCCCCATGGCGTTTCCATGACTCTTCAAAAATGATGTTTTTTCCAATATTTATAAAAAAGAGTACATTTCTTATTATTTTTGAAATTTTCATGAAAGTTTTATATTTTTCTTCAATTTTGAATGAAATGTACTCTTTTTTATTTTATCAAATCTAAAGATACAAACCCAATAGCCTCCCTTAGTATTGCAACAACCATATCAATTGAAATAGAAGTGTCTTTTTCTGATATCATATGTTGTACAATCATATTATCTGTCTGCAAATTCGGAATATTTAACTCTTTTTGATAAAAATGAAATAGTCTCTTAAAGCCCTTCGCAATTCCATATTCATTTAAAACATTTGATATTTTATTTTCAGATATTAAAGTGTTGATATAAAGAAATATGAAACTATCCGTCATTAACCACTTTGTTGGATTCATTTGACTTGATAAAAATCCTATATTGTGATTATTCTGAAATATTGAAAACTCTCTTATAAATTTCTCTATTTCCGACTGTGGTGTATTACAAATCTTGTAATTAAAGCAATCATATGCAAATATAGAATCATAATATTGTTCCTTTTGTAATTTATTCAAATCTAGATCATCAATATTTTCAAATATATCATCATTTTCTATTATTATTTCATCCTTCTTTTTAATGACATTTTTCTTAACTCTTTTAGATCTCTTTCTGATGGATTTAGTGACCATTGTGTTGAGTTATTTTAAACTAATATTCATTTTTTATATAATGTCGTAAAAATAACTTCATATAAAATAAAATATGTTCGGATGCTTAATAGAACTTTTGATTTATATAATTTACGAAAATGAATTAACAAAATATTTTTGTAATTGCTGTCCTTATAATTCAAATGATGATGAAAAATACACTCCTTTCTTACAAAATGCTTGAAAAAATAATATATCGAATAAATAGATCGTCTTTAATGAAAAATAATATTGAAATATATCTGCATTTATTTGCTATGTTAATAATCGCATTTTTCAATATAACAATTTGTGTAATGATTATTTCTTTAGATGTCGCCACCTTTTTCAAACTTTTTGCAGTATTAGTACTTATATGCTGTCTCTATGTTTTTTCAATTGAATCAACATATTTTCCACATATTGGCCCTACCCTTTTACCAGATATTTCAAATGATACTAATGATGATCTATCAACAGTTGTATTGAAAATAAATGCACCAGATAATACTAAAGTAATTTATTGGAATACAAAAAATAAAAATTTTCACACAGGAAATTACGACATTTTAACAAGTGGAACATCATATATAAAAGATAATGAAACAACTGTCAATTACTTTGACAATAATACAATAATATATTATAGAATATTAATACCTGGACAAAATGTAATGTCTGCTTTATATAGACATCAACTATAACATAGTTTGACAGACACTTTATCAAATTGTTTTATATTATGTTTTAATATAGAATCTGTAATCTTTTTCCAAAATAAATCTTTTGCAAATTTTTTATTATGTCTATTAATTTTTTTATATCTTTTGAAAAACCATCTATGTTGCGATTCCCTGTCAATATCATCCAATATATCATCATTATATTGACAAATTCTACTTAATGAAATTAATTCTTCAACATGTTGTTTGATAGGCTCTTTTTGTAAATTCTCAACTTTAATTTTTTTCCAAAGATCACAAAACACAATTTGTTCATATGATGGACACAAAATAAAATTTGATAAACAGTCTATAAAAACCTTATTGTTATCAATTACTAATATATTATGTAACGATATTTTTGAACCTTTATTGTTTTTTTGAATTTGTGGAAATATCTTCTTAACGGATTTTTTATAAAAACCATCACTATCTATTATACAGTCTTTTCTGGTAAATAATGGACGATTGAATTTAATTCCACAACCTTTTTCAATATATGAAATCTCTTTATTTGCCCATTCTGTTTCAGATGCTGTATATATATAGAATTGACTTTTTGGATTATACTTCTTCATCTCATTTATAAAATAAACAAAATATGGTCTTATTAATTTGGATTTCCTATCATAATATGATGATAATAACCCCTTGTTTATAATTTTTCCATCGTTTTTCTTTATCAAATCATCAATATTATTCATCAAAACTTGATACGAACAATCGCCTATTATTGTACCATCTAAATCAATTATAAATATGAACGGTGACAATGACATATCTATTGAAGAATAAGAAAAAAATGAATTTATTTCAAAGAATACATCAATATGGACAATTTCTCAAAAGTTGAACTTCTTGCATTGATTAAAAAATTCAACAAAAAAAATGAAAATAAAATCATAAATATCGATAAACTGAAGAAAAAAGAATTATATGATATATGTTTGAAATATAATCTTATTTCTGCTTCACAAGAAAATGATGTAGTCATCAATTATAAAAATGTTCCTAAAGAACACATCTTACAAAATATTCAAATATATTTTCTTAAACAAAATAAATCTTTACCAACTGAATTCGTTAAAAAGAATAAAAAAGAACTGATAGAATTTGTAGAATTGAATGATGTCCCACATTATACCCCTGAAATGATTAAAAAAGAAATCAAACAAAGAGAAAATGATGAATTTTATAAACAAGTTATAATATATAATATTTTGAGATATGATAATGTAGATGTAAAAAACATTCACAATGAAGAAGAATATATTATTGAAAATAATTTGGATACCGATTTGACATACATGAAGCAATATGCAAATCTTTTGAAAAAGTTATATGATGCATATTATACATTTTGTAATGATATTGGTATCGAATATGATGATGATAAAATGAAATCTTTTCCAAAAATACTATCCTTGTTAAAAAGTGTATCAAAATAAAATAAAAAAAAATAATCAAGACTATTAGAGTTTAAGACTTCATGTCTTTTGAAAATGATATACCTTTTGGTGTGAAAGCATCAAATGTGTCATCCATAGCAAGTTTTGCTTCAACACTGGATGATTCTTATATTCTTGTTATTGCTAATAATTGTAATGAAGAAGTTTATAATGGTAATAATTACGATACTGTATATAATGATGTTACAAATGCAGCTGTATATGGTGTCAATTCATCACATAAACAACAAGCATATATTGGGGTTAAAAATGATAATATTTTACATAAAATAGCTACATTCGATGAAGATATTGTTCAATTGAATGTGGACACACACATATCTGGAAATATTCTACCATCTTCACATGCAATATATGATATCGGTGTTTCAAATTTTGCGTGGAGAAATATACATGCTGAAAATGTTGAAGCGGGATTTTTTCAAGGTGATGGTAATAAATTAACAAACCTTGATTTAACAAAATATTCGGTCGATGATTTGAAACAAGGAGAAAATAACAAATTTATCGAGAATAATACATATTATGATAATTTAACTATTGATGGTGGTCTTAATGTCAAATTTTTGATGATAAATGGTGTTCTATTTGCTAATTCAAATGATGATATACAATCTCTTTTTTATTCTAATCTTAATTTTGGCAATAATAGTGGTGGTGGTGGAAATAATAATGGGGGTGTTATTGACACAACAGGTGATGTAAAAATTCAAGGAACTTTAGAGGTCGATGATATTATAGTTAACAATCATATTTCTATTTTGAATAAATCGGTTTATAGTTCAGAATGTTTGGATATTGTGAATTATACTGATAATCCAACTTTTAATATTAAACAAATTGGTAACGGGGATGTATTCAAGATTTCAAATGATTATGAAAATGTTTTTACAATGAAAAAGAATGGTTTCATTGGAAATCATGATAATCCAGAATATGAAATTGATATACATGGTACTATTAAATCATTTAACTTTCGTGGTGGAGGCTCCTCGCTTACAAATGTAAATTTATCAGATAAATCAACATCACATTTGAGAGAAGGTGTGAATAAATATTATACAGATGAACGAGTTTATAATGTTCTATGGGGTGAGGAATATTTTTCATCAAATCCATTCATTCCTTATATAGATACTGTTGAAAGAAATGTTATTGATAGTTTGGATGAATTACGATATGCAGTATATGGTATTAATCTTGATAAAATATATCAAGGATCTAATAATAAATATATCGTCAATAATATATATAATAATTCGTTATTGGTTAATGGTACATTGCGTGTCAAAAATATTGAAATAATTGAAGAATTTGAATATGATGCAATTGAAGCATATAATAATGGATTATATTCTAATTCAAATGCAATATCTAATTATGATTTTGGTGCAGGAAGAGTTACAACTGATACTGTTTCAAATGTGATTTATGGTATATTAAGTAATGTAGATTTAAAAGATATATATGATGTTGATAAAATTAATACTGGATTCAGTAATACAATAGTGCAAGCATCGAGTAAATTTGAAACAGATATTACAACTATCAATACTGATATTTTGAATATAGTTGAAGATATTCAAAATTTAGAAAACAAACTAATTCAAACAACACTTGATGAAATTGGGCAAGGTACTAGTAATAAGTTTATCGAAAACGATCTTTATGATAGTTCACTATATGTAAATGGTACTTTAACTGTGAGAAATATAGAAATTGTTGATATTGAAAACTTTTATGAAGTATTTCAAACATCTTTGCCTGAAACTAGTGATTATTTTATGAATACTGATAAAGTTAAAAATATTATCGAAGAAGTATTAGTGATTAAGAACTTTGAAGGACAAATTGATGATAAGTACGAATTAATGTCATATGCTCTTGAAAGTGAAAAAACAAAACTCAATATAAGAATAAATGCTCAGGCAAATGAGATTAATATTCTAAAAACAGAAATAAATTTTCTAACTCTAGGATTACAAAATGCAATATCTAGAATCGAACAACTCGAAAACACCTAAATTATTTTTTCTAGTATTAAATATTTACTTATTTTGACCCACTGCCTTACCCTTACCCACCTTACCCTTACCCGCCTTACCCTTACCCATCTTACCCTTGCCCATCTTACCAGTATTCTTATCACCTACTTTACCTTTATTGTTTTTCTTCTGTTGTCCACCGCACTTGTCGCACCCTCCTATTGAAACAGTTGACATATTTGAAATGGTCGAATATGCCTATTATTTTGTAAGAATATATTTCTTTAAATTAGAATAAACAATATAATAAATGCAAACTTTTCATATTATTCTTATTTATTTAATTATTATTGTTGCCATTTTATTGATTCTTTTGTTACAAAATAAAAAAAAAGAAGTCAAAGTAAGTAAATCAGAATCTACAAAATGTGGATTAACATGTTCTAATATTGATAATGTAAGTGATCCAAAATATAATATGCAACAAATTGTCAAACAATCTATTCTATTAGAAGAACATTTAGCTAATAAAAATAAAAGATGTAGAGATTGTATAACAAAACATTTCTTACATATTATTGGTCTCGCAGAAGAAGCACAAATGCTTGCGACTGACAAAATTGATAAATATCCTCTCATCAATGAATGTGTAGATCTTTATAATAAATTATTTAACAGATGGATGAAAAATTATGAAATAGATCATTCAAATGATGATAATTTTTGTAAATGTGGTGACGAATTAAGAAATATGCGTAAAAAACTAATCGCAGTTTATTTCTTCGATGATAAATCGTTCTTAAACTAATTTATTTTTAACATAAGGTATATCTTTATCAATTATGTCTTTTATTGCAGAAACAGTTTTCTCATGTTCTTTAATATGATCAGGATGAATTGTAGATCCTAATTTACATTCGGGGTAAACATACGGTGTTGTGATTACATATGTATTTGCTGTTTCATAAAGTAAAACATCTGCTACAATTTGATATGGTGATGATGAAAAGTTATATTTACCATCTTTATAAAATAAATCAATCAGTTTCTGAGCACCTGTTCTACTAATCATATACATACCAGTGGATGGTAATAAATATTTCCATTTTATGAATGTAATATTATTATTTTTATATAAATCATACAAATGTTTCACAGTTCGTCCATATAATACAAGCATTTGTATAATTTCTGTATCTCTTGGCATATCTTTGATAATATCTTCATAATTAATCATATAATGTAGATGTATATCATCTTCAAGAATTATAAAATAATCCTCTCCAGATTCAACACCCATTTGCATTGCTTTAATATGACTCATAAGACAAGCAAATTCATATTCACAAGATGTACATCCTGGATGTTTACATGATATTTTACCATTATGTGATAAATAATTATCAAAATCTTTTGGTGTAAATCCTGGTACTCTGATGTTTTCTATGTTGTTTCGCAAAAATTGATCCTCCATATATGTTCGTCTTTCTAAAGAATCATCTAAATTAATCCAGAAATGTTTCATTTTATAGGAAAATATAAATTATGTTTATATAAAATAACATAGATGATCAAACTTTGGTTAACCCATGACCTTGGGAATCAATTATTTGCATTATTTTCTTTTATGTCATATACAATTGAAAACTCATTAAAATTTAGTATCATATCTTTTCATAATAAAAATATGACAGGAGATTTGGTTTATTGGAAAACCTTATTGAGTTCGTTTCAAAAATATATTAATAGATATGTATTAATTGATAGAAATCAATATTTAAATGATACATTTTATGAAAATCAAATGATACAATACACACCAGTTCCTGATAATTTGGAAACAAATTCAATAATTGATTGTAATTTTTATAGTTATAAATATTTTGAAAAACATTTTGATGAAATTTTGAAATTTACAAATATTCATTCTAAAAAAAACAAAGTTAAAGAAGAATTTCATTATCTTTTTGATAAAAAATGTATAGCAATTCATTTCTGTATGAATGATTATATTGAAAAGCAAGATGAATTCTATATACAAAAACCAGAATACTACATACATTCCATCAAAAATTTGGAAAAAGATTTAATAAAAAATAACGAATCGTTGAAAGATTACAAATTTTTATATTTTTGTGATGAAACTGATAATATAAGAGTTGATCAATTTATAAAAGTTATTAAATGTATAACAAAATATGAGTTAACATTTGTGAAAGTTGATGACAAAATCGATGATTGGAAACAATTTCTATTAATGTCTTGCTGTTCACATTTTATAATATCAAATACAAAAATTGCGTGGTTTGCAGCATATATATCAAATACACATAGTAATAAAATTGTTTATTATCCAAACAAATGGTTCAAAATTGATCATGATATTTCTGATATTGCACCAGACAATTGGAAAACTGTAACAATATAATTTTATACAATATTATAATATTTCATACCCTCTAGTGCCACATTGTTTTCAGCATCTTTCTTAGAATGTCCCGTGGCTGTTCCTATAACTGTATTATTTTTATCTTTGATACAATATGTAAATATTTTTGTATTATCTTTTGTTACTATATTAACTTCAAAGAATCTTGGTTGATCTTGTAGATTATGTTGCATATATGTGGATAACATATCCTTATAATTTGTCTTAGATACAATTAAATCGGCAAAATCTATGTAATTTTCTATTATATACACAATCCATCTTTGTACAATGAAAAAGCCTTTTCCTGGAGATATTACTTCAATTGGTAAATCAAGTGTTTCACTTTCGTGTTGAAAATCTAAATATAAAGCACCTATGAATGCTTCAAATATATCTTCCATTATTTTATAATTATTTCTACCATTTACATCTTCGACCTGTTTGGAAATAATTGCAAATTTCGGAAAACCAATTTTATTTGATAAATTTCCCAACATTTTACCATTAACAAGTTTTGTTCTTAATTTAGACATAAATCCCTCATTTTGATCAGGAAATCTTTCATATAAATAACCAGCTACTATCATACCCAATAAAGAATCGCCTAAAAACTCAAGTCTTTCATATGAAATTTCCTGCAATGGTAGACAATCATCTGGACAATTTGTATTACCTGTTGTGAAATCAGTATTTTTCATTGTACAATATGACTTGTGTACAAAGGCATTTCTATATAAATTTATATTGTGATGTTTTACATTTTCTAAACCATTATTTTTGAATAAATTTCTCAAATCTTCATCTGATATAAGAATGTTTTTGTTATTGTAAGGCATTTCATCAACTTCTATACATTTTGTTTTATTATGTAGATTATTTATTTTATTCATATTGCTTTATCGTTTGTTAAATCTTAAATATATTCATTTTTTCATTTTTTTAATATAAACATATATAAACAATATATTCTTTAAAAATACAATGATTTCGGATGGTTTTGGACCTTCACAAATTGAAATAAAATCATTAGGTATTGGTTTATCATATACGAGTAATATAGAAAAACTCAATTTGAACGACGATGAATATCTTGTTGTAGGTGAACAATATACTCCAAATAATGGAGATGATAAAGATACTATTTACAATCTTATCATTAACAAAGATGTTGTAGGTGTCCATACTTCTAGAAAACGCATTGATCCATCACAAGATGGCGATACTGTGAAATCATCCGGACTATATGTTGGAAGTGATATTATTTGTGATGGAAAAGTTGTTGCAAATAGTTTGTCGATTAAAAATTTCACAATTAGTAACGACATAGATAATGAATATGTAAGTAATTTAACTATTCAAATTCAAAATGCAGTAGAATCAATTTCTGAAAATAATTATTTATTACAGGGTTACAGTGTAGCTACAGATACTCAAAATGACAATACAATTGATATCAATAATATTTTTTCAACATCATTTATAACACTTGGTAATATTGGAGACACATACGGTAATACTCATAAATTAAATATTGCAGAAACTGCAAATTATAATATTAGAAATGCGCAATTGTCTATTAAAAATAAAATCAACACTGTCGCACAAGATGAACCTGCAAATTTTAGAATAGGTATTATCGGTGATACAGCTGAATCACCTGCTATATTTAGTACTACAGAAGGAATGCCTATTTCTTTTCATGTTGGTCTAAAAAGTGATAAAATCAACGAAATGTATTCTGCTAGAGATGGATTGCCTAATTATGGTAATGAATTACCTTCATTGACAATAAATTCGAAAGGAAATATAGGTTTAGGTGCTATTACTACAGATATAAGAGAGTATGATAATTTTTCAAATTATACAAAATTAAAAGTTGTAGGCGGAGGTGAAATTGATGACATATATACATATGATAGATTTTCTGAAAAGATAACACATATAGATAACATATATATTCGTAAAATTGGAAAAACATTCGAAGCTAATCAAATTATTCCGGGTAATTTTGATTCGAGTGGATCATTTAAATTCAATTCTGATCTATATGTTGGTAATAATAATTCAAATCTTTTGCTTGTAAAAGGTAAATTAAATGTTTTGGGAGATGTACAAGTTTCTAATTATACATATTTAAATAATGTTGAAATTACAAATGATGCTTTATTCAACAAATCCATTCATATTTCAGAAGATTCATATGTTGATAACAATGTAATTGTAGGAGGTGATGTTATCATCAATAATGGAAGTCTTAAAATCAATGATACGCGAATTAATATATCATCTTTAAATCCTATTATGGTCGATGCATCAATTGCAGATTCAAGTAATATAAACGGTAGTAATGTATTGATTTTTGCATCAAGTGAAGTTATTTCATATACTTCTGGATCAAATATGGTTGTACCTGGTAAATTGGGTATAGGTATTGATAAAAATTCGACATATAACGAACAGTTCAATATTGATAAAAAAAACAAAGATATATATGAAATTTTCTTGCGTAATTATTCTTACAATGAAGAAGAAATTGAAATTCCAAGTGCACTATTTGGTCACCCTGATTTTGATTCAGATATTGATAGAAGCTTAATATTACAAACAAATAATGTTTCTGATAAAGTACATAATATTCAATTTTATGCAGGAATAGATAGAGATGATATCAAAAATACAATTCCACAATTGACAATTCATCAAAATAAAAACATTGGAATTAATACCAAAGACCCTGTTAAAGAATTGCATGTAAACGGTGATGTTTTATGCAACGATGTATACATTACAAGAAATGAAAAACAAACAAAAGCCAAATTCTTTATCTCGAAAAAAGAAGATTATGTGAAACTTGGAGACGAATCCCAAGACTTCTTTTATCTTAATGATCAGGAGGGTATAAATAAATATACTATCAATATTACTGAAAAAAATAATACTTTATTTAAAGGATTGAATGTTTCAGGTGGAATACACTCGACAGATGAAGGATATTATGAAAACAATTTGAAACTTGCTACTTTAAAAATCATAAATGATCAAAAGCAATATGCTTATATTAATAATAACATATCAATAGGTATTCAGAATCCATCAAATCCAGATTTAAATACTTTCCGTTCTCCTCTAAATATTAGAAATATATCAAGAGAAAACTATAACGACAGTATAATAAGAATTTACAGAGGTAATCGTCAAGGAGGATCATTGAATAGTGCAAAATATAGTGGTATAGATATATGCGAATATGATTTATATCGTGTTGATATTTTGAATGATGTCAACAAAAATAAATGGTTCATATACAAAAGTCATTCTCAGCAAAAAGATACATTAGATTCGAGTGCTATGGTGGGTCCTCTGCAATTTGGGTATACAGATGGTACAGAACATCCTGAACATTATGGTATGACAATATATTATGACAAAAATAAACAAACTCTGGGAAATAATTCATCTTATCATATTGATATTAATGCTCGTGGGGTGTATGATTATACTAATAAAAATTTCCCAAAAAGTGCAATGTCTATTTATGGAGATCTTGATGTTCACGGTAATATCAATATTGTAAATAAAGAAGGTAGTACATTTAATTATCTTATTGATGGTTCAGGTATAAGTATTTCCGATAATGCTATACAAGATACAACTACAAATAATAATGAATATAATGAAGGTTCGAGTAGTCAAAAACATGATGTTGTTGTAAAAGGAAAAAAAGTCGCTGTTCTTACTGATCAAACAATGTTTGTAGGACATCGATATAGTGAAAATAATGGGGTTGGTGCAACAGGGTTTCAACAATATATCAAATATTATGATGAAAATATCCCATTATATGTTTATCAAAATTTACCAAATACAGATGTTGTTGGAAAATTTGTTTCAAGTAGTACTAATACAAAACAAGCATCTATAGAAATTGCAACAAATAATTATGGACGCGTTGACAAAACTGTTGTTTCTTCAAAATTAGAAGTTTCTTCAAATATTGATACTAATAGTACCGTTTTCAAAATAAAACAATTTAATCAACAAGGAAATGGTGTAGATAATTTTACAGATGCTCTTTCGATATATAATTATAGCGATGTCCATAATTATGTATTACTTGGTTCACAAAAGTTTACAGATTTTGATGAATCTGAAAAAATTGCTTTGCATGTGGATAATCCAGTAGAGCATACTTTACAATTGACATCAGAAAATTCACCTTCCATCAATTTACACCATCGAGATAGTACAATGAATGATTTTTGGACTATCAAAGGATCATATGGTGAAAATTATGACAAATTCGCTATACAAAATAGTTTTGGAATGGGGAATTATTTACCAGATACCAATACAGTAAAAGATGTTTTAGTTCTTACCAGAGATAAACTTGGATTGAATGTAAGTGATCCTTTATATACTTTTGATATGAAAGGAGTTTATGATGAAACATCAGCAAATATAGTCAATAGATACTCTGATTTGAAATTGAATCAAAAATATTCTGCAATAAAAATACTTAATGAACATCTTAAATACGATACTTTACCAAATGATGATATGTATGATTTTATAGATGATAATCAATATGTATCTGGAATACAATATTTTGTAGAAGAATCTAATATTCCAAATATTGATATAAATGACGAATATGTTAATAAAGATGCTGTTATGAATTCCAATATTATTGCTTCAAAATCTGTTTCAGGTAGTACTGAATTTAGTCTTGCTTTACAAATTGAAGAACAATTTTCAACCAGTAATTTGACAATTCATTTTCTCAATTCAAATATAGAATCTATTGATAATATAACATATAGTAGTAACCAATTTTCATATCTACCTGATTCTATTTCAAATGATAAATTTGACATATTTTTTGAAACAAGCAATATTGTAAAACAAACTAGTGTTGCAGTTGGCGGTGGTGATCCTGATATAGAATTGATTTACAACATTAATACATTACCATCTCTTGTACCTCTTTTTAATATAGAAGCAAATACATCAATTTTAGATTCTATTATTGACACCACTGTTACATTAAAGATAGGTAATGAAGAAGATAATAACAATCTTGTTATTGTTAACGAAGATGAAATAAAAATAGGGGGTGTTGATTATATTCTCAAAACATCAAATATATTTAGACACAATGATATCCTTCGTGATATAAATAATATAGAACTATATCCTAAAATTAATTATAGCACAAGCGTTTCAGGTCCTATTTCAATAATAAGAGATGATATAGATATCACATATAATTATGATAATTATAATAGCCAAAAAAATAGCGACTCATCTTATAATATTCTGATAACAAATGTCGTAGATTTCTTAAAAGATGTTCCAGATGGTGCATATGCAGGAACTGAGCCAATATTTGACAAAAGAGTACACGAACTTTTATTAGTTGAAAATAAAATCAAAGTATATGAAATATTTGATAAATCAATCGAAGTTCATATCAATATAAGCGATAAATATAAGGTTTATGAATTTGGTGGTGAAATAACAGATATGTTGATCGATATTAATACTATAGATTATGCGCCACATATTATACTTCAAAATAATGTCAATTTTGCAGGACAAGAAAATAAATACGGAAGAACCAATGAAATATTTAGTAAAGATGGGTCATTATTATTTACATCGGTTACAAGTGATGGTTTATTGAAAAAATCAATTTTAAATATTGATAAAAACGGTGATATAGATACAATTGGTAAATTAAATGTTCAAAAAGATATACATACAAATGGTAATATTTATACAAATACCCTTGAGACAACTGATATTATTATAAATGGCAATATTTACGATAAACTTGGAAATATAATGGCATCGTTTTCAAATTATGAAGAAATGTATAATCAAACTTTGACACTCGGTGCAGATACTTGGAATTTAAGCGCGTTGAATTATTCAGTTAATAGTATATCAAATATTGATTTTGTATTAAGTGGACATACTAAAAAAGGTTTTACTTTTACAAAAGATATAGAAAATTTAGGCGATTACCAGGATTATGATCTTTTTACAATTAAAGAAGGGTCAGAGGATGTATTAAAAATTATTGACGGTGGATTTGTAGGTATAAAAGTCGATCCTGATAGCAATTATGATGTAACAATTTCAAGTAAATTATATAGTCCCAATGTTATTGGTGTCAATTTTGAGGCAAATGAGATGCATGGTGATAAAATTTTTGCTGGTAATTTTATAGGAGATGCTTCGTTAGTATCAAATGTTAATTTAGTTGACAAAAATACTGATCATTTGACAGAAGGAACAAGTAATAGATATATTATTAATGATACATATATTACTGGAAATGACGGCGTATTAGATGTTATAGGTGATATTGTTGTATCAGATGGTTTTGTAGGAGATGCTTCTAGAGTGTCAAATGTAAATTTACTTGATAAAACAACAGATTATCTAACAGAAGGTACAAGTAATAGATATATAGTGAATAATGCATATGAATTAAATGAAGACGATGTATTGACAATTAAAGGCGATGTCGTAATTACAGGAAATAAGATGGAATTCGGTACACAAAGTACAAATTCAATTCGTCTAATATCTTCAAATCTTTACTTGGAATCATCTAATATTTCAATGTTTGGACCTATAACAAGCACCCAAGGTGTTGAAACATCAACCTTAAAAATAAACACAAATGAAAGTGCAAATTCTCTTGAAATAACAAGAGGAGCAGAAAATCCCCCAATTGGTGATTTTTTGAATATATACCAAAATGGAATAAAAATATTAAATGTTTCAAGTAATTACAATGTGGGTATTAATTGTGCTCCGAGTGATGATGGAGACAAATTACAGATAAATGGTAATATGTCGGTAGATGACATATATTCACGGGGAAATGTTACTGTTGACGAAAGTGTTATGTCGAAAAATATGGCTACATCAAATGTTATAGTTTCTGGAAATTATTCTCTTTTAGATTCAACATTATTGCAAAACTCTCTTGATGTATCTCGGACTGATCTGAACGCAGATTTTGTCAATGTTCATTATGATGAAAACAGTCTTTTAAATATTAATAAAAATCTTAATATAGGTATTGGTGTTATTCCTGTAGATAATGCAGAAAAACTACAAATTAATGGAGATGTATTATCTGATAATATTAACATTAAAAGAAATACCAAATCACATCAGACATTTTCATCAAATATAGTTATTGGTAACCTCGATACACTTGATAATAGTATTGGTGTTAAGAAATCACTTGATATCACGAGATCGATAAATGATGAAGATTTCTTACATATTCATTATAATACAGAAAACTTAATAAATGTCAATAAAAATTTGAATGTAGGTATTGGAAAAATTCCAAATGAAAATGATGGGAAACTACAAGTAGATGGGACAATAAATGCATCTAATTTGAATATCATAAGTTTAATCACAACTGATACTATAATGGCGTCAAATATGACAATACTTGGTTCAACTACTGAAATCAAGACAGAAACATATGTTACAGAAAATCTCGAAATTAATACTTTTGACATTTCTGAACCAGCTTTGAAAATATATAAAACATATTCAGAATCTGGTGTTTTTGATACGAATAAAGATAGAGATATATTTTCCGTAGAAACTGAGATCGTGAACCCTTCAAATCCTCGTGATATAAGTGAACCAGAAAAGAAAATCTTTGCAATGAAAGCGAGTGGTGATGTAGATTTTTATAATAATATTCAATTTAACAATGGTTCTATATTTGTTAATGAAGGTAATGTGACATCAAGAGAGTTTATTGGAATTGGTTCAAATCTTGATCATATTTTAGAATATTATTATACATCAAATCTCAAAGAAATTGGAGATTATTTGTATTATACACCAACAAGATCATCAAATATTTCAAATTATGTTGAAAGAATTGATTCGGAATTAAATACACTTATCAGTAATAACGACACAAATATTTCAAATTATGTATCACATACTTCAAATTATTTATATCAATATACTTACGATACCGCTAGTAATATATTCCAATTTTATGATAATATTCTGGATCAAATGTGGCATATAAATAATGATAGATTGAGTTACGGTAATATAGATGTATATAGTAACAAAATTGTAATCAATGATGACTTTACAGAAACAAAAGATATGGTAGCTTGGTATAAATTTGAAAAAGACACATTAGATTATGGGAAAAATGGATATGATTTAACCAATGAGGGTTCTGGTGGAACAATTCACGAAAACGGCGGTATTACTGGTTTCAATGCTAATGATTATCTAGTATATGATTTACAAGGAGCAATCGACTATGATCGTTTCAATATTTCTTTTCATATTGAAATAAATGATGACACTCCCTCGTTGGGAGGTTATATTATTGTGTTGAAAAATGATACAGATTCAAATATAACAAATATAAAAGTAACTGCAAATGAATTAATCATAAATGGTGCGACTGTAAGAGATCAATTAAGTGGCAGTACATTTTATTGTTCATTGAATGTTTCTATTTTACGAGATCTACAAACCCCCATGATTTTTATAGAGATATTTGTAAATGGTATTCGATCAACTCATGAATATTATGATATTAATTCCAGTTTTTCATCAAAATGGAAAGATATAATCATAGGTCAAAATGTCAATGATCTTATTATCAAAGATGTGAGATTTTATAATAGACATTTGGAATCAACAGAAATTAATTCTATAATGAATCAGAAAAATGATTTTTTGGGACAAGTTGTAGTCCACAATGATTTAATAAATACTTCTAATGAATTGATTGAATATATTGAAATTAAAGATTTGAATTCGTCAAATTATCTTGATACAATTAATACTGATTTAAATGGTATTATTAGCACAAATGATACCAATATGTCCAATTATGTTGATACAGTCAATACTGATTTAAGTGGTATTTTAAGCACAAATGATACCAATATGTCCAATTATGTTGATACAATTAATACTGATTTAAATGGTATTATTAGCACAAATGATACCAATATGTCCAATTATGTTGATACAATTAATACTGATTTAAATGGTATTATTAGCACAAATGATACCAATATGTCCAATTATGTTGATACAATTAATACTGATTTAAATGGTATTATTGGCACAAATGATACCAATATGTCCAATTATGTTGATACAATTAATACTGATTTAAGTGGTATTATTAGCACAAATGATACCAATATGTCCAATTATGTTGACGGTATCCAAACTGTTATATCTGATAGTGTTGGATCAAGTTTGTCAGGTTTTTCTTATAGTGATTTATCATCCAAACCAGTATTTACAGATGGGAGATTGTTAGTTGGAACTTTAGCTACTGAAAACAATAGTTTTTCGGCAGAAACAGTGGATAATTTAATATATATAAATGACAATTTGGGTGGCAATTTAGGTATCAATACGAATCCTGATTCAAATTATAGAATGGTTATTAAGGGTAAAGTTAATATAATAGCGCAGGATTCAACAGGTGACAATAAATTATATATTGATGGTAACAAACTTGGTTATACACATCTTGACGGTTCTATATTTGGGATAACAGGGAGTTCAATCGATGATGAAAAAAACTCACTAATGTATATCAATAATAATTTTGAAATTTCCAAATTAACTGATATAAAATGGGTAAATAAAGTTTTAACTATAAATACCGGTACTGTTGGTGAAGGTGCTATAAATTGTCAGGAATATCAAATAAACGGTCAAAAGTTTAAATATAATGATTTAAATTCTAAACCAACTTTCAGTGCAAATCGTTTAGTAGTCGGAATTTCTTCTACAACGGAGAATAGTGGATTTCTTGCAAAAAGTGCAACAAATTTGACATATTTTGAAGATAGTTCTAGTGTCAAATTTGGTATCAATAAAACTAATCCAATACATACACTTGATGTTAATGGAACTGCTCACATATCTCAAGATATTACAGCAGGTGGTGATATAACTGCTGGTTTTTCAGATATAAGATTAAAAAATATTATATCTGATATCGAAAATCCTTTGGAAAAAATTTTAAATATTAAATGTTTTAAATATACCGCAAACTCAACTGCAAATTTGTATAATATTGATAATAAAAAAATAAAAATTGGTGTTAGTGCTCAAGATGTTCAAAAGGTATTTCCAGAAATAGTATCAATTGCACCATTTGATTTAACTATATCAGATACTGGTGAAAATATTTCAAAATCATCATCAAATTTTCTTACAGTTTCATACGAAAGACTTGTTCCAGTTTTAATAGAATGTATTAAAGAACTCAAAATGGAAATAAATTATATTAAAGAAAACTTATTTATATAAAATAAGAGGTATTTATGTCAACTAATTATGAATTCGAGTTGAATTTAAATGGCGGAATACTTAAAAATGGGCAAACAGATATTTCAATTCAACAAACTATCAACATTTCTACAACTCTTCAAGAACTTATTATATCTGGTACTAATTCTGTTTTGACAAATGCGGATATAAATACAATAACCACAAAATATGAAAAAACGGGATATCAATTTATTGGATGGGGACATCATGATACAGATCTTGTTCCTTTACAAAATATAAGTATAGAAGGAACATCTTCTAAAACATTATATGCAATATGGAAACCATATAAATTAACTGTAAAATATTATGATGATCGGGAGACTGAATTATATACTATTGATTTACCATATTATAATCCTCGATTATATAAAAATTATTTAATAGTTTTTCATTCAATTTTAGGTGTTACAGGTCTAATAAACTTTATTGAAGTTGAATTTTATGGATATAAAGATGAAAATAACATACAAATAATAAAATTTCCAGAACAAGCAGTTAATCAAACTGTAAATGACAAAATATTTAATAATATAGCTGATGAAACTGATGAGAAAAGAACAACCATTAAAAATGGGTATTATGAAACAAATAAGATTATTGTCGAAGGAGGTAATTTATATTTAAGATATGGTAATGTGAATCCTGACTATTTAAATGTAGGCTTTTCACCTACTGCTATTTTTGATAATTCGACAAATAAAACCGATGTGGGTTATCATGGACCGGATGATATTTACGATAAAAACGGATTAGCAAAAGCAATTTATAATATAGACAATGAATTAAAAGTTTACGGAGAATATTTCATATTAAACAATCCACATAGTTTTTATTTGACTAGTTTGAAAATATACATACGAAATGGTTATACAGATCATAGAAGTCCATCAACTTATAGTTTATATGGTCAAGAAACTAATGGAGAAAAATGGGAAATTATCATCAAAAATAAAAAAATTGAATATGAAAATTATCAACATATAAGCGTCGTAAACGAACCATTAGAAGAATATGAATTGTTTAAAAAAACAAAAACAAATCCAGGTGTTAAAATCATTTCAAACAATTTAGAAAGAGAACCGATAAAAATACCAGGAACAAATGATTATTATTTTGCTTTTAAATATAATGAAAATTTTCAAGATGTATTTGAAAAATTTAGTTGGGACTCGCCATACAGCTATTTAAATACAGAAGATGCCTTAATAGGATGGTATAAGTTTAATGAGTATACTGTTGGTGAAATTGATAATATTATATATTTTAATGATAGCACTGGTAAAAGTACACCATTTGAAATATTTACAGATAGTACAAATGAAAAATTGACAATTGATAGTACATTTACTGATTCTGATTTTGAAACAAATCATTTTAAAAAAGAGCCTTTCACAAGAACATATGATAGAAACCTTTCTTTAAAGAATATATATTTAATACAAACTAATAGTAGCGGTGTTCTTAACAAAATTTCTTTGCACGATAAAGATTTTTCAGTCAGTCTTTGGTTATATAGAACTTTTATTGATGATGGTCGGGCTTTTTTAAAACAAGGAGAAATTACAGGTACACATCAATATCTTCATATAGGATGGAGAAGTGGTGGTGATGGTAGAATATTTTTTGATTTTTGGAATGACAGTGCTCATAGTACTCATGATATTGAGTTTGCATTATCAGATGGTATGTTATATGATTTTGAAAATATTGTCGATGAATGGTGTCATTTAACATTTACATATAATCACACTTATCGAGAAAGATGTATTTATCTTAATGGTAAAAAATTATCAACATCTGACACATATGCAAAAAATGATCCACTTTGGTTAGAAGAACATCCTATTCGACTTGGAGGAAGTATAAACAAAGATGTATATATAGAAGATCTTAGAATATATTCAAGAATATTAAATGTCGATGAAATAAATTATTTGTATAATCAAAAATACTCTAGTATAAAATTTGATACAGATACAGAATGTCAAATATTTATGATAGGTGGTGGGGGAGCAGGAGGAGGTAATCATGGTGGTGGTGGTGGCGCAGGTGGATATTATGAAGGAACTTATATTTTTTCTTCAAATGTAGAATATAATATTCTTGTAGGAGATGGTGGAAAAGGAATGTACAATATAGATACATCAGGTGAATCAAAACTTTATGAAAATATTATTCAATATGGTGAAAATGGAAAAGATACTGTTATTATGAAAGATAATATTCCTGAATTACTCGTAAAGGGTGGTGGAGGTGGAAGTGCTGGTGTTTTTAAGCTAACTGGTTTTAATGGCGGATGTGGGGGAGGGGGGAATGGATGGAATCATGATTCGGCAATATATTCAGCTTATAGAGGAGGTTCGTCTATAACAAATGATAGTTTTTTACATACATTTCTAACATTTGATGACAATATAAATATGAATATACCATATGAATTATATGATAGTTCTGGTAATAAAAATAATTTATCAATCACTGGTTCTTTAACAAATCTAATTTCAACTGATATGGCTATAGGATATTCATCTGCTTTAAAAAATTCACAAGGTAATTACTTACATACATCTTTAAATTTACCTCTTGTATTTACAATTTCATTTTTTATGAGAAATGACGATTCAACTTTTCCGACATCTGGACTAGACAAAGTATATTTTTCAACAAGAACGATTGATAGAAAAACAAATAAATTAAAAGGATTTTTTTGTACGAAAACTTCAATACATTATCTCAGATTTAAGATACATCCAAATGGTATTGAAGTGAATGTTCCACGAACGAATGATTATATAACACATAATAATTATAATCATTATGTTATAATGTGTGATTTTGAAAGTGAAATAAAGCAAATAAAATTATATGTTGATAATGTTTTAAGGGATACTATTGATGATAGTATTTTAAATACAAATGATTATGCAAATTGTCTTTCTAATAACATTTTATCATTTTTTAAAGAACAAATAGATGACGATTATGTATATGATAATGATGTTGATAATTTTAAATTACAAGAATTTCAAGATAATAAAGTTTTCTTTACTGATTTTAGAATTTATAATAGATTACTAAATTCTGATGAAATAAACGAACTTTATTCATATTTTGTACACTTTCCGGATTTTGATAAAGAATATATAAATCAACCAAGAATGATAGCCTGGTATAAATTTGATGGTAATTATTTTGATAGTTCTCAGAATAACCGTCATTTAGTGTATATGAAATTTTCTGCATATGAATATACATTACCAAATTATGATAATGAAAATTTTGTACAAGGAACTCATAGTATCACATTTAAAAACGATGGGTCTTATTTTCAACAAAACACACAGGCAGCTTGGTCAAATGATGCAAATATGACAATATCATTTTTCATGTATGGCGGGGGATTTTCTGGCGGCGGTCATCAAGGAATTATGAGTGCAAGAAGTGATTCTAATACAGGGTGGATTATATACATATATCAGTCAGATAAATTACAATTGCTTTTTTATGATTCTAATTCTATCCTAAAACTTGCATATGAAAATAATACGCTTTCTTTATTTAGTGAAGAATGGAAACATTTTGTCTTTACAATTGATGAAAATGGAAAAGGTGCTTTTTATTATAATGGTAATCTTGAAGATGATTTTATGTTTACAAATCGTAAATTTGGGGATGTTTCTAATTTTCGTATAGGTGCGGGAAAAAATGAAGACCCATCAGGAGATTATTTTCTTCATAACGATACTAAATTGGATGATATTAGAATTTATAAAATAGCTCTTACAGCTGATGATGTTAAGAATATTTATGTACATTCAAAATTTTCTAAGAAAAAAAATGATATGATATTGTGGTACAAATTTGATGGTTTGTCTCATAATAAAATAATAGATGCTTCGGAAAAACACAATATTATAGAGAAAATTGATTACAACAACGATGAATATACTTATGTTTATTTTAAAGATAATGGGATAATAAAGTTTGACGAAGATACAATATGTGATATTCTTATGATTGGAGGAGGTGGTGCTGGTTCTGGACAACATGGTGGTGGCGGTGGTGCAGGTCAATTGGTATTTTTTAAAGAAAAAAATATATTAGCAGGAAATTATGGTATTGAGATAGGTTTGGGTGGAACTTGTGATGAAGATGGTGGATTTGGTGGAAGAGGTGGTGATACAATATTTACAAAATATAACTCAGATGGTACAATTATATCAGAAAAATGCAGGGCATATGGTGGGGGAGGTGCTGGTAATGGAACAACTTTTGATACTCCTGTTTCAGGTACTGAAGGATATTCTTCTGCTGGTTCTGGTGCTGGGGCAGATGCTTATATTACCAATTCAATTACAGGTAATATAGCACAACAAAAGGGAGTATCGATATATACAGATGTCATTATAGATGGTCAAAATGGGTTTGTTTTTGCAAATGATGGTGGTGATGCTTCTCACAATCCTGGAAATGGTGGCGGTGGTGGTGGTGCCGGATTTCCAGGACAATCTTCAAGCGGGGAGTCAGGAAATAGTGCTTATGGTGGTAAAGGCGGTGATGGTATTTATATGATCGGAAGTACTAACTTAGATATTACATTTAATCTTTCGAAGAATGGATTAGGTGTCAAAGATGAATCAGGTGTTGATGATGGTACTGGAGGTAAATGTTATTTAGCTGGAGGAGGCGGTGGTGGTGCATGGGGTTCGGCTCAAATAGGTGTTGGTGGTAAAGGTGGTGGAGGAAATGGTGGCAAAGGTGATCGTGGGGTTGAGCCTGGATATAATGGAGAAGATGCTGTTGAGAATACTGGTTCCGGTGGTGGTGGAGGAAGTGATTATAGTACAAATAGAGGAGGTAAAGGAGGTAGTGGATTATTTGTAATGAGATATAAAAAAAAATCGGACATTTCTATACCATCTACACCAACAATAACAGGGGAATTTAATGAAGGATCATATACAATAGTTGAAGAAAATAACACAATATATAAATATGTAGAATTTACAAATGACAGCACAATAACATTTCCTCAAGACACTGTTTGTGATATTCTTGTAGTTGGTGGAGGTGGAGCAGGAGGTACTTTTGGTGGTAATAATTGGGAATCAGGGGGTGGTGGTGCCGGTGCGTATAAATATTTTGAAAACATTGTAATGAATGGAAATTATAATATTACAATTGGTCAAGGAGGTACTGCTCTTCAATCGAAGGGGGCGGGGGCTTCTGAAAAAGGAGGTGATACACTAATTTATTCTTTAAATGTTGATGTACCTTCATTTAAAGCAGAAGGTGGAGGGTATGGTGGTGGTGGTACTGCCCTTATTGGAGGTGATGGTGGTTCTGGAGGTGGTGGCGAGTTGGGTTCTTCAGGGGGAAAAGCAACAGATAAAAGATATGGTAATAATGGTATGAATGGAATTTTTGCAATTACAAATGGAACTAGCAATAGAGGAGGGGGAGGAGGTGGAGCAGGTGGAAAACCTCCTGCTGCTGGTGATGACAGTTCTAATGGAGGAATAGGAAAGGCAAATAAAATAACAGGGTCTGAAAAATATTATGCAGGAGGAGGGGGAGGAGGATTAGGATCATCAAAAGGAGGAAATGGTGGCGGGGGCAATGGTGGCGTGAGCGGGGGGGCGGGCAATGGTACATCTGGTACACCAAATACAGGAGGAGGTGGTGGTGGCGGTGTTGTAGGTATCGGTGGAAACGGTGGTAGTGGGGTAGTAATTATAAGATGGAAAATATCAAAAGAAAAGAATGAAGCAATTTTTGAAAGAGAGGGTTCACAATATTTACAAATTCCAACAATTGACATTTCATCATTAGATAGCTTTACTATGAGTTTTTGGGCATATATTGAAGAAAAAGTAAATAATGATAAAGAATATCATATTATTGATTTTGGCGACAGCACTAATTCATTAAATAATATTATTTTGAAGGGCGATACTGATAATAACCTTACTGTTACTGTTTACGATGGAACAAGTGTAAATGAACAAAAATACAATAATGCAATTTCTCTATCTTCTTGGAATCATTTTGCTTTAACAATTGAAGAAAAACCACGGTTTGTATCTGTTGCCGCGGGGAAAAATTTCGCGATATATATAGATAGTTACGGTAAAGTGTATCTCATGGGTACTGGTCCTATAGAACCTCCACAATTAGATCCTCCAAATAAATATGTAGAAGTTTTTTGTAAAGAATCTATCATAATATGGAAAGACAGTTTAGGCATTGTATATGAGAACATTTTTAATAATATTGGCCCACCAACAGAAACGCCAACCGGCGGACCAACCAACCAACTATCGAATCCAATTGTACATGTTGCTTGTGGAGGGGGGGGAATTGGTAGCTCAGCGATATATATAGATAGTGTAGGTAATGTGTATAGGTACAGTAGAAATAGTACACCGGGAAGCCATCTTGATGAACCACCCGAATTGAAAGATGGAAGTAAATATGTGTTTGCTGCTGCTGGATTTAAACATGTAGTCTATTTAGATAGCAACGGTAATGTACACGGGGTTGGTGATAATAATTATAATCAACTTGAACTACCACCTGAAGGAAAGATATATGTAAAAGTTTTTTGTGGATCATATCATACAGTCTATTTAGACAGTGAAGGTAAAACATATGCACGTGGTCAATCCCCAAACCCTAAACTTAATGCACCAATAACTTCGAATCCAATTGTACATGTTGAATGTGGTAGCGAAAACACAACATATATTGATAGTGAAGGTAATGTGGAAAGATTTGGTGATTACAGGTTGACAAATTTTGAATCTCAATTACCACAATTAACTCCTCCAAATAAATATGTATATGTTTCTCATACCACTGGTGACTGGCATCATATCTTTTTAGATAGTGAAGGTAATACATATAGGGTAGGTACCTATAATAATAAAGGTCAACTAAATGACCCATTAGCATCATTTAGTTCATGTAAAATATACAAAAACAATGCGTTGTTACCAAAAACTAGTAGTGTGGGTGAAATTGGGTTTCCTACAAACGGCACATATGATAAATGTTATATTGGAAAATCTAATTCAACTGCGGATGGATATTTAAAAGGAAATATCCAAGATTTTCGTTTATATAATCGCTTAATTACTACCGACGAGATAAAATTTTTATATGATAATGATCCAAGTTTTGTAGACGATACGACGGATATGATAGTTTGGTATAAATTAGATGGAAATTTAGATGATAGTAGTGGTAAGCTTGGAAACGCTACAGGATATAATAATCCTATATACGATACCAGTGTGGTAAAATTTGGAACATCTTCAATATCATTTGCTGGCGAAAATGCATTGTTGAAAAAACTATATTATTTTGAAAATGAAAATTTTTTAATTCTTCCTCCAACAGATTTTTCAAAATTTGATGGAATTTCTATTAGTGTATGGGTCAGATGGGACTCTGCACAATACTGGTCTCGTATATTTCGTTTAGGAAATAGTAAGAATGGCGTGAACAATACAAATTCTATTGTATTAGCGAGGTCACATACTAGCAATACGTTGTTTTTAGGTATTTATTACTACACCAATATATTGTCGCATTTTTATTATGACAATGTGATTGAGTTGGATAAATGGTATCATTATGTCGTATCAATTGGAAGCTATCCACCATCTTATCACTTTTATATTAATGGTGAATACCAAACTACGACAGAGAATGGATTATTAACAGGAAAAGACCTAGCGTACTCGTCTTTAACTACTTCAGAATCAAGAGGGATACCTATATGTACTTATGAAGAATCTACTATAGGTAGATCGTTATTTGGCCAAGATGGATTTTTTAATGGAGCTATGTTTGATTTTATAATATATACAAAAGCAATCGACTTAACAGATGTTAAAAAATTATATGATATAAAAAGTGCAAATTATATACAAAATATTATAGATATTGGAAAAAATTACAATGTTGGATCAGGATACGATGGTGGATATTCATTTCATCATCACAACGATATTCAAATTTTATCAGGAGGTGGAGGTGGAGGTATAGGAGGAAAAGGATTAGATGGTAGACGTTCTAATTGTGATGGTGGAAATGCTAAGATTATAAATATAACCGGTATAGAAACTGCATATGGTGGCGGTGGTGCAGGTGGGGGATGGGGCGACACGGGGTCTGATCAAAATTTTGGAGGAGGTGTAATAATAAATGGTGAATTTATTAAAGTAGGGGGGGATGGGAAAAACTACGGCACAACAAAAGGAGGTGATGGTGTACCTCACACGGGTTCCGGAGGAGGTAGTTCAAAATCAACAGAAGGAGGTAATGGTGGTAGCGGTATTGTGATTATTAGATGGACTGCAACAGAAATTGTAAAACAATTGCTTGAACCAGCTGATATCTTAACAAATGGAAATAGTGCATTTTTGACATGTAAACCAGCTAATGTTGACGGAAATCAACCACCAAATGATATTTTACTTGATGGAAATTGGATAGATACTGTAAAAAATACAGCAGTTACTGAAGATAAAATACTAAAAATATATACATATTGGATATTGAATAATGTATTATTCAAATTATTGCTAAATAGTGGTAGAATATTAAATACATCTGTTAATAATTTCAATATTGGAACAAATATTGGAATTGATCATATTGGAACACAAGAATATGAAAGTGAGTTAGAAATTGGTAGTAATCTAATTTTACCAATACCTAAATCTGTTGGATATGAGTTTCAAAATTGGATAAATGAAAATGAAGAAATTATTACTTCACCATATGAGATAACGAAGGAAGAAACATTAAAAGCTACATGGGTAGATTATACAATATCTACAACAGGATTTCCAAATGGTTCTGATATTCCAAAAGGAATAAAAATAAAAGATATTTCAGAAGTATTTGAAGAATCTAGTTTATCATTAAAATCGTATGGGCGTTTTATAGGTAGGGGTGTAAATGACTCTGTAAGTATATTAGAATTTAAAGGTGCTAATTAATTGTTTATTTTTATTCTTTATTGTAAATAGTAGGTTACAGTATTAATGCCACCGAAGAATGTATTTAATCAGATTGATAAATTTTTGAAAAAAGCTGAGAAAAACAACTTCAATCAAGTAGCTGAAACCAAAATAAATAATGTTGTTCCTATTGAAGAAAGGGTAGAAAGGACTTTCACCGATCAAGGAAAAGTACTTTTTATCAATGCAGAAGGTACTATTGCAACATCTACTATTAAAGCAGAAAAACTAGAATTCATCAAAAATCTTCGATCACCTGTTAAAACTCAATTAAAAGATTTCGCTATTAACAATCTCAAATATTATATAAATGGTAAGTTTATTTCTGAAAACAATAAATTTATTGGTGAAATAGATTCAATTTATCAAGATTTCTCTACAAAATTAAAACAAGGTAAAAAAACTAATCAAATTCCAGACGGTCAAACCAAACGATTCATTATTAACGGTTCTTACGATGGTGACATTTTTGTTGAAGGTACTCTATCAAACTCTGAAGTTATTGTGGTTCATAATACATATACCTCATTGGATACTAATACATATGAAGCCTCTACTATGCATTTAACAAAAAATCCACCACTTCCTCCTGCTGTATTCCGATATCCACCAGCTCCTTTACCAAGTGATCATGATCATACACAAAATGTCTTTGTTTCTACAGTCACTTTAGAAGGTCAAGAATATGGAAATGGAGAATATATTGTCTCCTGGAGTAGCAATCCAAATTATTCAAGATCAACACCACCTGGTGTATTTAACGATCAACCTACTGTAAATTCGAACTCTTGTGGTTGGCAACAATATCAATATTCGAATGGTGTATATCAAGGATCGAATAGTATATCAGATACTTTAGGTGATTGGTTGAGATTAAAATTACCTGTAAAAATTAATTTATCATACCTAGAATTTTATGTATCAGAAAATGATACTGTAAAACATCCTACCGCATATACAGTTTTTGGAACAAATGATAATGGCACAACTTGGACAAATATTTTGAAAGTATCTAATGTTGATTTAGTAAATGATATTACTAGAAATGAACCAAGTTTATATAATCCCGATTCAACACAAAAATATAGAAAATATGTGACTCCAATAATCGACGACTCAAATTTATTCGATGAATATGGCATTGTATTCGAAAGTGTTAAATCTTATGTAGCATTGAGTTATGTAGCATTTTATGGTAATGAAGCTGATGTTATAGAAGATACTGATTCGCTCCAATCCGGTGCTATTTTAAGAATCACTCAAGGGAATGTCAAAAATATTATAGATACATCAGTTGGACCTACTGATGTTTTATCTGTATCTCATTCTGGAAATCTTGGAATAAAAACAAAATATCCCATAGAAAAATTAGATGTAAGAGGAAATATTAAAGTTTCTGGAAATATTAATGATACTTCTTCTACTTTAATTGGGTATACTAATAACACTAAAGATAGTGTTCAATATCAACTCGATTTGATTAATGAAAATATTACAACTAATAATGAAAATATGATTTCTCATGTGAATAATACTAATCAAGAAACATCTAATTATACTATTCGAGGGATGATTAATCAAGTTACTGAAAATACTCAAGGTGTGCAAACATATATTGAAGATCTAATTGATAATGTTGCCAATACTAAACAAGATGTATTGACAATGAGTAATGGTATTAAATTTAATACTGATAAAAATTTTATCGAATTAATCCAAGAATCAGAATGGAATACTGAACAAGATTATATCAATTATGGTTCTGTACAGTTACATAGAGATTCTATAAAAATTAACGATAAAAATGTAATATTTAGTGACGAAATTGTTGGAAAAGAAGATAATACTGAATCAAATACAATGATTAATAATACACTATATCTTGATTTGCCCCCTAATAAAGTTTTACAAATTTCCGAAGATTTCGATCATCCTATGATAAATACTTTAAATGGTAAAATAAATAAAATACAAGACGAAGATGTCTTTTATACAATCTTCACAGATACATCAAAAGCATCATCTATAACATTCAAGAAATTTACAAAATGTGATATATTATTGATAGGCGGCGGTGGTTCAGAGAATGTTATATATACAGATATTCGTAAATACCCACCATCTGCATTAACTGGCGGGACAACTGGTGGGACAGTAGGTAACTTTAGTATAACCAGAACTCTTGATGGAACATCTTCATATACATATGGTAATGGTGATTATGTTATAAATTGGAGTAGTTCAGAATCTTCCAGTTTTGAAGGATTTTTGGCATTTGATGGATATTCTGGTAATGTAGGTATAGGTTGGATAAGTGCTCCTAATTATGATACTAGTGGTTTCTCTACAAATACAAATTCATACATAGGTACAGATACTGCTAATTATGGCGAGTTTATTAAAATACAACTTCCCGTATCCATATATTTGACTTCTATCAAATTGTTTGTAAGATCCAATTATGACCCTTTTGCATTTAGAAACCCACGACGTTATGTTGTATATGGTAGCAATGATGGAATAACATGGGATATATTAATAGATAATACTGGACAAGATGTATCATATAATAATTACATGACAGAGTCAAGCCCTGTTTCAGAACTTGTAACAGCATACTCGTATTTTGCATTTACTTTTACAAAAATAGGTTATGTAGGAAGCGTTGGTGTTCATGAAATAGAACTTTATGGTAAAGAAGGTAATAAATCTACAATATCAGGTGGAGTTATTTATAATAAAGGAGTTATTATGTTACCTGGAAAATATGCTGTAAATATTGGGAAGGGTGGTGAAGGTATAGAAAATATTGGTACAAGTTCTTCAATATATTTAGAAAATGATGTCATTGCTAAAACAACTGGTTCTGATAATACAGAAGAAAACTTCGTTCCAAGTGGTACTTCCGAAATAAATGATGTATCAATTGCAAATATATCATCACAACCTATTGTAGATATAACAAATAATCAAGAAGTTTCAACTTACACTTATGGCTTAAGTGGTCTACCAAATGGTAACAATGGAATTATTATATTGAAATGGTATCCTTTAATAGATGTCCCGCCTTACATAGTATATGACAGACTTCTAAAATTCCCATCTGTTAGATGGAATTGGGATTGGAATGCAAACAATAATAGTGAATCTAATTATGATTCTTATTTAGATACAACAATTCGTATTAGAGCAACATCCAAATATATAGGTGGTACAGATCATAGTGTTGTTAGTTTGTTTAGTGGTTCTGGTATCGAATGGTCTTCAAGACCAGATGATAGAGGTCATCACATGTATGCTTCAATAGGTGGTTATAACATAAATGGCTCGAATGTTCCTTGTTATAATACAACTGATGGTTTGGCGACATTTGAATACAAAACAGGTTATAAAGGTGATTTTGTCTTAATTGATTTAGGTAAAGAGATTTATTTAGATAGTTATAAAATACGACATAGGGAAACAGGTGGTGCTATCGGAAACACTGCATTGCTTCTATCTTGGCGTATATATGGGTCAAATGATGACAATGTTTTTCAAGAAATAAATGTTGACGCAACTTATAATTCTGAAGATATACAAAGAGCACAAGATGTTGCAAATAATACTTCTTGGGAATTATTGGAAGAAAAACAAGATGCAAACGATTTATGGGTTGTATCGGATATATATAATTACCTTTCTCGATATCGAAAAATTTTAAATGTTAAACTTGATACAAAACCATCAAATAAATATAGATATTTTATGATAATATTTAATAAAATAGAACCGGGTAAAAATACAAGTGTTGTACTAGATACCTTAGAACTATTTGGTAATACAAGCTTTAAAATAGTAACTTCTACAGATTCTTTTCCAAATCAGACAGATAATCTAGTAGCTTGGTACAAATTTGAAGGAAATTTTGAAGATAGTTCAGGTAATGGTTATCATCTAACTTCTGATGCAACTAAAAGCACATTGTCTAATAAATTTGTAGATCGACAAATACCTACATTCACAAATGAAAGTGTATATGGAAATCAGAGTGTATCTTTTAAAGGAAACACAAATTATAACAGTACACCAAGTAAAGCAGGATTATTATTAGATAATAGTACAAATAAACTACATACTCATATCAGTAACTCAATTACAATTTCACTATGGGTATATACAAGAGGGAAAGGACAAATCAATTATGGTAAAATATTTAGTGGTATAATACCTGGTGTATCCCACGGCAATGATAATGAGTTTTCGATATTTTATGCAAATTCGACGGAAAAACTGATTTTTCAGTCAAATGATAATAAAGTAAGCAGTATTGAAGTTACATCGAGTGGACTTGGACTTCTTCCATTTTTAGATAGATGGGTACATATTGCTTGGATAATACACAAAATAGATGATAATAACACAAATACCTCTATCTATATCGATGGAGTTGAAAAAATTAATCAGAATAATTACATATTCCCGACCATTACTAAGGTAATTACTGATCCAGATACTAATGAAATTACTAATCAATATACTTTTGTTATCGGTGCATGGGATGTAAATAATCCAGATGTTGGTGGTGCAAGAGATATTAATGGTTACTTGGACGATTTTCGTATATATAATCGTGTTTTGACCCCCGACGAAATATCAGAATTATATAATTATTCACCACCTATTTCCAATACTGTTGCTTCTACTGAGACATCTACTAATCAAAATACTTCGTTTGGAGATGTAACAACAGATATGTTAGCCTGGTATAAGTTTGACGGAGATGCGACTGATAGTTCTGGAAATGGTATGAATTTAAATACCAATGGTACTCAAATATTTGATACAGAAATCAAGATTAAGGGAACTAGTTCTGTTAGTTTTGACGGTAATACATATTATTCAATTCCTTCTGTAAATAACTATTTTGCATCAACAAATCTTTCTATATCATTTTGGATTTATGGTGGTGATTATCATCAAGATTGGCAAGGTTTGATTGTAGCAAGACGTGAAATTACTACATCAACAGGATGGAATATATATAAGCAAAATATGAACGGTATCCAAGTATTATGTGGATATAATGGAGGATGGCATATATTTACCATACCAGATACATCAAGTTTAGGAAATTCATGGGTTCACATAACTGTCACATTTACAGAAACAACCTTCTCGTCATATGTCAATTCTGAACTTAAATCAACAGAAACTTTACCAGGTCCTTTAGATTTTACTCATGATAACTTAGAAATAGGTTCGTACCCACATCAAACTGGTCAAAGTGCAAGACCAGGAACACATATTGATGATGTTCGTATATACAATCGTGAATTGACAGTTGATGAAATATCAGAATTATATAACTATGTTCCTGGTGCAAATACTGTTCAAAATACTCCAACTGTTACCAAAGTAAATGTTATTTCTACTACTGATGTTTCGAGTGATAAATTGGAAAATATTAGTGGACTTACGGCTAATGTACAGCAACAAATAGATGATTTAATTGTTGTCTCTGATAATGTCTCTAGTTATTTGACTGATATCACAATACAACCTGAAACAAATATGTCTAATTATGTTTCAGATGTATACAACGAATTCGTAGTAAATATTGAATCAAAACAAGATAAATTGATTTTTGGTAGCAATATCAATTATGACGAAGCAACAAATACTGTTTCTATTTCAGGTGCTTCTATCGAAGTTCAATCAGAAGTTCAAGTAGATTTATGGAAATCTGCTATACCTGATACCAAATTTGGTAATAATCTCAAAAATTTATATGCCTGGTATAAATTTGATGGTATTTACAACGATCATAGTAAAAATAAAAATATCGCAATCCCATACAATTCACCAACATTTGATACATCATCCAAAGCAGAAGGAACAAGTAGTTTATCAATGGAATATACTATAAGACAATATTTACAAATTCCATCAATTGACATTTCTGTATGGGATGGGTTTACTATGAGTTTTTGGATGTATATTGAAGAAAGTCTGAATAATCATCATATTATTGATTTTGGCGACAGCACTAATCCATCAAATAATATTATTTTGAAGGGCGATACTGATAATAACCTTACTGTTACTGTTTACGATGGAACAAGTGTAAATGAACAAAAATACAATAATGCAATTTCTCTATCTTCTTGGAATCATTTTGCTGTAACGATTCAACAAAAACCACGGTTTATATATATTGCTGCAGAGGAATACTATACAGTATATATAGACGAATACAATAATGTGTATATAACTGGTAATGGTTACAATGAACCTTGGTATTATCCACCAAAATTGGATGCTCCAAATAAATATGTTCAAGTTGTTGCAGGACGTTCAGAAATAGTCTTTATAGACAATGAAGGCAATGTGTATCCGGGAGGTGTTAGTCCAAATGCACCAACAACATCGAATCCAATTGTACATGTTGCTTCCTCGGCCTCGAAAGGATATTTCACAATATATATAGATAGTGAAGGTAATGTGGAAATATTCCCTCCCAGCAATGATCCATATAATTTAGGTGATCAACCACCACTATTGGATGCTCCAAAAAAATATGTATTTGCTGCATGCGGGACAGAACATATAGTCTATTTAGATAATGAAGGTAATATGTATGGGGTTGGTCGCAACAATTATAATCAACTTGATCCACCGCCGCCTGAAAATCAATATGTAAAAGTTTTTTGTGGTGCATATCATACAGTCTATTTAGACAGTGAAGGTAATACATATAGGTACGGTGATAACTCTTACGGTCAAATTACTGCACCAATAACTTCGAATCCAATTGTAGATATTGCTTGCGGAATCGAGTACACAATATATATAGATAGTGAAGGTAATGTGGAAGCATTTGGTTACTTACCTGATAAAAGACTTCCACCACAATTAACTCCTCCAAATAAATATGTGCGAGTTGATGGTGGATGGGCTCATACAGTCTATTTAGATAGTGTAGGTAATATATATCGGATTGCGTTGAGCGCCACAGCGTATAATAATGGTCAAATGAATGACCCATTATCATCATTTAGTTCATGTAAAATATACAAAAACAATGTATTATTAAACCCTTCAAGTAGTGTGGGCGAAATTGGGTTTCCTACAAACGGCACATATGATAAATGCTATATTGCAAAATCAAATACTGTAACTGATGAATATTTTAAAGGAAGAATTGATGATTTTAGGTTGTATAATAATATTATTGCACCAACTGACATTAATGATAACCCCAATCCAAATTTATATGTTCATTATAAATTTGATGGAAATTTAAATGATGATAGTGGTAATAATAGACATATTATTGGATTTGGACAATGTACATTCGACGACACTGTAAAAAATGTAGGGACACATTCTGCATCATTTGCAGGTGGTAGCCCGAGTGCTGACCCGCAATATTTGAAGATACAAGGCACTGACTTTTCGAAATGGTTAGATGGAATTTCATTGTGTTTCTGGGTATATTTTGATATCATAACTGGTGAAGAACATATTTTCGATTTCAGTAATAGTTATGATATCAGTAAACATATTATAGTAAAACGCAATCTAGATAAATTGGAACTTATAATATCTGGGAATGTTTTGGTTTTCGACTATACTTTCACAGCAACCGAATGGAAACATATAATAATATCTTTATCATCTCTGGTTGACGGATCGTCGGTTTATGAATTATTTATCGACGGAACATTTATAAAATCATATGTCCTAAATTATTTTGTGGATAGTGGAAATTATGACAAATGTTTCATTGGAATTGATCAAAATGAGTCTGCATACTTCTTCAATGGAAAACTAGACGATGTTCGCATTTATTCCAAGACAACTACACAAGAAGAGACTTTGTTATTATATAATTATCCCAAAGACTTTATTTATGAAAATCCACCCAAACTACAATCATCTGATTTAACAACACGAGTTACATTCAAAACAAATTTCTACAATGATACAACTGATATGATGGCTTGGTATAAGTTTGATGGGGATTTTACAGATAGTTCAGGTAATGGTAAGGATTTGACAGGTGGTACTGGTACATCTTTTGTTGATAACAGTGTCGTTGGAATAAAGAGTATTAGTTTCCCAAATACATCATCACAAGGATTAATAAATACTGTTGATTTATCCAGTAATAAAAGTTTTACTATATCGTTTTGGAGTTATAGAAATAACTTAGGAAAAAATGATTATATGTTATCAGCAGGCAATGTTAGCACATTAAATCAACGATTACATATTGGATATCGCAGTACGAATGCTATAAAATTTGGATTTTGGCAGAATGATTTGATAACGTCTGTACAAAATGATGTTCAAAATAAATGGATACATTTGACATTTACATACAATTCTTCAGATAAAAAACGATTGATATATAAAAATGGAGTTGTGATAGCAAGTGATATATCTAACGGGCCTTCAAATTTTGCACCAAATTTATTATATTTGGGAGGAATATATTTAGGAGGAGATGTTGTAGATTCTCCATTTGATGGCAAACTCGACGACCTTCGTATATATAATCGTGCACTGACATCAGAAGAGATTCGAACATTATATGCTGATACAGTTGAAACTTTTTACAACGATACAACTGATATGTTGGCTTGGTATAAGTTTGATGCTGAAGTTGTAGATGGGGGAGCATTAACTAATTATGGCAATTTAGGTTCTGATTATAATGCAACTATTAAATTAACAGATGGTGGTATAATTAGGGTTCCTGGCGATATTGGAGAATATAAATATAAATGGACTGGTACAAGTGCTGATAAAAAAGTTGGAAATTGGGTTAATTTACCAGATAATATATTGGAAAAATTGAATAATGGTTATACATTTAGTTGGTGGAGTGTTGACAATGATGGAAGTGATTTCGAGAGAACGATTTTGTCTGTCAAAAAAGATACTGTTTTTTTAAATCGGCAACCAAGTCAAACTGAAATATTACTAAGTGCTCATTTACCATATGGCGGAAACAGTAATATTTATTGGGATTTTGGAGATGGATTATCTATTTATCAAAGATTACAGACTACATATATTCCACTCGAAGGGGAATTAGCACATTGGGTTGTCACCAAAGAAATCAATGGAAGCAATCAACTCATTAAAGTTTATAGAAATAATGTATTAATTATGAGTGGAACATATGTAAATAAGAATTTTCCAAGCGGTGATCACCATAATATGATTGGTGTAAATCATTCAGATATAAATGCAATTGGTGATTTTTGGGATAAATCATTAGAAGATTTTCGTATATACAATCGTGCATTAACATCCGAAGAAATTGGGATATTATCCTTGGGCAATGAGAAATATTTCTCAAATAACACAACTAGTATGATGGCCTGGTACAAATTTGATGGCGATTTTACAGATAGTTCAGGTAATGGTAAGGATTTGACAGGTGGTACTGGTACATCTTTTGTTGATAACAGTGTCGTTGGAATAAAGAGTATTAGTTTCCCAAAACTAACTGGACAGAGATTATCAAGTACAGTTGATTTATCAAATAATACAAGTTTTTCCATATCATTATGGATTTATAGGGATACAATTGGTCAGACTGAATATATTGTATCCACAGCATATATAGCAACAAATTATCGACATTTATCAATTGGTTATTATTCTAATAATGTATTTAGATTTGCTTTTTTTGGAGAGACATTGGATACACCAGTTACATATACAAATGATGTTAATATATGGGTTCATTGGACATGTACATATAATTCTACAGACAGAGCAAAGAAAATTTATAGAAACGGTATTTTAGTTGGAAGTGGTACTAGTCCATCTGCTACAAATTTTGGAGCAAATTCATTTATTTTAGGTGATAGAAACGGAAATTTGAGCAGTGGCAAACTAGATGATGTTCGTGTATATAATCGTGCAATTAGTGCTCAAGAAGTTACAGAACTTTATGAAACAACTAAGAAAGATTTTACAGCAAATGATACAACTGATATGTTGGCTTGGTATAAGTTTGATGGCGATTTTACAGATAGTTCTGGAAATGGTAAGGATTTGACAAAGGTTTCAGATTCAATACCTGTATATTTTGACGACGATGCTGTTGTTGGAACAAAGAGTATTAGTTTCTCAAGAACAGAAGGTCAGGGATTATCAAGTATAGTTG
>Ga0222718_10000118_pt1 | contig 77886 bp, 88 predicted proteins | sample C33_27DmetaG_FD_165045 | JGI IMG/M metagenome (GOLD analysis project Ga0222718, IMG submission 165045) | Estuarine water microbial communities from San Francisco Bay, California, United States - C33_27D | ecosystem: Environmental > Aquatic > Marine > Unclassified | place: USA: California... | reverse complement strand
GAATCACCAGATTTTTTATTAAAGAATACAAAATAAACAACTGTTGCTATACCGGTTAATACTATTGTAAATAAGACAGCTAAAATTACTTTTTGAGATTTTGTCAGTGAAGGCATTTTTATTTATAAATAAAAATAAAATATCTAAATAGAACATAATTGTTCTGATGGTGCAAAACATCCACTCTTCACACCTATAATGTAATCCCTATCCATCTGTTTAACCAAAGGGTTGCTCACCTTGTGAGTACTGCATTCAAACCCCCCGCCCCTTCTCTCCAACCCCCCGCTTCCTTTACGTCCAGATATTATAAAACTATTACAATCTGGGTCTTTTAGACATATATCGTTACATAACCTAATTGTATTTTCTGCATTAGTATCAGTTTCTATTGATGTCTTTACGTTGGTATCAAAAAAATCATCACAGCTACTTGGATTACCAGAATTTCGAGTGCAATATTTCGCTATACGAGATGATTTGGAAACATCACAAAAAGAAGCTGCCTTTGTAGTATTAGCAGTATTTTGGTTAGTGGCAATTGGGTCAGTAATGTCAAATTGTGCACCTCCTAGCTGTAGTTGTTTAGGAGTGAATGTTTTATCACAACTTCTTGATACAGGATCATCAGGGGTAGTGTCATCATCAGGGGTAGTATCATCATCAGGGGTAGTGTCATCCTCAGGGGTAGTATCATCCTCAGAGGTAGTGTCATCCTCAGGGGTAGTATCATCCTCAGGGGTAGTGTCATCCTCAGGGGTGGAGGGGTCATCAGGGGTAGAAGAATCACCAGATTTTTTATTAAAGAATACAAAATAAACAACTGTTGCTATACCGGTTAATACTATTGTAAATAAGACAGCTAAAATTACTTTTTGAGATTTTGTCAGTGAAGGCATTTTTATTTATTTATAAATAAAAATAAACTTTATTAAAAATGAAAATATGTATAGTTTTCATCTTATAGAAATAATATGTCTAACCAAGAAAAAGTATTATCTAATAAAGATGATTTAAAACTTGAGGAATGGGATGAGGAATTCATGTGGTCACCCAAAACTATGCTTTTATATGACAGAGATAATAACAAAATAGGTAGAGTGATTGACATAAACAATGCTGAAATCGAATTTTTCGATGATGAAGAAATAGTAGGTGAATATCATGCTTATACATATGATGATTAATTTGTAATATAATTTTTATATAGAATGTCAGTAATATTATGGCTATATGTAATAACTTAACATTTTATGTTAAATTATTTTTAATATTATGGCTATATGTAATAACTTAACATTTTATGTTAAATTATTTTTAATATTATATAAAATAAAAGATGAATTTTAACTTTGTGCTATATTTATTAACAGGTATCATTATGCTATTAGCATCTATTACTGTTATAGCAATTCGTTATAATATAACTAAAAACCGTCGTAGTAGAGGAGTATCTGCTATATCTTGTCCTGAAGGATATGTGGTTAATTTACAAGGTATATGTATTACAAAAAAAGAAGCAGAAGATACTAGTGAGGGTGGTCCAATTGATAATACAAAATTTCCAGATAAGAACGGTGAGAAGAGTAACGCTCAATTTGCTTGGGAAAGATTTGGACCAGTAATAAGTGATATGTTAAAAGATCCTATATTCTGGGGATCATTAGCTCTAGAACAAGTTAGAGATCTCATGATAAAAATTATGGTGAGAGGTTGGGATCAGGTGGTAACAAGAGGAGCTGTTAGAACAGCATTTTTCTTTTCCAAAGTATCAACTAGTGTAATGTTGAAATTTCTTCAAACATTTGGAGCTAAAGCATTGGCTAGATATGGAATTAAAGTTACAGAAGCTGGAGCCAAGGCAATTCAACGAATTAGTATAAAAGCAGCGACAGAAGCAACAGAAGAAGCTATAAAATCTGGGGCAGAATTGGCAGTGTCTAAGGTTGCCTCTAAAGGGTGGTGGCCTTCTCCCTTAGGCGCAGCATTGTTTGTTTTTGACATTGCTAATTTAATATTGGACATAATAGACCCAGCTGGATACAGCCAAGTTAACTCAAAAGATTTATACAAAGAACTCAAAGATCAAATCGATAAATCTTTTTATGAAGGATTAAAAGATGGTGGTATAAAATCATTACCTGTGTATGGACCAGCTGATAACATATATATTCCTGAAGATACAAGCAAAGATTTGGATGAATGGTCAATCAAAGTATCCGAAAATTACACAAAAGCAATGAATGACAGAACGATACCTGAGATAGACGAATATTACACACAATTGAACTACCAAATTAGAAGCGGTAAACTAAAACTCGATGACGATACCTCATTAGATAAATTTATAGATAAATATTTACCTATTGATCTAATTACAGATTTGGCATTAAAAAGAACATGCGAAATTGATTATAAAGCGAAATATATTAAAAATAAAAACGAACCAGCTGGTGTATGTACATGGCCTGACAAAAAAACATGTGATGAATCATTGCAAAAATTAAAAATAGATATTGAACATAAAGATGGTACAAAAGAGCAAATATTTGGTTGGGATGCGATTAAATATATGGATAATGTGGAGATAAAAGAAGACGGTTTTCCAAAAATAGAAAACGCTGATACGTTGACTTATAGAGAATGGAATGATGAAAAAGGACTATGTGAAATGGCTTTACCAAATATGAGAATGTTATGTGAAGATGGAGATAAAGGCTTACAATTATCAGGTGGTATGGATTATGACGAAAAAGAAAAAATTTGTAATATTCCAAAAGACTATTGCTTAGAAAAAGGTATGCAGATGAAAGACGGTGACTGTTATACTTCAAGTGGACAAAATATATTAGAAATGGTATTTGGTACGACTCTTACTAGAGGTGCAATTCAAACTTTGTCTTTTGATCAATACGAAGACTGTAAACCTGGATGGACAGATTTAGGATGGACTTGTATAAAAACAGGTTGTGAGTCTGATGAAGATATGGATGGTTTATTATGTTACCCCAAATGTAAGTCAGGTTATAGAGGCGCAGGTCCTGTATGTTGGGGGGTATGCCCAAAAAATACAACAGAAGCAGGTCCTGTTTGTACAAAAAAATCTTACGGTAGAACAGCTCTTCCGAATGCTACCTGTCCAAAAGGATTTGGAAAAGTACCTGCGGGAGCTATATCAACATGTTGGAAATGGCATTGGTATGGTCCTGAAGTAAAAGGTGCTAAATTGTCATGTCCGGAAAAAGACGGACAAAAAGGTAAATTAAATTGGACAGGTGTTTGTACATATCCTTGTAAGGACGGGTATTCTGCTGATATAACAGGACTCCAGTGTTGGGCTGATTGTGAAAATGATACTACATTTGATATGTCATTAGGGATGTGTGGTAGAAAAACTCAAGGAAGAGGTGTAGGAAGAGTTCCGCTATCAAGTTTTTACGGAAAAAAGAGAAAAATTCCATATTCACACAAAGATTAAAAATATTGCGTTATAATAAAAATGTCAGCAAAGATTGGGAAAAAAGCAATTAAAAAAGGATTAGATGTAGCATCAGAAGTTACTGAAAAAATGATAAAAAGTCTAGATGGTGAAATTGATAATATTGCTAAACAATTAAAAAATGTATCTTTGTCTACAGCAGACAAGTTAAAATTGACTACCGAAAGGACAATTAAAATTCAAAAGAAAGCTCTACACAACAGTGGTTTAGCTTATATAAAATCAAATACTGATAGAATTATAAAAGAAATGTCTGAAGAATCAGCAGAATTAGCAGCCAAAGGTGGTGCTAAAGCTTCTAAGGCTAATAAATTGTTAAAAGGTATAACAGCAGCAGGCGGAGTTATCGGTGTAACATATTTGGCATATCAAGCGTACTCTGAATGGAAATGTAAAGATGGTTTTGAAAGTGTAATAAACAGTTTAGACTATAATTCCGATCAAAACTCGTTAACAGTTCATTTAGATACACCATGTTTTCAGAAGAGCGAAGGAGATTGTAGTGAATATATAGATTTCCAAGACACAGACCAAGTTACTATTATTAGCTGTGATATAAGTACACCTGAAATAGACGGTGCATACCAGCTAGCCAAAAAATCATGGAAAAATGAAAAAGATAGTGGTACAGTTTTGGGTTTTACTACATGTGAAACTGGGCCCCCATGTGACGTTGCTGTTCTACAGAAAGTTGAACTTAAAAAAGTTGACGACGAAGAAGGTAATTTTAAAAATGATGTAGATAAATTTAACAGTTCTTCATCTAAAAAATGTATATTTAATGTAAAGTGTAATTATGAAGATGTTTTTTTTCATAAAACCGGACAAGTATTTGAAGATGTCGTAGATTCAACAGAAGGCGCGCTTAGTGGTTTATGGGACTCTTTAGGTCTTTCAGAATTATGGCAAAAAGTGTTATTTATTTTTTTTATAATAATTGTTATAGTAATGATTATATACGCGTATAAGTTATTTTACCCAAATTCGTGGTGGCCAAAAAAATCAAAAGAATAGTACAAGGTTCAATATTTTTTATATTTTTATAAAAAATATTAATTATTTTCTTAGGTATTTTCCTACGTATATACTAATTATTGTTAAAATAAGCACAGAAATACTTACATAAATAACTAAATATTTGTTACTAGAAGTAACTTCTTCTGTTATTCCATCTTTAGATTTACTTAATAACTGATTTTTCCAAAAAGAATCAATATTTGTAGATAGATATTTAGTGGAACCTCCTTCTATATCCGGAATTACAGAACCGTTATTACATAATTTATTTTCAGCGCCCCAACAACTTAGTTTTCCACCTTCAGCAGGTAGTTCATCTTTAGAATATCCGCACATACATACACCGCCAGCTCCAAATGGTAAGCCTTTGTCAGTTGCCTTACAAGGTACCGACATTTTATTCACACATCTAATACCTAATTCACTGTTACATTGTTCGTCAGATACACAATTACCTCTGCTTCTACAAAACCTGTTAATACAATCTCCACCAGCACATTCCCAAGAGTTTATACATGGTTTGGGTTCAGGTAACCAACTGAATTGACATTTATTTTCATCCATATTACATGTACTAGATTCTGAATCTGAATATAGTCTACATTTATCGTCAACCTCACAATCTATATCTGACAACCAATTTCTAACCTGACATGAAGTTGGTACCAATTGATTTGTATCCGTTATTAACAAATCGTTATCATCATATATTTGTAAGTTGTTTGAATTTACAATTATTTTTTTATCAGTACTCGTTGGACATGCGAAACAACTTGTTGCCGAAGATCCTGGGTTGTATGATTGCTCTGAACATACTTTACATACTTGATTTTTTTCTAAACCATTCTTAATAAATGTTTGAAATGTACCGGTTGGACAAGGCGAACAATCAGTCTTTGTTTTACTACCGGTGTTTGAATTAGATTTACCAGGTGGACAAGTATTACATGTAGTTTGTCCTGTTTTATCTTGATATGTACCTAAACTACAATTTTTACATGTAGTTTGTCCTTTTTCATCTTGGTATGTACCTAAAGGACAAGATATACAATTAGATTGTCCTATTTGATCTTGATATGTACCAATTTCGCAAGGATGAAAAGTATCGTTAGACGGATCCTTACTGTATGTACCAACTGGATTATCTGTACACGTTCCATTTTCATCTTTGTATTGTCCAAAAGGACAAGATCTACATTTATGAGCACCTTTTCCAGAAAATGTACCTTCTTTACATTGTATACATTCATCTTGTGATTTACCGCCTGCTTTATCTAAATATGTGTTTTCCGGACACATATTTGAACATACTAATTGTTCAAAATCCTTATTATATTCTCCAGAAGAACCTATATTTGGTTCAAAAAATCCAGGTGGACATTTTATACAATCCCCAGATCCTATGTTATTAAAAGTACCGGGTTCACATTCTTTACAATCATCTTGTGAAATTGATGCTGTATTATCTGTAGTTTTTCCAATACCACATATTTTACATGTATCTGTTCCCTCTTCATCTTGATATGTTCCTAGTCCACAATCTATACATTTGGCAAAACCGCTGTCCGAAAATGTACCTTTTCCACATTTTTTGCATTCAGTTGATCCATCTTCATCTGAATAGCTTCCAGGTTCGCAATCTTTACACGGAATAAATAAACTACGTAAAGAATTAGATGAATATGTTCCTTTTTTACATTTTTTTACCGGAACAAATATACCTATTAGTATAAATCCTAAAGATATTAAAACACATAAAGAAATTATAACTATATTTATTGTTGATAACATTTTTATTTACTGTAAACAAAATAAAAAATAAAAATGAATTATATTAACTAAATAAGTAAAAATAATAAATTATGAATGTTAGTAATGAGGAAAAAACCCAGTTGTTTGGTAAATTTAAAAATAAAAAGACTAGAATGTGTAATAATTTATTTAACCCATTGGGTTGTCCATACGGTAGTGAATGTCATTATGCTCATTCGAGAGAAGAATTGATAGTGACAGAATGTGCATATGGTGATGATTGTATTTTTATGTGTGACTATAATAATTCTAATAAAGTATGTTATTTTATTCATCCAAAGGAAAATATGGATGAATACTACACGCGTGTAACAACAGTTCCTAAAGAAGAACTTATAGAAGATTTTAAAGAACCTATTAAACTTAATATAAAAGATAAGTGTGTATCATGTAGTGAAAATGACGTTGAAAATATAATAAAAAATGGTGATTCCAATAATTGGAATATAGATTGTAAACATGTTTTTATGTTAGTACATAAGCTAATGGAAAGAGGTGATAAAGAAATAAATCTTAAGATATCATATTAATAAATTAGTTTTTAATTAAAAAACTAATTTAAACTAACTAATGTTCTTTATCTTTTAATATACAAAATCTTCATCGTCAATACGAAAAACTAACCATTTCAAACGAACCAATCTTCTTCGCCATTTAATGTACAAACTCTTCTCGCTAATACGAAAAAATAATCACTTAGTCTATTCATATATTTGAATATATTTTCATTTATAAGGATATCTATTCCTTCTGGATGCTTGGTTGTTTCTGATATCCCTGTGGCTTGAATTTTATACAGTAATCTTTCAATTTTACGACATTGCGTTCTACACATATGTATACAAGCATCACTTGGTGTGACACCAGGTAATATAAATTTGGTTAATTTACTATTATTTACTTCAATATCATCAATATCTTTTTCTAATGATATTATGTCATTATTATTTACTTGAGTTAAACTTCTCTTTATAACAGAAGGTGTTGCTAAAATTGTATTAATAGTTTGAATATTTGATTGAATAGTTCTCATTTGATCACAATATTTTTTTGATTCTTGTTGTTGTTTGGTTGTTTTTTCGCTCATGGAGGACGATATTTGTGAAATACTCATCCCTAATCTACTAGACAATTCGTCATTTTCACCAAGTACTTCAAATATAAACTCCGATTTTTTAGCTCTACTTCCGTCATATAAAGATGTTGATCCCTTATCTCCAGTTTTAGTGTATACTTTCATATTTAATTTATTGTTAATTTTTTTTTTATAAAAATCATTTTTATAATGTATATAATAAAACTACAATGACTGAAGAAGAAAAAAGATTAGTACATGTAATTGCGCAATCCTCATTTATGATAATTGGATTTATTATTTCTTTACTTGCTATAGTTATGAAACGAATGAATGAAGATTCTATACAAAATGGTAGTCCCATACTAGGGTCTGATTTAAAAATACAGAATAATTTTAACAAATATACTACTAGTTTATTAATATTAGGAGTATTGTTGTTATCAGTTAGTTTCACAGAAACTTTTATATGCAACACTTGCGATTCTAAGAAAACAAGTGTGATAGATCTTACTTCGTATTACACATTGTATATGTTATTGATAACGTTATTTGGTGGACTTGGTGTTTATTGGTCTAGTAACTTGATATCAATTATAAATACTTACGCAACTGACAAAGATAATCAATCTGTAAAGATTTGTAAAGATTTCAGTATTGCAATTCTTGTAGTTTCTATCTTAGCTGTGTTATTTGGTGGATATCAAGGTATTGTCTCTCCTATATATAGGAGGGTAAAAACCGAATCTACGCCAACAAGAGGGGCATCATCATTAACAAGTCCTCTTTCTTCTTTTAAATTTTGAATAAAAATGAAAATATTGATATAATTTAAAACATGAATATTGTTTTAAATTAAAATGAGTGAACAACATAATAGAATACAATATTATCCATTACGTATTAATAATTTACGTCGTACTAGGATTATATATACAGAACCAAGTAATACAAACAATAATTATAGAGGTTTAACTGTTATTCAAAGATTAATAAGAGATTCTAGAGTCACTACTGATGGTCGTATGATTCATTTCTACCCTAATCAAGTAAACCCACAAGAGGGTATCTAAATAATTATTTTTTATTATTATAAAATTTACTGTATAATTTACACCATTGTCTTCTTGCTTTTTTTTGAACTAATTTTTTTTCTTCTTTATGTTTTAGTTTTTCCCATTCTTTTATTTTCCAATATACAGTTACTATTCTATTTTGATCATAATTAGTAACTACTACCATATTTTTCCATGTAAATGTTTTTCTACCCTCCATATCCCAGGTTTTCTGAGGACCTTCTATATCAAGTATTCCGTATTTTAATGTATGCGCTACCATTTCAGTGGTGACCTTTCTTTGTAACATTCTTTGAGAAGCATGTTCAGTGATTCCTAGCACCAATAAACAAGGTACATTTTTTTTTATTTTAAGAATATTGTATGCTCGTTCTATATCATTATTCAAAGACGGATTGAAATTACGATGTGCTTTCCATTTATACTTGTTGAACCCAGTATATTGAAGGTGACTTGAGGTAAAGTATTTACATCCAAAGAACATATGACCAAACAGTAGATTACTAATATTATAATAAAGCGATTTATTAATAATTACAAACATCTTGTAATTATTATATATATTTTTTATTATAATTTCAATTTTTCAACTTAAGCTACTTTTTTTATATTATAACAATTTGTTTTCTTTATTAACTCTTTATGTTTAAGAACTTGTATTTGTCTTTTAATAATAACGTCTTTAGATATAGCGTAACTATCATTTAATGTAATAGAGAATATAATTCTCTTTAAAATTATATCATACTTCATTTGTTGGACTAAACTTATAAATATTCTGAATAAACCATTTTTATATTATTGCAAATTATTTACTCGTAATAGTATATGTAAGATGGATTGGAATTATTAAATATATCTCTAGGCATTTCATCAGGTAATAAACTCGAAAAATATGATATTGCTTTTTCAGCTCCTTCACCTCCGTTATTTTCTATATCTATGTCTATTTCGACAGAACTATATTTATATTTATCTTCTTTAAGAACCTCCTTTACTAATTTACCCAATTCATGAGGAGTTAGATTATCTCTATCATGGTGTGTAAAAAAATTGTTTATATAAACAAAATCTTTTGTTATATTTATTCGTAATATATTATCTTGTTTAGTTAGACTTAATTTTGATAATTTATCGTATACAGTTTCAATTGGGATATTAGCGTATCTATATAACCCTTCTGTTACTTCGTTAAAAGTTTTATTTTGTTTAGGTATTTTAAGATATTCCTTTGAACAATTATGAAAGTTATCTTTAACCTGAAGACAAAAGTAGCATATATCACTTTTTGTTTCAGCTTTTATTTTTTTGTAATATATAATTCTTGATCTTTCTGTTTGTGATTTGGAAGCATGACAGTTAGGACATAAAGCCATTAAATTTTGCTCTGAATCATCATTAGAAACCGAATGTGGAATCACGTGATCTATTTGATAAGATGACGGAAGTAAAACATCGCATTTTTTACATTTATATTGCTGTGCAAAAGCTATTTGCTTTTTTACACTCTCTGACAAGCTTCTTTTTTTCATTTATTTATTATATAGTATGTAAACTTATAAACACTATATAATAAAATAATTGTGATTATATTAATAAAGTTTATCAATATCCTTACCAGTAGATACAATACTACCCGTAATACCTTTCGTCCTAATAATATTTTTATACAACAAGAATTTCCATTATTTCATTTTTACATTCTTCAATCGTTTTTATAAAATCATAATATGTATTTTCCATAGTAGTATAAGTCATTCCTGAAAATATAACTTTACCACTGTGAAATACTAGGAATGTATTATATTTTGTATCATTGATCTTTTTGTTTCTATCTTTTATATCTAGTGTATTTAAAAATGTAGAATATTTATCGTCTCTAATAGTCCAAATTTCATCTTTATAGGTTAACACCTTAATATCTATATTATTTTTGTCCATTGTCATAGGTATTTTTATATTAACACCTGTATAACCAAAAGATGTCTCCATTAAACAACGAAGAGTGGGGTTAGAACTCAAATATTCTGATAGTTTAGATCTGTCAACTTTAAACCCTAAATCAAAATCTATATTTCTCATAGAAGGTATAATCATACAACTAAAAAAAGTATAATCATTCTTAAAAGTAAAAATATTTTCTTTATTTTTTATAATATTCCAAAAATACTTGATACAATCAACTACTTGATAGTCTTGTTTAATACCTGTCATCTGTAAAGTACCATTTTTACAAACTTTGAAGTTAATTCTTTTATCTAAGTTCAAAACAATTGATACGGAATTTCTAAACCAACTATTGTTATTTTTATTGGGTTTAAAATCAACACCTTTTAATTTATCTTCATATTTCACAGTTAAAATAGAACCATATGGTATCTTAGTTTCTTCAATAGGTATAGAATTTTTTTTCTTTCTTCCTCTTCTTTTTGGTTGAATTGTATACGGGTATATTTCCAATTGTTCAAATAATCTATCACAATCTACTATAACATTAGTAGAAATAGTGAAAGTTTTTGTAGAAACTTTTATATTATCAAATGTATTTATATCTTGCATTTTATATAATATATAAAATTGTACTTTTAATTACAATTTTATATATTATATAAAGCATCTATCATGGACAATGTTATAAAAACAAAAGACATCAAGGTTACATTTACTAAGAAATTAGTTCCACGTAAGCCAATTCATTCAGATAAAGATTTTATAAAAATAAAAGACATCAAGGTTACATTTACTAAGAAATTAGTTCCACGTAAGCCAATTCATTCAGATAAAGATTTTATAAAAATAAACAATAAAAAAATATAAATAAATGATATCAACAGTCTATTATAATCAAAGTTATAAGGTTAGTTTACAAGGTACGATTAATGCAATATTAATATTACCTTTGTTAGTTTTTATTTTAAATAATGTTTACAAAGACATATTTTTGTCTTTTGTTATGTCTTTTGCAATCTCTTCTTTTATTTGTCTTTTTCATTTTACAAGGTTTGATTATTCCTTGGTTTTCTATGCAGGATTCGCATTGATGATCTCAGGTCTTATTACATTTGATCGTTCAAAAATATCGAATGATAACATAAAAACATTTATACAGGTGTTTTGTACAATTTTATTGTGTGGTATAACAGTTTATTTCTCCAATATACATTTATTCAACCCTATAACTGAAGAAGGAAAAGGTAGTATATTTTCGTTGTCGTTTATATCATTTACAATTTTATTTGTCTTATTATATGCAATATTGTTTATAAGGTAATGTAATTTAATAAAATTGATATATTTTAAATATATCAATTTAAAACAAAAGTATGACAATAGAACAGTTAAGACTAGTTCATAAAAACGAAATAAATTTAAATATTGCTGAATTGACTAGGTATAATGAAACTGATAGTAAAAATATATTGAGATTTAGATCTATGAAAAGTGATAATTATACTAAAACACAATTAACAAAGTTGAATAGTCTAATAGAAAAAAGAGAAAATGAGATTATAGACCTTAATACAAGATTAGAAAAGATAGAAACAGGTGAATTGGATGAAGAACTTAAAAATATTTTAAAACAAAATACACAAAAAGCAACTAATAAACATAATGAAACCATATCAATTAAACTTCAAAAAAAGAAAGAAAAAGAAGAAGATGCAAAACTATCAAAAGATTACCATGATAGACACAGAAAAAATGACTATAATACAAACAAAAGGGCTTACGAATCAGCTAATAGATTTTATTTCAAAACTGTCGATAAAGTACCTTCATGGATAGAAGAAAAATTGCAATTTATTCCTTATAATCAAGGAATTATTTTTAAAGGAATTTATTTTTTCGGTAAGAAAAATAACAAAGGTAGCGAAAGTATATTCACAGAATATAAAAAAGGTTCTCAAACTATACATAAATGGGATAATGATTATAGCTATGTATATACAAAACAGTCAAGATCAGATCCTATACTATTATCTAAAACTCCTAGAAAAATCAAATCTTGATATATTTTATATAGATATGAAATATCTATATAAAATAAACTTTTTGTTTTTGAATCCCTTAGGATGTCAAGGTCCTGTAATTGATCTAGTAGTACGAGCTCATAGTGGCTGCGCGAGAGCGGGATCTCGGTTTGTTTTTGGATCCCTTAGGGCGTCCAGGGCGTCTTCTAGATCTAGACCTGGTACCGAGAACCTTACGGCACCTTCCAGTTGTCCTACTACGAATAGATCCTTGAGCACAAGGCTTTCTCCTACTCCTGCTTCCTGATTTTCTAGGACGTCCAGGACCTCTCTTAGGTCCACTCTTCACAGGAGATCTGCACCTTTTAGTTGTCATACTTCTTACTTTTCCTGCCTTGCAGGGTTTTCTCAAAGAACGTTTCTGTGATCTAAGTTGTTTGGATGTTGGTACGGGCATATTTATTATATATAATATATTTAATTATTTATTTAAAAAATAAATAATTAAATAATTTTTTTTATTATTTCTAATAACATATTTGGGTCAGCTCCTGAAAAAGCATGTAATCGTATACCATTTTTCCAGAATTGAAAAGTAGGCATTGCAGTAACATCATATTTCGTAATTACGTCTTCGTTTTCATCAACATCTACCTTGACAAAGTTTATATCTGTATAAATTGATACCAATTCTTCAAAAAAAGGAGCTATTTTTTTACATGGTCCACACCATGTAGCGGTAAAATCTACTACTGTAACTTTATCTTTCATAATCAAATGTTCGAATTGTTCAATTGACTCGCATATTATTAATTTGTTTTCGTTGATACCTTCTGTTTGTTTTTCATCACTAATATTATTGTTTACAGGAATTCCATTCTTCATTTTATTTATTGCTTATTTTATTTTTAAATATATTATAAATAAAATGTTAAATGACGAACAAAATGATAAATTAAAATCATATGGGACAGTTGATATTAGTAATTTAGAAATATTGGACGCTATGTATGTTTACAAGATTGATACCGGGTTAACTGAATTATCTGAAGTGTTTAATAATATTGTACCTTCTTATGATATATCGTTCGCTTCTTGGAATTCGTTTTCTAAAATTCAACGAAATAGCAAATTAATTTCTAAAAATTGGGTAAATGAAGATAATAACATAATTTATCTTAAATATACTAAATGGCAAAATATTTATACTATACCCTCTTCTTATTTAGAAGATGATTATATAGAAGAAGAAGATGAAGATCCACCTTTTGGTACTATTTTTATACAAAAAAATGAAGATTTAGGTTTAATAGCTGTATTTCAGTATTATGATACTAGAAAATCAATAAGTTTAAAAGAATTAGAAAAAAGAGTTGTAAAATGTCTAAACTGTAAAAAAATAACATCTGGATCAAAACAGGATGTTAGAGGTCGTTTTAATGTACCTTCTCAAATGTTACAACAATATGTACTATTACATTTGATAACAAACAATGATATATTTTCCGAATTAATAAGAGTAGATGAACAAAAACAAACTAAAAAGTCTCATTTAACGTTACAATATATACACAATATTAGTAGTTATAAAAAACCATTTACATTCACCATAACACAGCAACAAAATAATGAAAACGGAACATATTATGTTAGAATAAATATAAAGGGTTCTCATCAAATAGATGTAATAGAGGATTTCAAACTTACTATCAGTAAATTATTAAGTATGTATAATAGTTTGGAAAACGAAGTTATTGTTTTTTACAAACAATATGATATCAAACCTGATCCACGTCCAAAGATAAAGAAAATAAAAAAACAAAAATCTGCAATTTCTAATCACTCACGAGAGTGCGGACATAAACCTATGGTTTTTAACACGGAAGAAGAGGCTTTGCAATATACAAAAGGAGATAAAAGCAAATATATACTTTTCCCTAAAGAAGGAGATGTTACTATTCTAGATGATAAAGGTGATATATTAACATCAAAATATTATGCCTGTGACGATAAAGATAGATGGAAGTTTCCCGGTTTAACTAAAAATTTAATACCCTGTTGTTATGAAATAAATCAAAATACAAAAACTAGAACATTATATAAATACGAAAATAGTATACCCTTAACAGATAGCAGAGATTTAACCAATCACATATTACTTGGATATAAACCGTTGTTAAAAGGACAACAAGGTTATTTACCCGAATCACTAGATGAAATTTTTACATTTTTTATTAAAGAGCCTCAGCAATATTATAAAAGAGATTGTATTGACAATAGTAAAAATAGTTTCATAAAATGTATATCAACAGCCTTAAATATTGGATATTCAGATGTGTTATCTTTTATGGATAATACACCAGAACTTGCAAAACAAGAATTATACGATCATTCAGTTGAAGAAATACGAAATTACATAAACGACGAAAATAGGTACAAAGATCCTAGACATTTTTCTGTTATTTTAGAAGAATTGTTTAATCTAGTTATAATTGTATTAGATAATAAAGGAATTATAAAACCGAATTACACAAAAAATTATTATAGAAGAATCAAAAAGAAAGAAGGTCTTAGATACATTTTTATATATGAACAACAAGATGAATGTATGTTTAATATATGTAATTTGATAACATACGTAGATGGTAAAGACTTTAAATTTATATTTGACAAAACGGAAGATATTTGCGTGTTTTTTGAAAAGAAAATACAAGAACAATGTATCAACATTGATTTTGATATTCATCCTAATTGGATTTTGTTAAGTCAATCAGTTGATACATATGGAAAAACAAGAATAATAGACTTACAACATAAAAGTACATCCAAAAATATAACTCTACAAACATCTCCGTTACAACCATTTCCGGTAAAAATAACAAATATTAATACTATAAAACCCTTACAGTTAAGTAAAGAAGACTTTCAAATAGTAACAGATTTTACCAATGATTATAATATAAAGTCGAAAAAAAATGAATATATAGATTTTGAAATGTCTGAATTTATACTAATAAACTACTCTAATATAGAATTTAGATTGCCTTTTTTATCGAGTTATAAAGTGTTTGAGAAAAAGATTGATCCTGCTGTTTCCATACCTTTACAGAATAATCAATTAGAGAATTATGTAAAATGTAAGAGAATCGCGTATTGTATAATGCAATATTCTTTATGGTTATTGGCTAAACAACCAGAAATTAATATTGAGAAATTCATAAAAGAAAATACAATATTGATACCTAGCTACAACTATTCAAATACAATAAGCAGTAAATTATCAACGAAAGATAATCCATTATTTAATGACAACAAAATAATATTAAACTCATACAACTTAAGAAGAAATTTACAATATTACTTACAGCATACTTTAAAACGTCAACCGACATATTTAAATAGGTACAAAACAATTACACATATTGAAGACTTTTATAAAAGAAAAGATGATTTTGATATGTCATCTAGATATTTTATACTAAAAGACATAACAGATATAGAAAAACTAATAAAATAAAAGGAACATTGTATAAAGGTCTTCGTAATAAACAATGAACTAGTTGTTATTTTAAAAATGATTTATAATTTAAATAATAATTATAAATCTGTATACAAATGCAAACGAAAAGTTTAACAAAATGGGTTAAAATACATCCTTCTTGGCTGGGTAATACTTTAAAAGATAATATTAAAATACACTTAAATAAATCACTGACCAATACTTGTGATAAAATTAATGGTTATTTTATAGATATATTATCTGTAAATGAAATTATTGATTCCGTTATAGAAAACTCGAGTTCAGATATTCGCATAAAAGTTGTATTCGATGTTCGTGTATATAAACCTGTTATAGGTGACATAATAAAAGCAGAAATATTAAACATATATCCAGAAGGAATTTTTTCAATTTCACATGGTGTTTTAAAATCTATTGTTCCGTCATCTACATACGATAAACACTCCTATAATGTTTCAGACAATATTGATATAAAAATCGTAGATCTTATATATGAAGACAAACAATTTAAGTGTATAGCCAATTTATTATAGTTTAAAAATAAAGTCTTTATCTTAACAAATGATAAAATATTTAATTACAAACAGTTGTGTAACTTTAGCTGTAACTATATTAAGTTGTTATATGGGAGCTAGAATTGAAAAGTACTTGTTATCTGATGTTATAAAAAAAAACTAGTTAAAGATGTGTAATTTATATAATAAACATGGATAAAAATCAAACAGATATCTTACTTGTATTTAAAAGTAATATAATGAGTTTTGTAGATGAATTGATAACACAATTTCCAGATGATCCGGAACTTGTTATGTTGAAATTGTTTTTAGAAAATCACGTTGATATGAGTATTTTATTAACAGGTTTTAAGAAATATTTTGCAATTGAACAAAACAGAATTATGTTTGAAAATAGAAACGAAAATTTCTTTTTAGAACATAACCCTTTCTATAAACTTTCTTCAAATCAATTTACAAAGATTAAAACTATATGGTTATCTCCTAAAATAACAGCTGATGACAAAGAAGTTATATGGCAATGGTTCGAATTATTCAAAAAAATATCGGATAAATTTTAAATAAACATGAAAGGTTAATATAAGGAAAAAAGTAATCTTATATTTATATTATAATATATTAAAAAACGGTTTATTTTATTTTAATAAAATTTATTATTTTATTAAAATAAACTATAATGTCTTATTCTGACAATATATTATCATGTACAAATAATAAAGAACAAAACGACAAATTCTTACTTAATATGAGTCACGAAATAAGAACACCTTTAAACGGAATAGTAGGATTTATTCAATTATTATCACACACACAGTTATGTAATGTACAAAAAAAATATTTAAAATCTTTAAATGAATGTTCTATACAATTGACAAGACTAATAAATGATATCCTAGATATTTCTAGGTTAAATTGCGGTAAAATGAAAATAAATGATAACTGCTTTTCAATCGAAAAGCAGTTATCATCCATACAAGATATGTTTTCACAAAAAATAAAAGATAAAAATCAGACCATTGATATAGAAATGTTAGACATACCCACATATATTATAACAGACGAACAAAAACTTTCTCAGATAATTATTAATTTAATATCTAATGCTATAAAATTTACACATATAAATGGAAAAATAAAAATATTAGCTCGTTGTGATACAAGTGAACATATGTTATATATTACTGTTTCAGACAACGGAATTGGTATAACCAAAGAACATATTAATGAAATATTTAAACATTTTACACAAATAAACCCATCTGATTCTTCAAACGGATGTGGTCTAGGTTTAGCTATTTGTAAGCAATTATCTTTACTTCTAAATGGAGATCTACTTGTCAAAAGTGAACCTAAAAAAGGTTCTACATTCACATTAAACATAAAATATAAACCTTATGATAACTTAAAAATAGATTTCAAAGATTCTAAATTAAAAAATATAAATGTATTACTTGTTGACGAAGACTATTCATCGAGAATACTGTTACATGATATGCTACGTGATATGTTAATGAACACAACAACTTGTTCTATCGACAAAGAAGCATATCATATAATAAACAATACAAATAGATATAATATAAATATTGTTATCATAAAAACATTACCCGAAAATAACAAACAAAACTTAATAGATTTTATAAGTAAAAATAATCCATTGATAACAATTGTTAATATAGAAAAAAAAAATTTGATGTTTGATTACAATAGAAAATGTGATTTTAACGTAATTGAACCTGTTAATATTAGCATACTTTACGATACTTTACATAAAAGTATACAAGATTTTTCATTAGATGATAATACCAGTAAACAAACATCCCCTTCACATGAATTTAAAAAAACATGTAACATATTAATAACAGATGATAACAAAAATAACATAGACGTTTTAAATAATATGCTATTATGTTTCGGATATAAAAATATAACTTGTTCTAGTACTGGACAAAACACTATAGATTTATTAAAACAACATCATAATATGGATAAATCTTTTGATATACTTATATTAGATTTAAAAATGCCTGTAATATCTGGATACGATATTATCAATTATATAAAAGAAAATAAATGGAAATTACCAAAAGTTATAGTTGTATCTGCTTCGATATTAGAACATGAAAAAAATAAATGTAAACAACTAGGTATTGACTATTTTATACCAAAACCTGTAAATATGACTGACTTAAAAAAAGCTATATTAAATGTAAGTAAAATATAATTAATTGATAATTAATTATATTTATTAATATCCATAGTATCCAAAAGATTCTTTACCTTTTGTTTTTGTTTGTTTTTTTACACCGGTGTTGGTTTGAGCCGAGGTTGGTACCATATTTACTTCAGAAAATGTAGAAAGATCAGCTAAACTGATACCTCTACCAGGGTATATGTTACCAGCTAAACCTTGTCCTTTACTATTTGTAATACCGATTGACTGCAAAGGATCTGCTTCGTTTAAGCCTCTATCATCAGGTAAGAACTCTCCGGTATAAGCGCCTGAAAGTCGCGCTTTCGATACTTCGTCTTGGATGTACTTTGCTTGTCTGTTATACAATTTGGTCCAATTTTTCTGAGGGGTTTTCTCACTCTCATTAAACCAATTAAAATCATAATCAAATTGTTTACCATGGATGAAATCTTCTCTAGATTCTTCTACAAGGCGTTCGTATTCTTTATATTTTTTCTGAAAAGCAATATCCTCATCTGTAGGTCCATCATCTATTGTTATTAATTCATCTAAGTCAACTTCGTTTAAACCTTCGTAACCTTGTACTGCTTCATCTAATATATTTTGCCAATTGTCCTGTCCTTTCTTATCCCAGAAAGTACCATTCGAATAATCCATTTGACTACGTTCATAAGGATTTCTGTATGTCTCAATAAAATCATCTTGATTGGAACAACTCATTTTTATTTATACATACATAAATTATTATTTTTTTTAAAAATGAAATAAACCAAATTAATTCATATAATATATAGACAATGGATAGCAAAGCTAAACAATCTACACAACCTATACAACCTATACAACCTACGAAAAAACGAAAATTAGGAGATACCGATATAATTAAAATTGTTATTAGAGATTATAAAAAAATAAAAATAAATAATAATTGATTTATTCTAATGTATACGACAAAAATAAATGCATCTGTTATGGTTATATTATGTACTACTAATATGTTATTCAAGTTTATCTTTCGAAAACTTTAAATATATTGTAAAAACAAAAACAAAAATAAGAAAAGATAATAAAACAGATAAATGGTGGTTTAACCCTGATATACATAATTTTGGAAATATAGGAATCGGAGGTGAAATACATGCTAACTTAGCAACATTTGCTACTAAATTCATAGACAGAAAGGCTTATAACAATAAAAATGTAAGATATGAAATAATGAAAGAATTATTTAAATTAAATAAAATGAACAATATAAATATAGCTCTTGACATAGGATGTGGTGTAGGGATATCAACAGAATCTTTGTATAATTGTTTGAAAGATAATAATACTACTATTATTTATGCTATCGATAGTTCACCTAATATGTTAAAAGTTGCTAGAAAAAATATAGTTAATAATAATATAATTTTTATTGAAAAAAATATAGTTGAACAAATACCTGTTGTTTTACATGGTACTATTGATTTTATAAGTATTATGTTTTTATGTCACGAATCACCTACAAATGGTCACTATGACCTTCTAACTCGTTCACATGAATTGCTAAAAGAGAATGGTTACATATTAATAATAGATATAGACGAGAATTACAACCCATCCCCTAGTATGTTGTTAGGTGAACCTTATTTAATTGAATATCAAAAAACTTTCAGAAATACACTAAAATATTTTATAAACAACAATTATTTTACTGTAGTAGACAATAATTTGTTAAAACCGTGGATAAAGGATCACGTTACATATACATTATTACAGAAAAATACAATAAAATGATGGCTAAAATACTTTACTAGAAGGAAGATCACTGATTAATTGAAACGTTATGTAAAATGGACTTGGTGCCTTTGTATTACCTTTCTCTGAAAATTTTGGTTTCAGAGGTGTGTCTGTAAACAGATTTTTACTGTTATTATTTTTCCTTTGGAAAATTCCAAAGGAAAAATCATTTATCTAACAAACACGTATTTATCTAACAAACACACATTTTTTTATTTTTTATTCGACATCCATCTTATTGATTTGTTCTGATAGATCTTCTGTCATCGACAAATCGTCGTTTTTATCAATCGAACTATAATCGATACCTTTAATTACAATAGTTGTACATCCTTTGTCCAGTGCTGCTTCCACTGCTTCAATCACCTTCATTGCATCTATACCTGATTCTGAGAAACTGTTGAAGTCATCCTCCATCCAAGCAGGTTTGTTAGAAACTCTCCTTGCGCTTGTTTCAACATAGCTACCGTCAAGGGGTGGCTTTTTGTGGTAATGCGTGGTAGTCCTAATCAACCTAGGTGGTCCATAAAAATTATGCTTATCAAGAGAACGATCCTTGGAAGAATCAGGACTTGGCCAAGTTGCCATATCAGATGGAGGAGGGTCTGCAGGTGTTCCTACTCTCGTGTGATACTGGTCGATCGTTTCACTTGGGTGTACAAAACGGCAAATCTTTCCTTTTGACATATCGTTTGTCACATCACCCCGACCTCTACAACACACGAAAATACAATTATCATTGTAGTTACAAGGCAATGTGACTATCTCAGATCTCGAATGAGCGTAGCGACACTTCTCTCCATAAGGACACTTAACACGTCTGAGAATACTATTACACATACGTGTTTTGGCTGAAGAAACGTTATTTGGTGAAGAAGAACGACTGTATTTGTTATGCGTCTCGCTGGTGTTACTGTTAAAGTTAGAATAAATACGGGTAGCGATCTTATTATCTGTGGGAGAGGAGCGAGGGGAAGGGGATGCATCGGACATCATAGTATTACTAGTAAGAATATTAGCCATTTGGCAACTTTCTTTACCAAAAGTGTTTTTTTTTTCAATTTTCTTGTCATGACATCAGTAACACGTCAAGTTATTTTTTAACATAGTACTTTAATATATTCAAAAAATAATTTAAATTATAATTTAATAAAAATATATTTATGTATAATAAAATGACGACTCCTTATATTCATACAACTCATAGTCTTCCGATGCACCAACTCATGGGTGTACATTTAAACAATAATTACGGATTGTACCCTAGAGGTATTTCTCCTCCTGCGCAACTTGCTCAGCAAACCTCTCAGACGAATTTTCCTTGTGTGCAACATGATAATTTAGATAATTTTGGTAGAGCTGGTCTGCATTATACACACAACAAAATAGCTCACAATTGCCCTGCGCATCATGACAAAGTACTTGATGAGAACACTCAAGGTTACAGAGGTTCGTCTATAGCACAGCATCAACCTACACCTACGCATCACGGGTTTATGAACGTTATAGCTGAAAGGGCTAAAAAATTGTTGCAGCTCGAACATTCGAAACACAGTGAAGATTTTGCTTATGGTTCTTCTATGACGCCTTACAACGCGTAAATTTTTAAATATATTTTTATAATTTAGTTACAAAATATATTTTATAAAATAAAGATGCAAATATTTGTTAAAACACTAACTGGAAAAACAATAACATTAGATGTTGAATCAGCTGATACAATAAGTAGTGTTAAAGATAAGATACAGGATAAAGAAGGAATCCCTCCTGATCAACAAAGATTAATTTTTGCTGGAAAACAATTAGAAGATAACCGAACACTAAGTGATTACAATATACAAAAAGAATCAACACTTCATTTAGTTTTAAGATTAAGAGGTGGACTTTTTATAAATAAATAAAAATGATTTTTTATTAGCTTATTATATAAAAAATAAACCAGTATCATGAGCATGCAAACACAGTTGACACACCCTAGTTTACTTAACGTATCAAATATAACTTATTCAGAACCAATTACGGGTAGTATTCCTAGTAACGGTCCAAGTATTAATTTTAAGAGAATCAACATATCTATTAAAAATCCTGATGGTAGTATTGGAGATTTGATTTTACCAACGTCTAAGGTTTTTTCGTTTGGTGTAAGCGAAAACAAAAGCCCTGATTCAGGTAAGGTGAATGGATGGACATTACCTTTGTGTTTACATAACAAGAATGGTCCTAGTGATGAAGAAAAAGAATGGGTTAATGCGTTTAATAAGATAGTAGATAGAACAACTCAGCATATAATTGAAAATAGGGAAGAGATTGATAAGTTTGAGCTGGAGAAATCAGACCTAAGAAATTTTAATCCTTTGTATTACAAAAAAGAGAAACACACAGAAGGAGGAAAAACAGTTCTTAGAGTAGTACCTGGTACTGGTCCAACTTTGTACACTAAGCTCATTTATTCAAAGAAAACAGAAAGTTTTGTAACGAAAATGTATGATAATGAAGATAATCAAATCGATCCACTTGATATGATCGGGAAGTATTGTTATTGTCAAGGTGCTGTAAAGATCGAATCTATTTTTATAGGAAATAAGATTTCACTTCAGGTTAAGTTATATGAAGCAGTAGTTGATCCTATTTCGAATGGTTCAACAGGTAGGCTTTTAGCTCGACCCGCAGCCAAATCAATGGTAATCGAGTCGAATAGAAATACAACTAACACTAACAGTAACACATTTAATAATCTTGAAGAAGATAATAGTAGTTCGGATGACGGTAGTATTATGTCAGATGATGAACTTGAAATGAGTCCTTCACCTCCTAAAAAGAAGACTGTATCCACTAGAAAGAAGAAGTAGATAAATCAAAATTATATTTTTATTATAAAAATATAATTTTAAGACTGTCCGTATGGTCTATTTAAATAATAGAAATATGAGTTCATTAATGTATTTCTTGTATGAACAGGTATACTGGTATGTGATGGTGGATATAATGATGTGTTATCTCTAAATTCTACCAATTGTTCGTTGGGACCTAATACATCTATATAAGATAAATTAGTAGAAGGTCTATATATAGTATTCCCTTTATACGATGAACTTAAAATTGGCGGTCCATAATTACCAGTGGGTATATGATAAGGAAGTATGGTTCTTACTCTATTATCTTCTGATGTCATTTTATATATAAACAATATTAAAAAAAACGTAAACTATAAATTCAGTATTTAAAAATAAAGATGAAATATATAAAGATGAAAGCTGATTCAAAGAGAAAAATTTTTCTTAAAAAAAATAAAACAATAGGAAAGATTTGGCATCCAGATACTAAATTGGTTTTTAAGTCGAAAGAGAACAAAGTAGTGATCGGTATGTTAAACGAAATAGACAATTCAATTATATCTGTTGATGATAATTGTGTTTCGTTATGTGAAGAATGGGGTTTTAAATTAGATGAAACCTTGTTGAAACACCAAGATTGTGAAGTCAGTGTAAAAGAGAATGAAAATAATAGTGAGGCAGATAATGAAAATAATAATGAGGAAGATAATGACGAAGAGAAAGAAAATGAGAATGACGAAGAGAATGACGAAGAGAATGACGAAGAGAATGACGAAGAGAATGACGAAGAGAATGACGAAGAGAATGACGAAGAGAATGACGAAGAGAATGACGAAGAGAATGACGAAGAGAATCAGAATACAAAGAAAGAAGACAGTTCAGATAAGCAAAAACTAAATACTTCATCATCTGTTGAAGAAATTAAAAACGAAGTAATCAAAAATATCAATCACATAGTTATTCTTCAACAAAACCAAATAGATTCTCTTAGAAAGGAACGAGACCAATTAATGTATGAACTTAATGAAACAAAAAATAAGTTACATACAATTAAAAACATGTTTAATTAAAAACATAACTTATTTAAAGGTTAATACACTTTAAATAAATATGAATAAACTATTTGCTATCTTATATATAAATGTAGATGAACCAAAATATAGTGAAATATTAGGTATTTTTGATAATTATGATACAGCCGTCGCACAATTAATAAAATCTGCTTTTTACGAAGAACGTGATAATAATTTATTACAATATAAACGACCTACAAATGATTATAACTCATATGATGATTTATATAATCTAGTATATAAAAACAAAGAATTAGTAGATTTTGATATCTTTAGAATAGAAGAAATATCTATATAAATTAGTCTTTCGTTTTTAAAATATTATTAATATTTTAAAAATTAGTTATATATTCTATTGTCTAGCTTAAGAGATACCATACCTGTTCCTGTATTAGATCTTTTTCCACAAACAATAGATGCTGAGATACCATTTGTTGGTTCTTCCTCTCCAAAAGCACCAGCATTTAAAAAATTTTCTAAAGATTCTTCAAATGACGCTTTTCCAATAGGACCACCTTGGTCATTTTTAAGAGTGTATCTTGAGATAGAGCATATAGTACCTGTATACGTCATTCTATCAGCAAGAAGCATTATATGACAAGAGTTTATATCCCCCATTATTGAACCCAATTCATCTATTAAGAAGTTACGTGTAGCTTCTATGCCAAGGGTAGTTAATATTTCCCATATATTATTTGTTATAGTTCTTTTTGTATCTACATACTGTAATTTCATCACATTTTTAAATGTGCCTTCATTAAAATCAGCATTGGTTTCGATTATCCAATCATCCCTATCTTTAACAAAAAACTGTTCTGTTATACCTGGTATACCACATATATATATATTATATATAACAGGTTTTAAACATTCTTCTATGCAAATATATGTACTATTATCTTTATCTATACAATGAATATCATAGTCATCAAGTACTTTAATTATCTCGTTATCATTCAAGTAGATAAATAACTTGTTTTCTTCATTTGGAACACTTATACAACAAATGTCTATGAATTCTTCTTTTATTTTATCTATAATATCTACTAACATTATTTTATAATTATATAACTTTTGTTTATTTAATTTCAAACATAGAAACTTATCGTTCGGTTCAAAATCGATATTGTATAACTTTTTATATGGTTCGAACCATGATTTTTCCTGTATATTAATCGAAGATATATAAGAGCTTAATATAAAATCTTTTAGTTGTAAACCACATAATGTATGAGATACTATATTTCTTATATCGGAAATTTTATCAAAACTGTTTTTCATATATATTTTATGATTTGTTTGTTTTAACTTTTTAGTAGCGTTTAATAGCTCCTCTAATCTAGGAACACCTTCAGTCATTGTTTTCTCACTCTGTCCTGCTTTATGAAAAGTATTCAACGCTATTTGTGTATTTTTTTCACCTATACTTTGCGCAGCTATTATACCAACACATTCTCCCGGATTAATTAAACTATTAAAATAGTGAGATCTAATTTCATCTTTTATCTCATTAATAGTACCAGGATATATATAAACATTTTCAAATTGACATCTTAAATTATGTTTTCTGTATTCTGTTATAGATTCAGCACATTTTTTAGGAATGCCTTTTTGCGGTTCAATAAAATCCAAAATATAATCTATTTGTTCTTTTGTTATCAGCTCTAATCTTTTCATACTCGATTTCTATCTATTAATATTAGATTAGTATTTTATATAAAAAATCGTTTTTATATAAAAATATAGTTTTTTTAGAGAATAGGGAAACCAAGGGCGCCTCCGCTAATCCTTACAACATTGTGGTTCACACAAGCTATCAACATCTGAACATCACTATTAGTTGTAGTTCCCTTTTTGTAATTTGCTACCATATTAGCTGTAATAGACACAGTTGTTAATTTACCGAAGTTAGTGGATCCCATAGGATCAACAGCTGACATATCAAGAGCATACGAATATAAGTTAATACCATCCTCTTCAGGCGCAGACACAGCTGTGTAATAAGGGACGATATTTTGAAAGTACTCAGGACGCATAGCATCGAGACGCTTGGTATTCTCATATGTAAGAGTAAGATCCTTAATAGGGTTAGTTCTAGATACATGACCAGTGCTCCATTCCGTCGCAACATCGATTTTGGAGTAGTTAGACCATCTCGCGCCTCCGTACCCACCTCCATTTGCAATGGAGTTGTGTACGATATGACCGTTAATTCCTCTATCAGATACGTCCCAGCCAGGTTGATTAGCCTTATCTAAATTACCAGATGACAAAATTAGAGTAGGCAATTCGTGAGGACTGGAGGCGGTGGCGTTAAACCCAGAGGCTGACGACAGTTGGAATGAAGCATCAGTACTTCTAGCGGCAACGAATAAAGCCTTGATCGCGTGAGCGAACCTAATATCGGTACTGAAACTACCGTCATTGACTATACTGGTAGGAGAAGTGGTGAAGTATTGTTCAATGATAATGTTACGAGCGGTCTTCGCCATCATAGCTCTTTCGACATTGGAAACCATAGCATATGTACCCCAAACTTCAACATTGGACAGCTTGGCATTTGCAACATTAGTGTCAGAGGTAGTTGCCATTACCTGACTTTGAAGCCCTCCCGAAACGCCGGCAGTCCCCGACGCGGAACCAATAAAACCGGCTGAGGGAGCGACTTCTGCTGTCGAGGTGATGCGAGTGGGATTAAGTATTGTGTTCTTTACAAGCAAATCAGTAATAGGCCTAAAGTTAAAGACCAATTTCATCTCGTTGTAAGGCAACGCAGCACACGGAAGAGCAACACCTGTATCACGAGAGAAAAAGAAAGGAAGAGGTAAATTCAACTCATGTGCGACACCCGCGTTAAGACCAGCAATAAATTGAGACTTTCCATTACGGTCAAGGACAGTATTACCGTATCCAGTCATCTCTCTGTAAGATCTTTTTTGATCAGAAGGAATCATAATTTCGGATAAGAAATCAAACACATAATGATCAATTCTCTGGACTGTTAAGTCATTGAACTTAATTTCAACATAATCAACAAGATTGTGCATTAGGTTCTTTACCCAAGAGTACTGTGTAGTACCACTCGCAGTTACTGCAGGAGTTGTTACTCTAAGCCAAGCATTAAGAAGGTAATCACCTCCGCGAGCGATAGTTACAGTCCAACCGTTTAATCCGAAGTCGCCTTGACCAATGGTACTGAATTTAGTAGGGATTTGAGTGAACCAAGAAGATTTTCTAGTTTGTCTTACGAAGTAAGTAACAGCGTCGGAATCGGCACTGTAAAAGTATTTTTCAAGTTCGTCATATGTGGCGAGATCAATGAATGAAGCAGCAAGAGACATTTTTATTATAAGTAAATATATTTTTATAAATTAAAATTTTTTAGTTTATAAATTAGCAATAATGTATTATAAATGTCAATTGATATAATACAGATAGATTCTAAAATCAAATCGATGTTTAGAAATATAGAAGCTAATGTACAACAAATGATCGATAATAAAAAAATTTTACAAGAAAATCTGTCAAATGATTTATGTAGTGAATTAAAAGAAATATTTATAGAACAAATAAAAATATTTGACAATCAAATAAATGATATAAAAAAAAATAAAAGGTATAACATATACTTGTTGGAGAGCGTTAATATAATAAACAATTACAAAAAAATATTAAATACCCCTAAGAGAATAGATTTTATGACCTCTACAAGTAATTCAGTAGAAATTGAAAAAAAACGAACCGAATTAGAATCAATGTTTTTAAATATAGCAAATAAATATATAGATATAGAAATGAATAATAAAAATAATAAAAATAATAGTTTGACATGTGAGAATTGTGGGTATGATTTGTATATTAATACATCTAATACAAATAATTTGTTTTGCGATAATTGTTCCATGGAGATTTCTACATTTCATAGTTCTTCTTTTTCAGACAGTGATAGAGTAAATATATCTACAAAATATTCCTATGATAAGAATAATCATTTTAGAGAATGTATAAACCAATATACGGGTGAGCAAAATGTAAATATACCTTCGGAAATATATGATCATATTTATAGACAAATTAAATTTCATAAAATACCTGTTGTTGAAGGTAAATATCCTTATAAAAATATAGCAAAAAATGTTATATTTATGTTTTTAAAAGATGGAGGTTATTCTAAACATTACGAGAATATAAATTTAATATATAATACAATAACTGGTAAAAAACCAATTGACATATCACATTTGAAGGAAAAACTAGTAAGTGATTTTGATAAACTGACTCAGAAGTACACAACTTTATTTCCTAATAATAAACGAAAAAATTTTTTAAACACTCAGTATATATTATTTCAGTTGTTAAAAAGACATGATCATATATGCGAAGAAAATGAATTTGCTACATTAAAAACTTTAGATAGAAAATTATATCATGAAAATATTATAAAAGTTTTGTTCGAAAGCCTTGGATGGAATTACACTTCTATTTTTTAAAATATTTATTATAATAAAATGTTAAAAAATATCATAAAATTATTGAAATCATGTGATCCTTTTTTGATATTATTCTTTGGGTCAATTGTAATATTGTTATTATTTTTTGTATATAATACATTTATGTGCAATTCGGGTACATGGACCAATAAAAAATACTACGATTTAATAACGTATTCCAGTAATAAGAAACACAAAAATATCGATAATGTTTTAACTTCCCATGCAGATGAAAGTAAAGATAGCAAAGGTGAAGTGGAATGTAGAAGAGTATTAAAAAAAATATTCAACAAACCTTTTCATAAAGCAAGACCATCTTTTTTAAATAATCCTGTAACAGGGGGTTCATTTAATTTGGAATTAGATTGTTATGATAAAGAGTTGAAAATAGCAGTTGAATATCAAGGAAAGCAGCATTATGAGTATACACCTTTTTTTCACAAAAACAAGGAGCATTTTCTAAATCAGAAATATAGAGATGATATGAAACGACGAATATGTAAAGAACATAATATTAAGTTAATAGAAGTTCCGTATACAGTAAAGATAAAAGATATAGAAACTTATATTAGACATCGTTTATAATATTTTTTAAATAATTTGATTTAAAAAATATAATACAGATGAATTTAAAATCTGTAGGAGAAACCGTCACCGACAAGATTCGAGTGGTCGCTTCCAACAGCCATTGTAAGCAAATCTTTAGAGCATTCAGAAGGACTGCTGGCGGAGGTTCCGAACCAAGCGGGATCAACAGCGGCTCCTTTCATAGCAGAGTTGACAGCACTGGGTAATACACCGCACACAGTGCCACCAAGTCCGCGAAGAATTCCGTTACTGGAAGGAACAGCTTCTTGCCATTTGTTGTTGCATATAGATTCAACTTGAGCAAGACCAGCTTGTCCCTTAGCGAATTCTTGTCCCATCTTGTAGCAAGCCCCTCTTACATAAGGTCTGCCATTGTCAACAAGCATTTGCTTTCCATCAGGAGCTAATTTGGCAGCCACTGCGAACATTCCACCCTTGGCGATAGCTTTCTCCCTGAGTTCGTCTTCGAGATTGAAAAGTTTGGTTCTAGCTTCTTCGGCAGCTTTGTGAGCGGCTTCGAGAGCTTTAGCCTTAGCAGCGGCGGCAACTTGTTCAGCCTTAACTTCAATGTCATGCTTAGCTCTAGCGGCGGCGGCAGCAACAGCTTTAGCTTCGGCGGCGGCGTGATCTTCAACAAAGTGCGCAGCTTTGGAGACGAACGAGGGCATGTGGAAACCGAACTGTTCTTTATGAGCAACAAGAGCAGCTTGACGCGAAGCTTCAAGAGCGTTACTGTAACTGGCTCTGTAGTTGGGCATGTGGAAGTGGAAACCGAATTGTTCGGCAATAGGTTGAGCAACGGTGAGTTGTCTTTTTTGGAAACCTTCATAAACAGCTCTCTTCTGAGCTGCGGGCATTTTATTGTATTGTGATACAGAAACGTGCATTTATTTATACGAAAATATTTTTTTAAAAAAATAATATTTTTTTTTTTTGATAATCCAATATTTTATCTTTTGGTTTTCCGAGTTGATTGGAAATAACTCTGGTTCCGTTTTTATGCGTAAAGTCACAATTATAATGTGTATGACCGTATATCCATGTATGAATATTGTCTTTTATTAGTAAATCATCCAATGCAGATGCATAAAGAGATATATATTTTTGTTTTTTATTTGCATCGATAATACAATCATAAGAAGGTGGATGATGTGTTACACATACCATTGTTAAATTGTGTTCCTTGCAATATTCGACCATATAATTTATGTATTTTAGATCAGATTTAAACATTTTTTTGTAAGAAAATGTGTTAATATTGTGAATTCTGACAATAAAAGACGGTAAATTACATTTTATATCACTCCATAAAGTAGCTCCAACGATACATATGTCTTCTATCTGTATACTATCTTGATCCAATATATACATGTTTGATATCCCTCTTTCTAACATTCTTAAGTCTTTTTTTAGATATTCGATGTCCTTATTATTACATTTATCTACTTTGTAATATTCATTGTTTCCTGGTACATATATTATATATTTAAAATATTTACTTATATCATTTAAGAAGGTATGTAACTGATTGTATTTATATATACAACCTATGTCTCCTGCAAGTATTAATATATCAGCGTTTGGCGTGACGTAATCGAGTGGATCAACTATATGATTGTTTTTGTATTCAATATGTAAATCAGATATTATTTGAAATGACAGAACCATGATAAGGTGATTTTATAATGAGATTATCATATAAAAATCAATTTTAGAAAAGTTGTTACTCGTTAAATAGATCATCTATATCAGCTGGGCCTTTCATTTTTGGGTTACTTTCTGGTTTTGAAGGTTTAATATTATTCATCATTTTTGAAATACTATCTCCGGTTTTTTTCATAATAATTTTAGATACTAAGAAAAACGCAGCATTAACTATTATAAGTATTAATAATCTAACCTCTACAGGCCATTTAGATTCTTGAGGTACATATGATTTCTCACCTAATTCGATCAATAATTTCTCATAAGAAGACATTGATAATATTTGCTGTTGCGTGAAACCTTCCATATCTAATTTAAAAAATTTTCCAAGAATAAATTCACAACCCATAAATCCGTATGTTAAATATTGTTTATAGTTTTCAACGCTTGAGTCCAACGATAACATTCTTAGACATTCGTTATAAGATGTAACCATTGTATTATAATCAGTATGAATGGTGTATGTAGGTACATCCGATTTGGGGTAAGATCGTCTTAATAATTCGAATTTAAATAATATTTCTCTTTTGAGATCATCATTGGTATCTGTTGCTGCTTCATTATCTAAGTTTGTGAAATTATCACTTGTATCATTAACCTCTAAATCTCTCAAACTCGGAGCTGTAGATGTTATATTACCTGGATTTTTCGACTTACAATGATCATGGTGAGATATACTATAACCTTTTCTATTTCTTTTTCTACTATACTTATTACTACTTACACTAGAAGATACAGAAGCAACAGTATCATCATTATCATCAGTTAATTCATCTAAACGACTTGATACAATATTATTAACAGAATTTTGATCCTCGTCATTTAGACTACTAACTACTGATCCAACATCATAATCGTCAATACTATTATCAGTTCCATATGAATCTAAATCGTCTTCATGGTAGTTAGACTCTTGATTATCTGATTCGGACATGTTGTTCTTAGTAAATTTCTCAATAGTTGTTTTTTGTTCTTTAATAGAACCGATATTTTTAATATCAGGTAGATTCGTTCTATCTACTACAAATTCAGTACCTATTTTCTCTCTCTGTATTTTCTGTTTATTTTCTAATAATTCTAAATACAATCTAGGTAAATGTGCGAAACTTTGTACATTATCTATTTGTTTGCTATCCACAGAGTGAGGTAGTTTTGTGACAGTTATATTGACTTTCATCGATCTTTATAAATGTATGTGTAATGTTTTTAAATACATTTTAAAAAATAAAAATGAAAGCTTAAACATAAAACCACATTAAAAAAAACAAATGTCATATATGAATAGTCAAACTACATCTGAATTACTAACTAAATTTAAGGATTATATAAAGGTTGTCGATAAAAATGATGAACTTGATTGTTATTGTTATACAAATGATGTATGTGATTCACAAGATATTTCTCCAGATATGAAAGATACTATTTTATCATATCGAGGTTTAGTGACGGATAAAAAAGGTAATACAGTTCTAAAGTCTTTTCCTTTTACACCTGAATATAATGTAGAAGATACAGATAATTATTCTCATATTTTCAATTTAAATAAAAATACTAATGTACATGTCTTCAAATCATATGAAGGATGTTTGATTAGAATGTTTTATCATTCTAACAAATGGTATGTTAGTACTCATAGAAAACTTAATGCGTTTGACAGTAGATGGGGAGGTACAAAATCATATGGTACTATATTTAAAAATACATTATTCGATTATTACGACAATAATCAACTTTTTAGAGATAAACTCAGTAAAGATAATACAACTAGCTCATTATATGGTAAGTTTTGTAATACTTTGAACAAAGAGAAACAGTATATGTTTTTATTGAGAAATACACAAGAGAACCGGATAGTTTGTCAGTCACCTAATGAAAGTAGATTGTTTCATGTCGCAACAATATATAAAGGATGTATTGATTTGAAAGATTGTATAGATATTCCTAAACCAGAAGAAATACCAATGTTTAATGACAATAATGAATTAAAGGAATATGTAGACTCAATCGATATTAAGGTAAATCCAGGAGTTATTGTATTTCTAGATAACATTCCATTAAAAATTTCTAACAGTGAGTATATGCGACTTAAGAATATAAGAGGTAATGAATCAAGTATAAAATACAGGTATCTACAGTTACGATGTGATGGTATGACTGATGAACTCAAAGAATTATATTCATTATATCCTGAATCGCAAGCAGATTTTAATATGTATGAAAGTATTATTGAAGAGGTGATAAACGATATCCATAATATGTACCTACAGAAGTTCGTTTTCAAAGAAAATATTAACATTCCAAGTCATAAATACAAAATTATGCGAACAGCTCATGGTTGGTTTATTCAGGACAGGGATAATCGAAGGGTTACCAAAGATGTAATTTGCGCTATTGTAGATGAACTACCAGCAAGTGTTCTTAATTCTATCATAAAAAAAAAGAAGACAGAAATTAATTATAATACGAATAATAATAAAGAAAGAATGTTACGTGCTTAAATAAAATCAAAATTTATATAACAAAATTATATAAATTATAAATACTAATGGAAAATCAAACTTTAAATATTCTTTTTATCGGAGATCCTCATTTTCAAATAGATAATCTTTTGGATGTTGATTTATTTATCTGTAAAATCATAGACTTATGCAAAGAAAGAAAATTAGATTTTATAGTGGTAGCAGGTGATTTATTACATACGCATGAAAGATTACATACAGTTGTTTTTAATAAAGCTTGTGATTTTATAGAACAGCTTTCTAATATAGGATTGGTATATGTATTAGTAGGTAATCATGATTTAACTTCAAATTCTGAGTTCTTGACAACTAATCATTGGATGAACCCACTAAAAAGATGGAAAAATGTAGTAATAGTTGACAAAGTAATAAATATAAATATGAAACATTGCAATTTTACGTTTGTACCTTATGTATACCCAGGTCGTTTTGAAGAAGCTTTACATACATTATCTGATGATCAGATATGGAAAAAATCGGACTGTATTTTTGCACACCAAGAATTTAAAGGTTGTAAAATGGGTTCTATAATTTCTTGTATAGGAGATGAATGGGATAGTAAATATCCATTTGTTGTATCAGGTCATATACATAATAAACAACAACCTCAATCAAACATATATTACCCAGGAACACCAATGCAACATTCTTTTGGAGAAATAGGTGATAAAACAGTATCTATTTTAAAGTTTGATAAAAATAAAAAAATGACTATAGAAGATATATGTTTACAATTACCAACTAAACAAATAAAGTACATAAATGTTGAAGATCTGAGTACATTTAATAAAGATTCAGAGAGTAAAGATAAATTAAGATTAACTGTAAAAGGTTCATATGAAGAATTTAAAGCTATGAAAAAAACTACAGTATATAAAAAATTGATATCAGATGGTATCAAAATCGTTTTTAAGCACACCGATAACAGTGATATACAAAAGACTGCATCTGATATAATAAATAGAACATCCAATGATTTCATGGAAGTATTACATGAGATTGTAATCAAGAAGAAAGATCCTTACTTAGTATGTGAATATGACAAGATAATAAATAACAAAATAACAGAACCAGATAATTTATTTTTTTTATAAAATATATAATAAAAGAATGAATGTTAGCGATTTCGTCACAAGTATTAATGATGTTTTAGATAGTAATCCGAATTCATATAATATAATAAAAGGTGATAGATTTAATTTACATGAAGAACGAAGACCGATGTGTAATATTAGTAGTAGATTTCATTCGAGTTCAAATAATGATATTACGACTAGAACATCTGAGTGTAGTTGTGAAAAAAATAATAGAGAATGTACATATATGTTAGACAAGATGCAAAATTTGTATCACTCTTTGAACCATCAAAAAGTTTTTAACTGTAATAAACAAAATAAAACTATTATTGTATTAACATGTATTATAGTAATTCTAGTTTTATTAATAATAAAACTATTATGTAAAGACTGATAATTTTTTCAATTAATATTAATTGAAAAAATATAAATATTTTTACTTATTGATTTAAAACAACGCAGTTAATGGATCTTTGTTATATAAGTTAATTGCTGTATTATAATCCATAATTGGTTTTCCTGTCATCTTATTAACATGGTTATGAAAATCTACGAAAAATTTAAATACAAATTCTCTGTTAGATATAGCACGATTTATATTGATTTGATTAGACGTTATAAAGTCGAATGCATGTTTTCTACATTCTAAACAAGGTATCATAATAGGCAAACCGTTTATAAAACTTTTCATCATCAATTTATCTGATTGATTGGGATTTTCAGGATAATAAATCGAACCAAGATGTAAGATGAACCATAAAGGTCTACCCCATAGTCCTTTTCCTGAAAATTTATGTTTAATATTTTGAACCAAAGATTCATCAGAAATTTGTTGTGGTGTTATTCTACTTGACTGATAATACGGAAGTTTATTAGAAATATCGATAATATGTTGCTGTTGTGTATTACCGCGTCGTGTTATAGATGTAAAATCATTGAGATCTTCGATATGTAATCTCGAATTATCTTTTATTGTTGTAAATGAAGACATTTATTTTATAAATATATTTTTGTGTATAAATATATTTATAAAATAATAATATTAGAATCGAACATTAGATTGAAATCTTTTTTTGAAATGTTATAGTTGGAGTTTTCTTTTAAAAAATTATATACATCTTCATATTTTGGTTTATTTGGATATTGTAGGGTTATATTGCTATTACAATCTGAAAAATCAATGAAAAGTTTACGAACCGTGTCCACGTTTAATATATCTTTACCTTTTATATTTATATTCTCAATATTCTTATGTTCTTTTATTAATTTATAAGATGTCATCGATCCAATACCAGGAATATTTTTATTATAATCAGTACCACACATTATGCAAAAATCCAAAAATTCTGTATATTTAAGTGATATATTATCAAGTAAAGTGTTAATTTCCATTTTGTAACATACACCTGTTTTATTATCTAATTTTTTTAGACTTATGGGGGTTCCGTATGCAACAACATCAGTATCGTCTGACAATACAGCATCGACTACATTATCTTTACATAATTTAGAACAAAGTTTTTCAGCCTCAGATAAAGCTTTTATGTATTTAATATTCATAGAATCTAGTAACATTAAAAGCATATTTATATCTTCGGATGTGACATACATTACTTGTTTCTTTTTCTTTTCTATTTCAGATCTTATGGCTTCTACATCAACTTTTGTTGATTGATCATCTAGTTTAAAAATAGCAATTTCATCTTTTATAATACCTGTATTTAAATATTCTTTGACAGCGTGTTCCATAATTTTTATTTTATCTTTGTTTTGTTCTCGTGAATCAAGTCTATTATTTTGTTCTTCTATTTTCTGTACAGGAGCCTTACCGTCTAATATAAATAATAAATGTACATTATTCTTTTTTAATACACGTATCATATTTACAAAACCTACTATCCAATCTTTACCCATTACCGTCTTATATTTATACATATACAACATCGTATCAATTGCTATATACTTAAAAGCGAAATCACTAATGTGAATATATTCCCCAATATCTTTAGAAGCAACTTTAGATAATGTTTTCATGAAATTTGATTTTATCCCCATGTTAAGTTTGTAATTATATAAACATTTTTGTTTATATAATCATTTTTAATTAATCAGTTTTCTTAAAATGAGGCATTATCTTTTTCTGAATTTCGAAGTATTTAAGAGATGTGTCTTTATCCATGTTAAGAAGCTTCCTTAGCTTCTTATCAGGTTCAATTACACGACGATCATCTTTGTTTTGTAAATCATTGGTTTTAATGTAATCACATATAAATTTAGTGACATCAACTCTTGAGTGCATTTCGGATTCGCCCCATCCAGCGAACTTTTTCATCTCATCTGAAACAGGAACTTCCTTCAAGAAACCTGAGTTAGCTTTTCCCTCTCTCTTAACTCTTGTCCTCTTTTGTTTAGCAAGTTGCAGTGCATTTTTCTTAAGTGTCCTTAGCATGGAAGTGATTTTCTTGACCTTTGCAATTGGTTGAGTGGTTTTGTCATTTCTCATAGATTCAACAATAGAGGAAACATACTCAGTGAGTTGATCAAAATCAGCGGTAATGCTTTCTCTTGTGTGTTGTTTTCTCTTAGATTTAACAGTACTGACGTCTTCCTGTACGTCTTCCTGTACGTCTTCCTGTACGTCTTCCTCGACAACAACTTCCTTCGTAAGTTCCTTGTTGTCGACAACTTCCTCGACAACAACTTCCTCCTCCACGACTTTCTTAGTATCTTTCTTAGTTTTCTTGGTACTACTCTTCTTCACAGAAGGTTTCTTAGTTGAACTGGGTTTGGTGCTTTGAGAAGGCATTTTATATAAAGGCTTGTTATCTTTAAATTGAATTTCAATTTTTAAATATTTCAGTGTGTCTTTAAACTATTTTTTATTTATTTTGCTGAATATACGAAATGAAAGTATAAAACTTAATATAAAAAGTACCAACACAACGATAGATATCAATATTAGTTTAGTCATTAGACTAATATTACTACTTGTGTCCAATGGTTTAGGATGAAGAGGAATAGGAGGTTTATTTGAAGTACATAAATATTGGGTTCTTGATTTTTCATTTATTTTTTTAAATAAAGGACTACCTGTCGTTTCCATAGGACAACCACCATAAGGTGTCATAATATAAGATGACGACGGTATTAATTTCAATCTGCCTTTACTTGTAAATTTCATACTTAAACTATTATACAAAGTTTCTATACTAACAGGATAATTTGGTAAATATAAATCTCTATTCCAACCAGGATCTCCTTTTTGTTGTTCTTGTAATTTTATAAGTTCGAACGGCATAACCCATTTGTTATTACTGTCAATTATACTTGTATATTCTGGATGTGTTTCCTTTAATAAATCTAAATCATCACCTATAACATAATTAGGTTTTATATATTCAGAAATAGTCGACGAATTATCCGGAATTTCATTCACTAAAACAATGTCTCCGGTATCATTTATTTTTACTATTTTTTCAACCGAAGGTACATAAGCATTAAAAATAATATTATCCCAATTATTACATACCGTTAATATTATTGTTGATAAACGACTAGAAATATTTTTTACTATTTTTGTTATAAATCCTCCTTTGTTTTCTGTACCACATAAGTCACTTTCAAGTGGAGGAGATGAGGGAAGTCTTATTAGCATACTCAATGAACACATATAATAATTATCGGGTAAATTAAGATGCGCTGGTTTGCATAAAGATACAGTTATATCAACGTTAAACAATTGTACATTTTTTAATTGTTTATATATAAGATCTGCTATTAGTTTACTTCCGAATAAGATGGTAGAATGTTCGTTAGGTATAAAAAAATTAGATTTTACACCGTTTATTTCATATATTCCTGTATAATCAATAGACATATTTTATTAATACATATAAAAAAAAAGTGTATTAATAAAATATGTCTATTGATACACAATATAACGAATTCAAAGTTTTTGAAAGAACAGGAGAACGTTTTCTTGACATAGTTAATAATATGGAAGATAAATTTATATATACTTTAACACAGATTGATTGGGGATTACGTAGTACTACTTATTTAAGTGATATAGTAACACAGTATTATAGTTACGATTTTTCTAAATTAAATGCATATGCTGTTGTTTTAGGAGACATGTGTTTGGATGATTATGTTAATATAGATTTAAAATTGTTTAAAAATGCCGTGTCCATGTTAAAGAAAAAAGTAGACTATAGAAATATTTTATTGGATGAATTAATTGATAAAAGCGATATAATAAGATATGCTACTTTAATGAAAAACTTGAGGCAAAAGGCATCGTCCCAAGGTGTAACAGTGAACCAATATAAAGAAGAGGAATATAACGAAGATGGTTATAAAGAAGATCAAAATTATTATGATGATGACGATGATGAATATAGAGGTGATTATAATGATGAAATGTCAGATTATTAATTTATAAATTATAAATTAATAATTATTTAAATGCGTAAAATCATTTGACTTTTAGGTCAACTTTTATACCAACAGCTTGTAATTCTTGTATGAGTAATTTAGTAACATATGGTGTTTCTACTTTGTTTATAATAGTATTGTTACATTGACATTTATCTTTTGTATTGGAAATTTGATGACACATATTGCATACATATATATGATAAGGATCTGACTGGTCACATAATCTATCTTTGAGAAATATAGACGTTCCATGTGATATCATAGCATCTCTTTCCATCTCCCCAAATCTTAATCCACCATCTCTTGATCGCCCTTCTAAAGGCTGACGTGTTAAAGTTGTAACAGAACCTGTAGATCTAGCATGCATTTTTTCGCTAACTAAATGCTTTAATCTTTGATAAAATACAGGGCCTATAAAAACAGATCCTATCTTATTACCGTCAAATCCGTTGTACATAACTTCTGTACAATCACCTTTAAATCCTGTCATACCGAGTTCATTTTTTATTGTTTCTGCTATTTTTATACTTGATTTACCAAATGGTGTTGAATCTCCTAACTTACCTTTTAATACACAACTTTTAGAAAATGCTGTTTCCATTAGTTGGTTGATTGTCATTCTACTTGGTATACAATGAGGGTTGATAATAATATCAGGAGTTATACCATCTGATGTAAAAGGCATATCTTCTTGAGAATAAACAATACCACATGTACCTTTTTGAGCACTTCTTGACGCGAATTTATCTCCTATTTCAGGTATTCTTTCAGTTCTTATAATAACTTTTACTATTCTATAACCGTCAGGTGTAATCTCATCTACAACTCTGTCAATAAAACCTTCTTCTCCTTTTTTAACCGACAAACTCGAATCTGTTAGTAAGCATTTCGAAGTTTTAGAAGATTCTTTTATAACTTTTCCTATCAATACGTCTCCTTTTTTTACATAAACAGCTTTATTATTAATTCTTGTTTGTATAACACCTCTTTTATCTAAGAAATGATAATTAAGGTCTGATTTTTGTATTTCTAGATCAGGGACTTCGATTTTTTCGATTATATTAACGGAATGCTTGTATTCTTGATCACTATGTGTTCTGTAAGAATATGCGTGAAATAGACCTCTGTCAATAGCGGATTTATTGATTATAAGTGAATCTTCTTGATTAAAACCTGTATAGCATAGAATCGCACATATAACATTTATACCTGATGGCATATCACTAAATCCCATATATTCAGCTATTTTAGTATTAACAATTGGTTTCTGAGGATATGATATAACATGAGATATTGTATCTGTTCTATGTTGATATGTCGAACTATAAAAACTCATTGCTTGTTTACCCATTGATGTCTGATAACAGTTTCGAGGTGACTGTGAATGGTCAGGCCAAGGTATAATAGATCCCATTACGCCTAACATTAAACATGGGTCAATTTCACAATAATCATATTTATGTTGTAGTTTAAACGATGCGTCATTGAATGCAACTGTTACATTTTCAACTTCATTATTATCTATATATTTTATAATATTATCATAAACTAGTTGATCCCATGTTTTGTTCTTATCATTAATGTTGTCAAATAATATTTTATTATTGTTCATGGTTAGCAAAGGTCTTACCAATCTTCCTGAGTCGGTATATATATGTATTTCATTATTAATAGAATTATATGTTATTGATGTATCATGATCAATATATTTTGCATCTCTTGAATCATTAAGTTCTTTCAATAACTCTTTGGTATTATAAGTAATCCCTACAATTACGTTGTTTACAAATACCAAGGTATGTATTTGATTAATATGTGTTTCATCTGTTGATTTTATATTAGCTAAACGTCTAATGTGATCTATTGTAAGTACGCTTGTATTTTTATTTTCATTTGTTATTCTTGTGAATAATGCTAAATTTAGAACTATACCAACAGATTGACCTTCAGGTGTTTCACATGGGCATATAAACATTATCTGTGATTGTTGTATTTGTCTTATTTTAGTATTTTTACTTTCTTTTCCAATAGGAATAGAAATTCTTCGTTTATGGGATATTGTAGAACCATATGACAATCGACTTAAAACTTGAGATACACCAAGTCTAACGTAGGCAGTTCTCTGTATACCCCAATTACCTGTTGAAAAACAATATTTGATACCGGAAGTGATAATATTACTTCTAAGAAATAAATGTAAGATGTCGATTGTTTGTTGTTTTTTTTTCTGTATGATATTAATCATATAGTCTTTGAATTTTTTATATAATTGTTTGAATAATTCTTCACACAAAATTCCAGTAGTTTCTATTCGCTTATTGACATAATTATCTCTATCATCAAATGTAGTTTTTCCTAATTTTAATAATATGATTTTTTTGACCATAGAACCTATAAACAAAGCTTTTTCCTTATCATTAGATTGTGTACCTAAATGAGGGAACAATTCCATTTTAACAACTTGTTTACCGTACTCTTCATATTGAGAAGATTTTAAAACATTAGATGATAACTTACCTATTTGTTCAAAAGCATTTCTAGAATACTCTTTTCGTTTTTCTGTTTCTGGCATATCTTTATCTACATTAACAAGATAACCTAATATTAATTTTTGTATGTAATAGTCTACGTCAAGCTGATTATCCTTGATATTCACAAAATCATATATCTCATCGAATGTATAGTATCCAAGTGCGTTAAAAATTAAAGATAAAGGTACACTCTCCTTCAATAATGATATACTTAATGAAAATTTATTATTTTCAGATAATGTTACTTTAGATAATATAGAATGACCTGTTGTAGATGACATACTCCTTATTTCACATGTAATATTATCGGTAGAATCATCAAATATCAATGGTTTATTATAACAATTTCTCAACTGTGCTATTATCACCCTTTCTTTACCTCTTACTATAAAATATCCACCATCGTCTCGAGTGCATTCTTTGTATTTAATTATGTCATGTTTACTAATTCCATTCAAATGACATATAGATGATTTTAGCATAGCGGGTATTCTACATAATTCGATTCTGTTGGTAACTGTTGTTTTGTTTTCATTTGTTTTACTATCTATTATGACTTCTTTAATAGAAACAGACACAACCGATTCGTATGTCAAATCTTTTGTTCTAGCCATATGAGGTGTTAAAATATGCTCTGTTCTGTCTGTTTCTATGTATACTGGTTTGTCAACATGTAAATTATAGAGTTCTATGTAATGATTTTCCGACAATTTAATTTTATCGTGATTTACAATTGTCGACAGACCACTGATAAAAGAATTGTATGATTGCAACTGATGATGAACAAGTGATCCGTTCTCTATATTTTGTTTTATAAGTCGCCATTTTATATCTTCGTTTAGAGTCATGTCTAGTTACTGTAATTTAAAAAAAATAATATTAAATCATTTTTAAAAATATATGATTTAATAAAACGAAAATGAATAATAACATGAGAAACTATAATAATTTTTTTTCTACTCATATTACAACAGACTCCGGCATTTCGTTGTCAGAAAAGATAATTGTGGATGTAATAAGAGAAGGTTCGTGGATACACGATTCTATAAATTTAGATGAAATTTATTCAACTGATATTTATGATTTGTTTAGACAAATAAAATTATTGAATGTTAAAACATATGAGAAACATAACACTGAAATATTAAGTATAAATGAAGATACTATAATATTAAAGTTGATATATAGTTATCTTGACAAACATATTTATAATATGTTATCAACAGATAACAGTTATATGAAATCATTAATGAGTTGTAAATTACCTAATGTTAAAGATATTTCAAGTGATATTGTGGAATATTTAAATGTTATTATATTACAAGAGTACAAAGATATGATAAATAACACATTTAATACAAGAGACTTAGAACATCATGACATTATATTTTTGATAAATCGTATTTCAATAATAGTTGATAAAATATTAACTAGTAAATATAGAATAACAAAACCTACGTGTAACGATATAAAATCAATACTTAATTATATGGTAAAACAAACATGTAAATTGATAATAAATTATGACGACCAAATACCTGAAAAATATGAACGAATTACAAGAGATGAACCTATATTTTCTGTTGTTGATAGTGATTGTATGTCGAAAATATGGAGATTAATTAATATTATATTCTATGTCATCGGAAAGGATATATATCAAATAACGAATGATTACATAACATCTACAAATATAGATGTTTTATTGAACGATATAAATATAAATTTTATACCTGATAATCAATCACCTGAAATAAAAGAGGAAAATGATACGAAAATTGAAGTCATTGTATATATATTAAACAATTGTGTTTATTGTGAAAAAACTAAAAAATATTTCGAAGATAAAGATAGTATATATTCAGTAAGTTATATACAGGTCAATGACAAAGAAGACGCGAAAAGTAAGATACCAGAAGTTGTAATGAATGATACAAGAATTAATAACAAAATTACAAATCTAACATTTCCAGTTATTATAATGAATAGTCAGTATATCGGAGGTTATAGTGATTTGAAACAAGATCTATCAAATACTCAGTCATGTAAAATATATAATAGACCAGATACAGATAAAACATGTACACATTTAAACTCAGGTTTTATGCAATTTCAAACATTATTGTATGATTTAGTGAGTGATAGTCAGATAATAAACAATCGTCAAGGAAATGCGATTAATAGAGAAATAACAAAAAAAATATTAGAACAAATGGATAAAACCAAGGGTAAAACAAGAGATACCATAACAAAAGAATTTATAACATCACAGATATTTAATACAGATAATGATAGAGCTAAATTGAAAGTTATATTAAAATTTATACAACATTATGGGAAAAGTGTTATGTCTTCAGCTTATGGTTGTAATCATGATTTCGGAGATAAAGATGCAGCTATTAAAGCATGGAAACAAAACGAAAATGTATTTTTTTCTAATTTGGGAATGAGTACACAACAAGCAATAGATGTTATAACTTCAAATAAACAGTTGAATAATATAAGAGAAAAATTTAAACAAGGTTTGAATACTATTGACACGTCTAGAATAAATTTTATTTGGAAACAATGTAATGAAATGTTTAATGAATATGAAATAAATACGTTCGGAAAAATTTTGTATTCACCTATACATAAAGAGATTTTACGTTCAGGTGATACTAATACAGATATAATAAATATATTAGATTTTTTTAATACTATAGATGAAGATTTCAAATTAAATAATTTATTATGGGTAATTGACACAATAGCTGAATGGCAATTACAACTTACTAAAAATGTATTAAACACAGATAACACAATTGTCGATATAGATGCAGCTACGACTATTAAAGATGATAAAATAACAAAAATAGACATAGATATGAATAATATTATAAATGATACATGTTCTTTTCCAAATTGTATTAAACTCGGTGTATACAAATTTATAAAACAAAAAATGAATGATAAATATTCTGTAATTATAAATGATAACAATATAGGTGACTTTAATATTAACGATAAACTTTCTGTTACAAAAATACTTAATACTATAAAATTTATTTTAAAAATGCCTGTAAACGAATCGTTTTATAGATCTAATACAAATGATTATGTAAATATTGATTCTTTATCAAATAGATTATCTAACGATGAGATAAAACTACTACTTTTTCATCTGAAAGCAGCTGGTGATCAAAGTACTATAGATGCGATAAACTATATAACAGAAAATAATATATCTAATGAAGATTGGAATTATCTAACTATTTTAAGTACAGGTGATTTACTAGCTTATCAAATGTGTGTTTCTGATGGTTCATCAGCTATTTTTAAATCTGCAAATAAGATAAAGATATCAATACAAAACATGCAACTTTCAAATGATACAGTTACACCTGTAGTTAACATTTTTGTTACAAAATGTAATTCATATATGTTCATAATAAACAAATTAAAAGATGTATATTTGGAAATAGACACTTATATAAATACAATGTCTACATATTCTCAAGCAATGTTTATTCAGGCCTATGTAATATTGAAACAATTTAAAATTTATATGCTAAAACTAGAAAAGGTTTATAACTTAATATTAGATATATTTAACTATATGAATGAAGATTCGATAGACTATATCAATTTATTTAGTAAATTAACTGTATTTAATAGCAATAATTTCGAACTTATCGAATTTTATGATAAAATTATGGCAATAGATGAATCTTATAACTTCAAATTAGGAGTTAATAATGATGAACCTTATATAATTTGTGAATATGATGATATATCAATGAATGAATTATCAATTAATAAAGGTCTACCTGTATCAACTTTTTGTGACAATAACGAGTTGAAAGAATTATGTTTAGATGGTAAGTTAAAAGATTCATGTCCTATAGAAACAACACAAAGTCAGTCTGAAAATGCTAATGGTGTTTGTTCTAAATTATACTTAAATAATCCTAACAAATATAAATCTATATTACATCGAGAAAATACAACAGATTATATACAAAAAGCATGTGAAACATCTAATGACAAAAATCAGTGTATAAATGATTACATAATGAATACATTAGAACCAATTTTCGTAAAAAATAAGAAAAGTGTTATGATGAAAAATACAAACAGAAGTATATATATAGACCCTTCATTATTAGTTTTCGGTTACGCTGTGTTTGAAGATACAGGTTTTATAGCTAGTATACAAGGATCTTATGGCATAAAGAAAATAGATACTGTAAATTTAAGTATATTATATAAAAACGCAGTAACTTTAAGCTTACAAGAATTATTTACTCCGTTGGGATTATTTCACTTAGCGCATACAATTGAATCAGGTGTAACAACAATTCCAAAAAACGAGTTGTTATCTCTAACTTACTTGGTGAAATCAATACAGTTTAACATAGAAAATATGTTTATAAAACTAGAAAATAATATCATAAATAATAAAAATATTATTGTTATGATTATTAAAAATGTTTTTTTGGGTTTTCTGAACGAACAGGTAATATCCGATATTGATGAAGAAGGTAAAGATATAGAAGAGGTAATTCATAATAAAGGAAGACGAATAAATAAAAATATAATATCTATATCCAATAAAACTTTGACAGACAAAGAAATTTTAATTAATGTAAAGTCAATATTACCTAATGATTCTGATATAGAACGTTTTATATCTGATGTTTTTGAATGGAGTGAAGATATAGAAACAAAACCAATTATAAAATATACTTCACCTAATAAGACAAAGAATATTAAATTTGTAGATTTGTTATTTGATTCGTTTTTCGACTTCGAAACACTACGTAACAATACAAGAAGTAATCTAATAAACATATATACAAAATCTAACAATAATATATTTTTTAACAATGAAATAAATTGGAACTTATATATACTTAACACAAAACCTACAAAACCTACTTCTAAAGTATACGAACAGGCGAAAAAGAAAGTAAATAAAAGGAGAAATAATGATAAATTTCTAAGACGAAGTGAAAGGTTGCGAACCTTAAGAAGAAGCGAACGATTAAAAGAAAAAGAAAAACAAAAATAAATCTTTATATAAGGGAATAATACTCTTATATAAAGGTATGTCAGGTATACAACTATTTATAGATAATAGAGAAGATTCTCTCCTGAGATTATTTGATAATAATAAAAAAACATATGTAAAAGAGTGTTTAGATTTAGGTGATATTGTTATAAGAAATAATAAACAAATTAATATTATAATTGAAAGAAAAAGTATAAATGATTTGTGTTCCTCTATAACAGATGGTAGACATAGAGAACAAAAAATGAGATTGTTAAATAGTGGTATTCCAATCCATAAAATACTATATATAATAGAAGGAGATATATCAAATATAAATAAGTTTACACACATAAATAAACAAACGTTAATTAGTTCGTTGATAAACACACAATTTAGAGACAAAATTAAAGTGTATAAAACAAAAGATATAAACGAAACTTTTGAATTCATATGTAAACTATACGATAAATATATTAAACAACCGGAAATATTCGATGCGATATCAACATCTAATACAGAAGAACAATATGTATCGACATTAAATATCAAAAAAAAATTGAACAAAACTCCGTCTGTCGTTTTTATGGCTCAGTTATGTATTATTCCTCAATTGTCTCCTGTTATATCAAAACAAATATGTGAAAAATACAAAAATATGAGGCTATTGATAGATGCATATAATTTGTTAGAAAACGAAAAAGATAGACAAGAAATGTTATCAAATATATGTTATCCTATAAAAAATAACAAGCAAAGAAGATTAGGATCTAAATTATCTAATAATATATATAAATTAATATATCAAGAATACGATTAATAGAATAAATATATATGTATAAATAAAATGACAAACTGCAAAACAATCAACATAGTAATTGATGTAACTATAACTATAGTAGTATTGTTTATAATCATATTATGTTTACGAGAAACAAAAGTGTTTAGAGATATTATTGAAAATTTTGTTCCTGAAAAATGTCTTGATGATTCTTATTTAACAGTTATTAGAGATAGAATAAAACAATTTTTTGATCACAAACAAGGTCAATGGTCAGGTGCATTGAGTGCTTTAAACACTGATAAGAAAGATATATTAGATGATTTAACATTTTGTAAGGGTGAGAGTTCATACACTATTAATAAAACTAAAGTATATATATGCATGTATAATGAAAACAATGAAAGATACTCAGAAAATATGTTAATGCATGTGGTATTACATGAACTTTCGCATGCAATATGTACATCAGTTGGTCATACCAAAGAATTTGATACAATATTTACTGAATTAATGGATGAAGCACACGACTTTGGTATTTACGATAAACATGATGAATTAGAAGACAATTATTGTGGGACTTCTAAAAATGATGCTTATGTTATAGAGAGTAGTGTTAATTAAATTTAAAGATATATGAAAGTATAATAAAATATGAGCACTGATCAACAAACACTTTCTTCTTTAAGTCATCCTAAAGATTTGGGTAAAGCTAACTGGAAGCCAGATGAAACAGCTCCCCCTTTGACACCTGAACAATTACAAAATGCAAAGAAAGATCTTTCAGAAAATAGTTATTGTAAAAACTACGATCGAAAAGACCGTAAGTACTGCGATCCACCTAAGGAAGGTCAAAGTATTGGCTTATTTTCTTTTGTACCAGCTGTAGGTGCGACACCTGATGAAAATGGATTCTATGGATGGGCTAAGCTTAGAGGTAATTATGCTGATGAGGAAACAGCTGAAATTGCTGCCGATAAGATTATCAGAGATATTGATTCTACACACCTTATATATCATACAGTTGTGGGTCGACCGTTCCCTATTACGGTATCAGCTGATTTAGCTGTATCAACAGATGAAGTAGACCTAAAGAAAAAGGCTATGACTCAAGCTATAAAGAATAGAAGAAAAATTGAGAAAGAAGCTTTGGTTGAAAGCAAGGAACGCCACGAAGAATTGGTAGAAAAAATACAAAATCCTGACCCCGAAGAATTGGAAGAAGACGACTATATCACAACAAGAGTAAAGAAGGCTCAAGCTACTTGGGCGTACATAGAGTACCTTGCGAAAGCGCATGAATTTAGGGCTATCATAACAGATTCAAGTGAATATTTAGATAGAGTTGACAGCGAGCGTCCCGAGTTTAAAGATATGTATTTTGAAAAATACAAGAATGCTAGGGAGAATACTGGATCTAAAGTTACAGAGGAACAACTTAAGAATGGGTTTCTTAGATACATGGTTGAAGATATTATAGTACCTGGTCTTGATAAGGTAGATACAGACGATGACATACTGCAACTTGCTAAAAAGGAACGTGAAAGAACATATTTTATTCACGATAATCATGAACCTGCACCTTCAAAATCTGATTAAAAGTTATAAATTAAATTATATTCTATAATTTAATTTTTAGAATTACATAATCTAACTATTAAAGCTGTTATTAGTGTAACTATTACAAGAATAAATAAACCTATGTCTGTTCCTATAGTTGTTGTTTTACATGTAAAATGAGCCATGTAAGCTACTGAAAAAACGAATAATCCTAACTTCAACGGAAAACTATACAATATATTTTTATCATCAGCAATCATTTTATTTATAAAAATAATATATATAAATAAAATGAAAAAATCTGACGACGTTATACTATCAAAATTATATGATATTGAATCTCAATTAATAGACATTCAAAAAACTAATACTAAGATGAACGATCATATAGATTTTGTAGAATATGTATATTCTGTTATTAAAAAACCATTTTTTCTATTAATGAGTACAGTTTCAAAATTTATGCCTGAATATTTAATACAACAAGATAATGATAGCAATAGTTTATATGTTAACGATTTGTATACAATAGACAAGAAACATATGTAACTTATAATTTGTTATACAACTCTGTTAGATCATTTTCCCACATTTGGTATGGAGTTGTATTGCTTAATAATTCTAGTTTTGTTTTTAAAGAACTTATCTCTGATTTCAATTCATCGACTTTTTCTTTTGTCATCGTTCTTATTTGAATTCTAAGAAGATAATCATATGATTCATTTTCAGAATTTATACCAAGCTCTTTTATATTTTTTATAATCTGATCCTCAGGTTTATTTAATATTTTTATTTTTTTGTTTATAACACTAGCTATAAATTTAAATTTATTGGTTAATATATATATAACACTCTGTATATTTTTTATTTGTAGTTCTTTTCTTTTTACATAATAAGACAATCTAATTTCGCAGAAATTACGTATAAGTTGATCTACATTTTCAAATTTTACAAGTTTATTATGTTCGTCAAATGCGACTATATTACTTGTACTTATATGAGTATATAATTTTAGATTAGAGATATTACAAGAAATTCCATCATCTTTTTCTACTACTAAAAACTCTACTTTAGTAGGTGTTGAATAGTTTTTAAATTTAGCAATTTGTTTTTTTGTTATCATGTTTTCACATACTTCTTTAAAATTGTTAGTCCACATACCAACAGGTAATTCTGTGATTTTTAAATGATTAGGTTTGTTAGTTTTTTCTATAATACCGTAACTAATATACTTATCCTTTCCGACTTTTTTAATTTCTGAATTACTGTTTTTGTACCACGGTTTTAAGTCATTTAAGATATAAGATGACACATTGTTCTTATGATTTTCAATCCATATTCTTATATTTTCTATGATATCTTTTGGATTATAACAAGGAATATTAGATGACCAACCAGTACCAATTCCAACAGAACCATTTACGAGAATCATAGGTATAATTGGTATATAATATTCTGGTTGCACTAAATCACCGTCATCGTTTATTTGTGTAAGTAATTCTTTATCTTCATCTTTAAATATACTTGCTGTTAACTTATCCATCTTTGTAAATATATATCTTGCACTTGCAGCATCATTCCCTCCATCTAGTCTGGTTCCAAACTGTCCGTCACGATACAATATTGGTATATTATTACTTCCTGGAAAATCATGAGCCATACCAACTATAGTATCTTGTAAATTTTGCTCACCGTGATGATAGTTCGAATGTTCTGCTGTATAACCACTTAATTGAGCTACTTTCAAAGAGGAACCAGAATATTTTAGGTTTCTTTTAATGACACTATATAATATTTTACGCTGCGATTCTTTAAGACCATCTATAAAATTTGGTATACTTCTCGCGCAATCAGCATGTGAAAATTTAATCAATTCGTTATCTACAAATGTAGATATATTAATTTTTGTAAAAACACCTTGTTTATCAAGAGAACAATAATCATTATTTGTATTTTTATAAGAAGCTAGCCAATCCTTCCTCTCATCTGAGAAATTCTTATGAAATACTTTATTCATATTGTCGTTTGATTTATCGTCAGTCACATATTCTATCATTTTCAAACCAAATGTAGAAGGAACATCTTCCGTCTTAGTAGTACCAAGACCCTTATAATATTTAATCTTATACTTTTCTAGATTATTGACTGATAACCATTTTTTAAAATTTTCTTCGTCGTAGAATAATATATCATTTTCTTTCGGTTTACTAACCCTTGCTATAGGTGTTTTCATACTTGTTATATAAGGTATTTCTCTATTTAATATAGTAGGAAATAGTTTATGAAATAAATTTATTAGTAAACCTTCAATATGGATACCGTCGCAATCAGCATCGGTCATTACCATAAGTCTGCCGTAGTTAAGAGTGTTGTAATTTTTATCTATAGTATAATCTACGTTGAATTTTAAATTAAGTGCTTTTATAATATTTGACACTACTTTGTTTGAGGAAATACTAGATATATTAGCATTTCTAACGTTTAATATTTTTCCAGTTAATGGAAGTATACCAAACCAATCTCTTCCTTTTTTATTATATATCCCTTGTTGAATTCCCGCGACCGCGTAAGTTTTAGCTGATAAACCTTCACATACGATTAATGTACATTCGTTAGATTTTTTTGTTCCTGCGTTATTAGCTGGGTCAAACCCATCTATTTTTACATAAGTTTTTGCTGAATTTTTTTCACTCTTTTTCAACAAAGACAATTCTTTTTGTTTTACAATATCTTCAATGTTGGATATAAACGACCATTTCATGATTGAATTAATAATAGAACTTGCGACTTCAGCTTTTATTTCAGGTGATTCCAGTCTATTTTTATCTTGACTATCAAATTCAGGTCTGACAACAGTACATACAATGAATAGCTTGAAAAACTGTTTCACATCAGATATATTTAATTTAATTTTATTCGTTTTATTTTTCTTATTTATTTTATCTACTATAGGTCTAAATATCTGTTCTGACCACGCGTCCACATGTTGTCCTCCATTTTTAGTGAAAACTCCATTTACAAATGAAATAGATTCAAACTCGTTTAATGAAGATGGAGTGATTACAACTTCACAATCTTTATATTTAATTGTTTTAACTTCTGTTGTATCCTCATTTGTATACAAAAAAGAGTAATTTTTTAGACTATTTACTTGTATCTTAACATCATTAAAATATACATTTACATTAGAACATAACATTGCAGAGTCAACTACAAATTTTTTGTATAAACTTATAATATCCTTACTATATTTTTGTACATTAAATTTTTCGAAATCAGTTAACCATTTGATACAAGTAAATCCAACTTTTCTATGAACGTTTTCTTCTATTTCAGGACCTTTAGTTTCTTTCATATTGTTATACCATGTTTGTTTGAAACTCTTGTTATTATTATCATCATAAGCTGTTACTGTAAATTTTTTAGAAAATACATTACACAATTTACTTCCTAGCCCATTTCTACCACTTACTTCTCTTTCTTCATCATCATCGTAATTAGACCCAGATAGTAATTTACCGAAAATTAAACTATGATTGTAACATTTTTCAGTATCATTATACTCTATAGGAATAATTTCTCCATCATTCCATATAGAAATTTCATTAGTTTCAGAATCAATAGTAACCTTTATCGTAGTACATGGAGTTTTACTTTTTAGGCTTCTTTTGTAATTATCTATCGCATTCGATAAGACTTCTATAAATATACGCAACATAGCAGGGTGATATTTAATTTCTTCCTTATTTATTTTGTAGCTGGATGTTGAACATGTATATTCATTGCTTCGTCTTAAGTTTTTAGAACCACAGTACATATCTGGTCTTAATAGTATATGATCTATAGGGTCAATCTGTTTATATTTATTTTCTATTGTCATATCTACGATTTAATAATGTATCAAATTTGTCAAGTAAATTTTAATTTTATATTAGTAAATAAATGAACAAAGATAAATATCCTATGTATCCAAGAGGTAGTATGTCACCTACTATAATGTCTTATGATTTAAACTTAAATGATAAAGCCCTGTATAATTTCAATAATTTACTAAAAAAGAATCAAATAAATTCAAAGGAAGATAAAAACAAAGAAAAAATTAAAAAATGTAGGTCATTTATATCCTGTATGCTCTTAATAAATAAAGAAAATTGATATACAATAATAATATACGTTATTATTGTATAATGGATAGTAACAATAGCCTATTAGATAAGTGTAATGAAAATATTGCACAGCAAATATTAAAATTACCTATTGGTATTCAGGAAATAATTATTGACAAAACAATAGAAGAAATAAAAAAAGAAATAAAAAAAGAATTAAAAGAACAAGATCAAAAAAAAAACTTAACATATCTTGTTAATATATTTAGTTATTCGCTCCCTAATATGATAGATCATCGAATTAATAGAAATTTAACATCTCGATGTAATTTACTACCATATTTTGAAAACGATAATAATATACCATCTACTATATTATCATATATACAAGATACAGCAGATTGTATAGTAGAACTTTGTATTTTACCTAAATTTTCTACAGGCGAATGGAGCTACAGAACAGATTATGATTATCACTCACTTGATTCAGAGTCCGAGTCAGAATCAGATTCTTCTTTGTTTTTGTAATTGTTATACAACACAGTACCTCTGCATATATTGTGTGTTTTATTTATAATAGAAATTTCTTCATCTTTTAGTTTAAAAATATTAGATTTACCTTTTATACTGTCCATTACCATTATTTGTGTATTCTTTGTGAATTTGTATTCACTTGGAATATTATATTCAATAGAACCGTATATTTGCTCTATATTTTTCAACTTTACTTTTTCTTGTCTATTGTGTTTTATTTTGTTTTCCATATGTTTATATAAATTGTTTTCAAAGTTTGCTGATACTATATATAATGAACACAATAACTTTTCAAAATTAACATCTTTATATTGGCAAAATTTAGCTACGTTTGCAGTAACATCGAATATATCATTTTTAAATGTGTTTATGGCATGCTCTCTTCTTTGTTTGACAAGATAATCAGGTCTTACGTATCCAGCTATATTTACAATTTGTTTTAATATAAATAAACATTTAGTTGTTTTTACCAATTCATCTTCTATTTTGATCCATTCATTTATAAAAACATTAAATGATTTTTTTAAATTGCAACTGGAATTTTGTTCCAAAGGTAATATAATTAAAGGTGTCATTAAATCAACAGCTAACGCTGTATAATCTGAAAATATTATAGAATTTTTACTATTTTTTTCTGCGAAACCATATAATTCTTCAGTTGCATTTGGATTTTCGTCTTGATCCCAACCAGTTTCCCAATCTATATTTAATGGTTCAAACAATTCTTTTAATATTTTTTTAAATTTTCTATTATTGGATGATTTATTTCTGTATGTTTGTATTTCATCAAGTATTGTAACAAGAAATAATTTAGGGTCCGCTAACCAATCAAAGCGATCACTTGTAAACCCATATGAAGTGTGACCCATACTTGGCCATAATGGACCGTCATTCATATTTTGACTGTATGAAAATCCATAGTCTATAATAACAGGAAAGTGTCCGTATGTTGGAACATACAGTTGATTCTCTTCATCTATTATGTATAACATAACTAAATCTTTATCGCACTTTTTCATTAGTATATTCATTGAATGTAAGTCGTAATGAGTTAATTTGCAATATTTTTGTGCTAGATTTATCGACAACAATACTTGTTTTATATTAGAATACACAATATTATCTTTTATTTTAGAAGATTTTATATATGTACTTAATTTATGAGTATCTTCTATAAATTCAAATAATAATACTTCATCTGGTATACTTTTTGTATTGTCTTCTAAAAAAAAGAGGTTTTTGTCGTTAGTATATTTTTCGCTTCTGATACAAGGGGCTAATCCGTAAGACTTACAAAAACTTGGGCAAAAACTGGATATATCATTCAACGATTCCATAACTACTCCTTCGTGAATAGTTAAATTATCTATTTCTTGAGATACTTTAAATACACACTTTATATTATGATCTTCTTTTGAACGAAAAACTCCTACGATACCTTGTTTACCTAACTTAGGAAAAATTCTTTCTATTTCAAGCCATTCCATTACATTAGTATTTCTATGTTTATTATACAATTTATAAAAAGTATTATACTTTTCATAATTACCAAGAGGATTAATTTCCATTTTTATATAATTATATTGTTACTTTAAACAAATATAAAAATGATTAATCGTTGTTATTTTCAATTCATATACATATATGAATTTGCTTAAAATAAACAACAAATATTGTAAAAAATATATAAATTATGTCAAATGGTCTTTTCTTTCTAATTTTCTTGTTTCTATTGAAAGCGCGATATCTACAGATGCGATGATTAATGTAGTTAGTAATACAGATGACAATTTTAGAATGTTAAATTATTTGGGTAAAGACATATTAGGTCAAGCTGGAAGTGTTTTATATATGAGTAAAATAGCTAATAAATCAGATAAAACCCCTGAAAAGTTTCTTGTATACGCTGATATAATGCAGCAATTTTCTTTTGTTACAATGTGTTCAACTCACTATATCAATGGTTCGTATTTTTTATTATTAGCCAGTTCTTCTAATATGATGTCTAATATATCATTTACAAGTTATGGTGCGATAAATGCCAAATGCATACAAAATATAAGCTCAAATAATATAGGTGAAATTTACTCTAAACTTACTACAGTTAATACAATAGCTTCTACTCTTGGATTGTCCACAGGTATTTTTATTTGTTCTGTTGTACCTGATTATTATACTAGATCTTTATTTATCCCTGTGTTAGGGATTGGTAGAATTATAACATATAGATTAGCTATAAAGGATCTAATCAAAGAGTAAAAGATCTGTTTTTATGTCTATTTTTGAAATTTATTTTATAATTATCATAATAATCTTCCTCTTCTTTAGTTAATATAAAAATATTGTTAAAAATATTAGAATGCAAATAACTTTTTATATGTTTTATACATACAAATGGTATATCAGTTGGAAATAGCATCATAAATTTTTTTATCATTTATTTATATATTTATAGTTTATATAATTATAAATAAAAATGAGACCAACTGAAGTAAATAATATTGTTACAAGATGGATAGATACATTGAAAGAAGAAGACATTGAAGACCTGAATAAAATAAAAAAGTCATGGTCGTCTTTTTTATGCAAATACAAAAAAACTTATAGTTCAAAGAAAGGTAAAAAGACCGTTTATTCAATGTTCGCAGACATGCAAAGAGTTAAATTATCGGAAAAAACTCCCCCTGTAACATCAAGAAACGTAGTTATGAAACATATCAGTGATGAGTGGAAAAAATTAAAAAATAATAAGAGTGAATATGATAAATTTGAACTTGAATGTAACATGAATGATAATATCTCGTATGAAGTTTCCAATTGTTTTCATAAATTTTCGCTAGAAAATAGAGAAATAATAAAAAAAGAAAATTTATCAAAAACACCTAAAGAAATAACTAATATATTACAGCAAAAATGGTTACAAATGAGTATAGAAGAACAATCAAAATACAATATTGATATTTAAGATAATATTATAATTAATATATCGAATATGCCTTTGACTTTGTGCTATTACTTAGACGAAAACCAAGCGAAAATATACGCTAATAGTATTGTATGTATATTAGATAGTTCAAATACGTTATGTTTAGACTGTAAGATAACTAACATAACATCAAATACAATGTTAAATGTAGTCAAGTCTAACATAATTATATATAACTGTCATTTAATGAGTAGTACTTTAGTAGATTGTATTAGAACCATAGCAAATAAAGAATCATTCAATATATATTGTTTTGGTCTAAAAGTAAACAAATTTAATAAATGTTTTAAATCAATCATAAGAAGCATTGAATTAGCTGACGATGTTATCTGTATACACAGTTGCTGTAATAACTGTCAATATAAAAATGCAATTATGTATACGAAAAATGAAAAAGATTCTATTATTTATTTATGTAGTAAATGTCAAAATATTAACAAAAATAAAGAAAAAATACTAATACAATTTGATGGCGGTAAAAGGAAAGATAAAGTAGGTATAGGGGTGGTATTCAGTTCTTGTGAATTTGATTCAGAAAACGATATAATTGTACCATCAACAGTGTTATTAAGAATATATGGTAGGATATCTAATGAAAAAACAAGTAATGAAGCTGAATATAAAGCATGTCAGATTGCGATAGATGAAGCATTAAAAAGAAATTATACTAATGTAGAAATACAAGGTGATAGCGAGTTAGTTATAAAACAGTTGAATTCTATATATAAATGTAAGGATTCCAAATTACAACCGTTTCACACTTATATAACAAGTAAAATAAAATTATTTGAAAGTATAAAATTCGTACATGTATGGAGAGGTAATAACTCTATGGCTGATTTTCTGGCTACAAAAGGGTTAAAATTGAATGACCATATTATAATAACAGAGTAGGATGTGAATATGTAAATGTATATTAAAGATTAATATACATTTATGTAAATGAATAACAGTATTTCATCTATGTTACAAGAAATCGAAAGTATAAACGCTGAAATAAAAAGAAACAATAATAGAAACAATAGATTAAGAAATAGAGTAAAAACTATAGAATCTCAATTACAACAGTATCTTGTTCATAATAAAAAGGATGGTGTTAAATGTGATGGACAGATTGTTACAGTTGAAAAAAAAATACAAAGGAAAAAAAAGAAAAAGAAAGATAAAGAACATGAAATGGAAGCTCTAATAAATGAATATGGTATACGGGATGTAGATAACTTTAAAAAAAGAATCGAAAATATACAGAAAGGTGAAGAAAATGTAATAGAAAAGGTAAAATATAAGAAAATGAAAGATGATAGGAAAAATTAATTATAATTAAATAATTAATTTTCTAGTATTGATATGACTTCTTTTGTGTTTTTTGTTATAGTCATTTGTGATAGGTTGGTTATATTTGCGAAATCTTCTATCGATATTTTTATATCTTTCTTTTTTATCCAATAATAAACCACAGATGCTGCTACTGATTGAGGCCTAGCTCTGTTCAACTTAGACGATTTATTATGTATTTTCCAATATATTTCAACAACTTCATCTTTACTCTTATCGTCCATGATAAATTGAGATAATATGTCTTTTATAATATCAACAACACTTACCGACGTTTTATTTATTTCAGAATCAACAGGTATGTTAATATTTACTATTTTTAATCCTTTTAATCCGTTTTTTTTAGTTATATCGAAAATTCTTAACAGACTGTCAGCCGCCTGAGGTATTCCTGCCATTTTATAAGCATGATACACACATGCGAATATTATTGCTTTCCTAGATTTACCTCTGTATATTTTACCATTTGTTACCGTTTCATATATAACATTAGCTGATGATATTATTACATCGCTTATTGGTAAGTTAACTAGATCCTTATTTATACTTTTTTCATCTTTTTTTCGTGCATGAACTCTTGTTGGATCTGTTTTTTTAGGATCAGTATTTTTGTAGCAACACCATTCTTTTTCATTTGTTTGTGTTATATAATCTAATTCTTCTCCACATGTATTGCATATTGTTTTATTTCCTTCCATAACTATGTCTATATGATTACACGACATAGTCAAATTATTCTCAATCATGCATTTAGAATTATCATTACAATATTTATTGAAACAATCATATTGAGACATTTTTTAATATATATATAAATGTATTCAAATTTTCATTTATATATAATATTCGATTGTTGTATTTTTCAAGTATCTGTTATAGGTTCTTCGTAATCTTCATCAAAACGATCCTCATGAAACGCCCAGTATTCTGGTGATCCAAATTTCCAATCACTTGATATTTCAGGTGCTTTATAATAATAAACACATTCTTTCCAGTCATTTGTATGCCCTGCATTATGAATGTACATTGCGCAATAGTCACTTGTTAGACTATCCATTAAAGTGCAAAATGTATTGAAATCTGGAACTATTGACGCGTAATTTTCATATAATGATTTTCTATTTTTTAATAACGGTTCACGTAGTATAAATATACCATCAACATTTGTTCTAATAACAGGTTTAACGTCCATTGCATATTGTAATGACAAAATATACATCATTTTCCAATGTCTACCTTTTTTGAATAAAGCTTGTTGCAAAGGTTCATTAAATATTCTAGGGTCATCAGTACAATCATCTAATATAAGTACAGACCATGGATTTTCTAAGTGTTCAGATGATAATTTTTGTCTTTTTATAAAGTCTTTTACCTTTTGTTCATTATATTGATTGAAAACAAAAGTACTAGGAAACATTTCTTTGTATGCATGATTCGAATCTTCCGAGCCACTCATTGCGATTCCACACGGAAATATATGTTTTTTATAGTATAATATAGACTTTATTAATGTAGATTTGCCTGTACCAGGTTTACCTACAACTACAATTTTTGATCCTCCACTGTAATTTTTATCTTTAAATCTATCAGTTGTAGGAGGTATAATATCAATATTCAAAGGTTTTATTTGTATATCTTGTTCAATTGTACTAGGCATATTTTGTAATAATATTATCGTATTTTTAAATATCTTAATTATTATGCATTAATTCGTTTTGTTTTATTGTTACAATAAAAGTTCCCAAATTACGTACTGTAGTTTTCAATATTAAAGGTTTATCTTCTGTACATTGATATAAATGAATGGTATCTCCGAGAGAGCACATTTTTGATATTTTATTTATATCTTCTGTTCTAAATGTACATTTATATTTTTTGTATTTGGATTCACTATCATCATGTTCACCGTGTGAAATCTCTCTTCCCATTATTCCTGTAGCATAACAGGAAAAACTGACTATTCCGTTTTCCATATTAAACAATATAGTAGGATCTCCTATTGTGTTAAGATCTTTTATCATTTTTTGGAAATCAGTAGACTTAATTATTACAGAATTTATGTAATGTTCAGGTCCTGATAATTCCATATTTTGAACTGTAGTTACTTTAATAGATGATTTAGATACTCTTTGTGTTTCTTTTGACATAGTTTGTATAACTAAATTTTCCTTTTTGTTATCTAATATAAGTTCTAAGGTGTCTTTCTTTTTAATTGATTTAAGAAGTTTATGAAGAAATGTTGAATTTATACCTATAAATAAATCATTATTGTTGTATTTTTGAAATCTCAAAAAATTACATGCTAGTAAATCTAGCTCGATCATTGTTCTTTGATTATTGTCCATCATTTTTAGATATATACCCTCACTGGATATTTTATAGAAACTTGTTTTTAATACACTACTTATTATTTCAGACAAAATCTTAATACTATAAGATTCGTTTGTTTTACATAAAAAGGAGTATTCGTTTTTATGATCTTTATTTTCATTTGCGCTTGTTGTATTCATTTTTTTGATCCATAGGGTTTTGTTTTTTAAATAAAAAATAAAATATATTAGATAAATAAAAATGACTACGCACAACAATATACTTGTAATAGACAAAAAAGATGTTTCTAAGAATGGTGATGAAATAATTATGCATCAACTTAAAAAAAACAGTTTGGCTCTTGTTATGGTACAGGCGTCATGGTGCGGATATTGTAAACAAGCAAAACCTCATTTTAAAAAAGCGGCTGACATGTTTGAAGGTAAAGTTCAATTTGCGACCATACCAGAAGACGGACCAAATGAGAGAAAAGAGTTAATTAACATGTTAGATGTTAGAGGTTACCCTACATACTATGTTTGTAGAAATGGTGTTTGTGAAAAAAGTGATGAAAACTTAAGAACAGTAGAAGGTATTACTAGCTTTTTAAACAAAAACGGTTTCTAAGATATATGTGTATCTCTACCTATAAATAATTTAAATAAATTTATTATTTATTTAAATTACATAGCTATAAACTAACCAAAATATTACTGTCAAAGGGATTACTAAGCTAGCAACACTTTTTATAATTCTATAATTTGATTCATCCGAGAACAAATTTTTAATATAAGGATATCCAATACAAGACGCGATAAGTAAAGAAAAAACAAGAATAGTTACTATAACAACGTGCTTCTTGTCTTTCTTTATTATTACTTCTTTATTGGTAATATCTTCGTCATAATTTTCTTTTATGTTTGTATCTGGAGGAACTCCGAATATAGATGATAACATATCTGACATTTTAGGGTCTAATGGTGTGTGTATACTTGGTATAAAACTACGTATGTAATCATTTGTCTGTGTCATTTTTTTATAAAATAATATGGTTTTAAGCCAATATCTTTATATAAGTAAAAATGACAATATCTATAGACAAATTAGAACAATTTCTATTTAGGCAAAATATAATGATTACTAAAATATTTTTATATAGAGACGATAGTGTTAGATTCATAGAAATATTTATGTTCGATATTGCGGAATTAGTTATTATAAACACAAAAAAATATAAAATCGAAATAAATAAAAAATATGAGATCGAATATATATCAAAGAATAATTCTGATTATACAAATTTCATAGATGATTTTTCAAATGACGAAATTAGACAAGAGTTTGAAGATAAACAATACAATGAGATAAATATTAAATACAAAGAAAATGGTAACATAGAAAAACATATGAAAAACCGTTACGATAGACCTATATACATCAAAGATAATAATAAAGTAAACAAGTCACTGATAAGACAAACGAATCGAATATCTCTATGTTTAAAGGCGATCAATTATGATATATGTTTATCGTCAAACAGACATATTTATCTTAAGTCAACTCGTAATAACAAAATATCCATATATGATATATCAAATATAAGAAAGAGTGAAAAAATTAAATTATATATCACAATCGATCTCGATTATTTATATAGCAATATACAAAATACTAATAGTGATATTAAAGATATAAAACAACAACTATTAAGTATATTTACTTCAAATTTTAACCATTATGTAAGTGTTTTTAAATGTATAAATGTATCAAAAGATACAGTAAAAAATAATGTTGAAAAGATAATAAAAAAAAGCAAAGAATATCTAGATAGAATATCAAGTATTAATTCGTACGTATTTAAGCTAACAGAAGAAGAACGAAAATTAATAGATGAAAAACAAACTATACAACCGAATGGGAAAAGTATATATATCTATTCAAAGGCTTCACAAATAGCTAATATAGATGCACATATATCAACAATACGTCAGAAAAAAAAAGAACAACTAAGATCTATTATAGAAATTTTATATAAACTTGACACCTTAATATTACCAGCTGACATGATATTATTTGACGCAGCTGTAATGATTGAAACGGCTAATAAAAACATAAATAATTTAAACGATATTTAAAAATATTAACATATTTATAAAAAGAACAATGTCATCATCTAGAATAGTTTTTTTATCACAAAATGATTTTCGTTTAGACCAAAACAATAACTTGAGTTTAACTAATAACCGAACAATGTATTCTTTGATTATGTTTTCTTCAAACAAATGTCGACATTGTGGTATGATGTTTGATGTATTCGCTAATATTTCAAGTAGGATTCAAAATTTTACCTTTGGAATCGTAAAGTTGGACGAACCTGGATCGAAGGAATTGGTAAATATGTCAAAGAATAGTACAATACCTATAGAATATGTTCCGTTAGTTGTTTTTTATTCAAATGGTGTACCAAAAATGATATATAGTGGACCACCTGATCTGAATTCAATAATGGAATTTATACAATCTATGTTATCCAGTAGTTCACAAACAGTACATAATTCAATGAATCAAGAGTCTCCTACAAATAATCAGGCTAAAAATCAATGCAATATAGGAGATGAAGAATGTATTAAAGGCATGAATAGAGATAAAGACTTAATAACATCTTATACAACTATGACAGAAGCGTACAAGAGTTAAATGTATAATAATTAAAATTTAATTATTATACATAATTATTATAGTATTTTAAACTATGGAGAATATCAACATTCATTACATTAAAGGTATATATGATAGATTAAAGTCTCTAATTTCTTCTTCTAAAAGCATGAAAAAAGACATATTAGTAAGAGATAAGAAGGAGATACAAAAGATAGTCTCTAAACTTAATAACGAAGATAGTATTGTATTATATTGTATTGTCTACTTGTATAACAAAGAACATGAAGATTCCTCTACATTATATGATGAAATACAAGATAAAAAAAATGTAAGATGGGATATAGATAATTTTCCAATTGTATTAAAAAGAATCGTAAAAGAATATATATCACAAATAAAAGATAGATATGTATCAAGTTAAGTTAAAGACATAAAATATATATATTAAAGAAATGATAACATTTGGTGTCGATTATATCTATAAATGTTTAGACGATTTAATAAAAAATATTGATAATGTATCTTTTGCTGATATTGATGATGAAACTAGAATTATTATTGGTATAAATACAATTTTAGATTATGAACGTTTCAAAATTCTAATACAAAATAATATAATTACCATGTCTACAGATTTACCCAAAGATTTTAAATTAAATAATCAGCAACCATTAATTACACAAATATATAATAATTGGGTATTTAACGCAAGAAAAAAAGCTACTGTTGACAGGGTCGAATGGAGAAAATTTACAGATTTATATAGTAAAACTAAAGACCTGAAACAACTCTAAACATATCACCCATACCAGAATTGTAATTTTGTTTTTCTCTTTCATCGCATTGTTCTAAAGGTAATTCACTTATTTCTGTATTTATATCTTTTTCATTGTGTAGTATACCTATTGCTATTTTTATGCCTTCACGTGTGTTAAAATACACAGCATTTATTAACTTATCGTTTGCGTCACATGTTACATCAGGGGCGCCTTCCGGTATAACTATAGATTTTATACACGGGTCATCCATAACTAAAAAGTTAATAACAACATTTTCATCTTTGAGTTGTACAGTATGTTGATGTACTCTAAGAGATGAATTCATAGCAGCGTCTTTTATATCACAAACACAAGGCCAGCAACAATGCTTTAAAACACCCGTAATATATGAACCGGTTGTTGTAGGTAATTCTATCTTGAAGACAGGACTGTTTTGAGAAGTAGGTGATCCTGATACAGGACAAAATGCTTGAAATTGAGACATAATTTCGCTGTACGACATTTTATCAGCGTATTTCATAATCTCGTATGTCCATCTATGAGAAGCAGCATTTCTATTTTTACTAGGAAATATACTTTCATACTTATCCCATAATTCTTGAGGTGTACGAGAAAATTTTTCACGATTCTTTTTTCGATTCATTTATTAATTATATTATATTTATACAAAAATATAATATTAAACTCTATAATCTATTACAAGTAAATCTAATTGTTCGAACAAAAATTCTGTTAATTTACATTTACCTTTTAATTGTTTGTCTTGTATACTAGAATAATCTATATTTCGTTCGTCTGCAATACGTTTCAATTTAGATAATATATTATCTAGAATTTGTTTCTTGGCACTACCTGTATAAGAACTACATCTCATACCCTTTGATTTTTCAGATTCATTTTTTGTTGAATCTATATCATCTACTTTTAACAGTGAAAAATCTTTTGGTTGAATGTCTTTTCCTAAATAATAATCTCTATTATACTTGAACAGACCAATATACGGGTCTTCATTATTAAATAAATATCTTGCTTTTGAAGAGGCAATAGCTCTCATATCTGACAAATATTGGATAACACTCATGTTCTCCTCTTCGTTACAGTCTCTCCATAAATCATTTTCTAAAACCCTAGATGTTGCATTGAACTCTATGCTTAAAAACCAAACGTATATTTTACCGGTGTCATCAATAGTTCCGTAAGTACCCCTAAAACGTTCATCTATTTCTTGTATAAAATAATTCGAAAGTTTAAATTTATTGTATAAATATTGTTCTAATAAACTTTGTAATTCATACATATTTAACTGTCTAGTATTAAAGTTAAAATTTTTTATAGATTTGTCAGTATACGGTTTTTTATCTTTTAATATGTTTGATATAATATTTTGCGTGTCTTTTTCAGGTTTAATGCTTATAGGAGTTTCATCTTTGAAATTATTTATGTAGTAAGTATCTAAAACACTATTTATATTATGAAGATGGTCAACTAAATAATATATATCATTTTGTTCTCTCATATAACAATTATTTTGATTCTTGACTATTACTATATTTGTTTCTATAATGTAATTTAACACTATAATTAATATATTTTCACTTATCTGTAATTTTTCGTAAATCTGCTTAAATGTTCTGGATAAATGATTTTTATATAAATTTATTACACTTGGTATATATTTTTGTACATCGGGATAATATATATTATATGTTGTAAAATCCACAGGTTCAATATTTTTAGCTTCGTTGGGAAACGAAGTGTAATCACATTTCGTATACTCACATTCTCTGTCATAATCATATTTGTTGTCTCTTTTGTTTCTATTTGATGCTAGTTTACTATCTATGGCCTCTTCTTTTATAATATGCTCGATTTGTTTAGAGATAACATCTTTATCTTCTGCCATTTTATATACATCAACTTCTATACTTCGCAAACCTGACTTTCTTGGAATAGATACACGTAAAAATATATCTACAGATGGATTCTCCATAATTAAATCTTTATGAGAACCCACTCTAATACCCCTTGCTATCACTTGCGCTGTTTTAGAAAAATTGAACCAAGGACTGTGAATATCTATAATTTGAATATTATTAAATGAAAATCCTTCCGATATAGCTGCTGAAGCTAATACTATTTTTATATATTCTCCGTGTTTATTTTTACTTTCGTTAAATGCTTTTCTTAATAACTCATTATCTTTTGAATTCTTAGATGAAAGTAATATATATCTATTTCCTATTGAACTAGGAATATTTCTTGGTCTAACACGAGAAAATCCAAAATTATTTAAAATATTAGCAAAACCTTCTAACCCCCCTCCTTCAACATGGGAGTTATATACAAAAACACTTTTTTTATTGTTTTTTGCGTCTATTATATTGGATATACTTTCATGATACTTAGAACTATATTTTTTTAATAAATTTAATTTAGTTTGTATATCATCATCTCGTCTAAATGGAATGTTATCTTTCGCTTTTATACCGTATTTACCAGAAGGAGAAACATAATCACAACATTGTAGGGTATTACTATAAGCGGGTGATGGTGATTCGGATGTACTATTACCTTCGTCTACATTTAAAACTTCTATATATTTATTTGTTTGATAATCACTCATTACAGATGCACTTAATTTAAAATGTTTAAATGTTTTTACTTTAACACCAATAAAATTTTTATTTACCGATGTAGGCATAGATTTGACGTAAGATACTCTTCCTTTGAACGCTTTTCTTAATACATCCAATTCACTTTTGTCAGCCGTTAAAATACCGTCTTTTATAAATTTATTATCAAAAGATACACCGCTAGGTAATTGTTCTTCTAAAGGTAATATAAGATTCATTACGGAAGCTATTTCATTTGCGCTATCCATCATTGGTGTACCTGATAATAAAATAATTTTGGAATTTTCTATACTATGAAGTATTTTATGATATATATCATATATTTTCGAACTAGTATCTCTTATATTGTGAATCTCATCTATTATAATTAAAGTATTATCCAATTGGTTAAAAGTATTGGTATTTACACTATAATTTTTTGCAAACTTTTCCATCGTTAAAAGTTTTATATTTAATTTTGACCATTTGACTTCTGTATAATCATTTTCAGTACAAGTATATATATATTCGCTTTTGAATTTATCAAGTAAATTATCATTTTTAGCTATATAAATAAAATTATTTATACCATTTTGTTCACGTTTTAATCGCTCTATTACTGAAATAACAGTACATGTCTTACCTGTTCCCATATCATGTAAAAGTAATATACTATCTATAGGTGTAAAAGATGACATTATCCTGGCTATTAATTTTTGGTGTGTTAACTTATCACCTTTCTTTGTTGGAAAATTCTCAGTAACTGGTAAGGTTAATTCTGTAAATTCTTTTTTATTAGTAAATTTAAGGTTAAAAGTATCATCATTAATATTTGGATAATAAGGCACGAAGTCTTCTACATTCATTTTATTAATTCATAATATTATTTTAAATGTTACGTATTTTAATTTATTATTAAATTAAAATGTTATTTTTATTAATATTCTATTTCTTCATCTGAAGAATCACTATGAGTTGAAACTAAGGATTCTTCGGTTAATAATTCTTCGGTTAATAATGCATCATCTGACAATACCTTATTGTTCAAGTTTGAAGGATAATTATAGTCAAAGTTGTACTGTTTACATGTTTCAATATCGTCTGTTGTAAGATTCAATATCCTACCCGTGTCATTGCATTGTTTACCTATAACCATTTTTGAAACTTTATCGAACAAAAGTGAAGTATCATCATGTTCATAATTACCATAACTATTCCTTTTTATTACAACTGTTGGTATATCCTTTTTTAATTTATCTATCAACTCATTCTCCTTAATTTTTTTACTACTTAATAATGTATCTTTATTTACTTTTTCATCAGATTTTTCTATTTTGTTTATAATATTTTTTATCAAATCATCTTTAGAACCTTTGTTACTGTAATTGTTATCATCGCATATTTTTACAAGTTCAGGTTTTTTCATCTGTTTATATTTCTTATAATTAGATTCAAATTCGTTCCAGCTAGATAGCATTTCATTTTCATCTATATTATATTTTTTGCATATCTGTTTAAGAAAAAGATCCATTTTATTATTTTTTTTAAAATAAAACCCCTACATTTCATTTTTATAATTATTTATATATAGATAAGACATTTTATTAAGAAAATGTCTGAAAATGATAATATATGTTCTTTATGCTGTAGTAATGAAACAAATTACCAAATAGATTGTGGTTGTAGTTGTTGTGTCGATTGTATAGTAACCTGGTTTAGAGCTGGTCATTATACATGTCCTTTTTGTAGGTCTAATGGCAACAATACTATTTTAAATCGTCAATATTCATCAAATAGAGGTCCTTTATCTCTATTTAGAGGTAGAAATAATTTACATTTAAATCAACGAATAAAATACTTGAGATATAATTACAAAAAGCTTGACAAATTTAAACATAATAAAAACTTAGCAAATAAATTTAAAAAGCTTGCATTATGGGAATCAAAATTAAAAAAAACAAATAAAGAAATGTCCACGTTAAAAAAGTCTAGAAATTGTGTGTACATGGATATTAAAAAAAAAATAGGATCGTGTATGGGAAGAAGATGGGTATGTATTAGTAAAATAAATAACATTAAATTAGATATATATGATTCCTTTCCTATAATACCTATTATAATACCTTACAGTGAAAAAGAACCAAAGGAAAATATTATAACAAATTTTACTACCAATGGTGATATGCTTAGCTCGGAAAATAATAATAATAATAATGATGATCCTATTGTAATAATGTTATCGTCAGACTTCTCAAGAACAACACTGTAAAAATAAAATCACAATGTAAATATCTTGTTATAGATAATCATATCAAATATAAAATATGGATCGATTAACATTTCAAAATCTATTAAATAATTCAACGAACGAACAATTATATAATATATATATTCAAGCGAATGATAAATATCATAATACAGGTGAAAATACAGGTTTAACAGACGAACAGTTTGATACACTTAAAGATAAAATACTCCTTTATAATCCAAGTATACAAAATATGGTTGGTCATAAACTAAGGAATCAAGATAATAAGATAAAATTACCTAATAAATTAATGTCTATGAATAAAGGAACTACATTAAAGTGTCTGGATAAATGGTTATCTAGTATAGATATACATGATGAACAATTATTTATTATGGAGTCTAAATTAGACGGTTTAACTGGTAATCTAGTTATCAATAACAATAAATACTATTTTTACACAAGAGGTAATGGTGAATATGGTTCAGATATTTCATATTTAGTAAAATATATAAAAAATATTCCTAAAGATATAACAACTAATATGAATATAAGAGGTGAATTAATAATAGATAAAAACATTTTTGAATCAAAATATGCTAATGATTTCGCGAACCCTCGTAATATGACTTCTGGTTGTATTAACGCAAAAAGTTTTAAACAAGGAATTGTTGATATTGAATTTATTGCATATGAATTGATAGGTGAAAATAACCAATGTCGTAAACCAACTGAACAGCTGTCAATATTGAAACAACATGGTTTTAATTGTGTTCAATTTAAAATGTGTAAACTCAACAAAATAAATATACAAGAAGAGGCAAAAAACACATTAATAGATTTTAAAAATAAAAATTATGATATTGACGGTGTTATTATTCAAGCAGATATACCTTATATTAGAGCAGTAGATAAAAACCCCAGTTACGCCATCGCTTATAAAATGACATTAGATTCGAATATAACAACCACTAAAGTACAAAGTGTAGTATGGAATACTAGTAGAAATAAACTAATTAAACCTGTCTTGGTTGTAGAACCTAGATATTTAAACGGTGTGACAATAACAAATGTAACAGCATATAATGCAAAATATATAAATGATAATTTTATTTCAGAAGGTACTATTATAGAAATTACACGTTCAGGTGATGTAATTCCTAAGACTGTAAGAGTTGTTGATAAAATAAATAATGATATAGATATGCCTACTCATATAAAATGGAAGTGGAATGATACCAAAGTAGATATTATAAATATAGATGAAAATGATGACACGTCGTCTATCAAGACTATATATTATTTTTTTGAACAATTGAATTGTAAAAATATAGGATTAAAAACTATAGAAAAGTTATATTTTAATGGTTTCGATACTATATTGAAAATATTAAATATAAAACCGGGAGATATTACAACAAAAAACATAAAAGGTTTCGATAATTTATCTGAGAAACGTATTATAGACTCGATAAAGTATAACGTTATCACAGATACAGGTATATGTAAATTATTGAATGCAACATGTGTGTTCGGTCATGGTATGGGAATAAAAAAAATAGAATTGTTGATAAATACATTACCTGAAATATTATCGGAAACAACAGACAAAACCACCTTGTATTCTAAAATACACTCTATAAAAGGATTTAGCAAAACTACAACCAATAAAATAATTGATAATTTGGATAATATGTTATCTGTAATTTCTGATTTTGGGAAACTAATAAATATAACCTATAATACACCACAACACATTTCCGATAACAAAACATTTGTTTTATCGGGTTTTAGATCTGACGTTGTTAAGAATAAATTGTTGTCGCAAGGTTATTCATATACAGAAACACTTAACAAAAATACAACCTTACTTGTTATATCAGACAAATGCATAAATAAACCGGATAGTTCAAAAGTAAAAAAAGCCAAAGGTTATGGTATTAAAATATTATTCGAAAACCAAATTTAAAAATTATATATTATTATTAATAAATGTTAAATAATAATATAATATCACAACTAATACTTTTAATAACTACTATGTTATACGTAGAATCTACAAAACGTCCAATGGATTACCAATGGTGTGTTATAAGTCTTTTTTTAATTCGTTTGTTTTTTGATAAAAGTGTAAATAAAAAATTATTATTCTGTTTAGTAATATTATTCAAAGCTCTGCTTATACCACTGTCATTCGTCCTTTTTAGTATATCCAGTATGATACATGATTATAATTGGGTATGTCAAAATGTAAGAATATTATATGATGTCTGTTTTGATGTAACTATTATAAATAAGTCTATTATGAAATACGACAAGCCTGTCATATATATGTGTAATTACCCTGAATCATCCTTTGAATATCACGCTATACATTTACTGTCAAATAAATTATGTATAGTTTCATCGTCTTCATCTGTAAAGTTTATAGAACAGTTCTGGTCAGGTATGAATTCAATATCTGTGAAACAAGATGAAACAAATAATCTAAAAAAAGTTAGTTACGGTGTTAAAAACATGGTTAGCCAGGGTTATGATATACTTGTATACCCTAAAAATGTAAAAAACGAACATCAAATAGCTAAAAGTAATAAAAGGAAACGTAAACTAAAATTTGGTAAGTATTCGCAATTACAGTCAGGTTTGTTTGTAATATCTGAACAGTTAAATGTACCTATTGTACCTGTTTTTATTTCTCCTATTAATCATATAAATGGTATTGTTATTAATTGTGATGTAAACATATATATAGATAAACCTTTACATGTTAAAGATGTAAAGGAAAGTATGATACATGTTGATAAATTCTTTTCGAGATGTTCTTTCGCATGTTCAGACAATTAACAATTAAAACTTAGTTTATTTTATTAACTATAGTTTTTGTATATAATAATTTTGATATATATTTAAAAATTGATTTTTGTGTATTATATATTAATAATTTTAAAAGTTATGACGTCAATAAGCGAAAGACAAGCCTATATATATGGATGGGTATTAAGAGAAGATCCTGTTGATACAGAAGATATATTAACACCTAGTGATTTAAACATTACTTTAAGTAGCGAAGGTCTTTTTTCTATGTATAAATGTTGTGACTACGATAAATTAGAAGGAAAGAGATTTTTTGATTTTATAAGAGGATTGTTTGATAGACATTCTAAATGTGTAATATACAAGAGTATCAGTATATCAGACAAATATATTACAGACTGTATACTAGATAAGATAACAGTCAAATACAATAAATATGAAAATAATATATATACATGGTTGGGTGTTGATGCTCTAGATTTATTGTCTTGTATGTATTATGACAACAGGACTTGTTATTCCAATAATATGTACTATACATTCTTAAATTGGGCCAATCCAAATATTGAAAATACGTCTAACTTACCAACATTTAAATGGTGTAAAACTGATAAAGAAGCTATTGCTCCGTATAAGTCTAGGTTTACGGATAGTGGATTTGATTTAAGTATACTACGAAAATTAAAAGAAGTAAACGGGGTTTCGTACTATGATACATGTATTAAAGTAAAACCTCCGTCTGGATTCTATTTTGATGTAGTAGGTCGTAGTTCTATATCCAAAACAGGTTGGATGTTAGCTAACAATATAGGTATAATTGATAGTTCATACAGAGGATCTATTATAATTGCATTGGTCCCTGTAAACAATAATGCAGTACCTTTAGAATTACCATTTAGAATAGCACAATTAATTCCAAGAAAGTTGTATTTACTAAAAAGTACAGAGGTGGAATCGTTGGACAATAATACAACAAGAGGATCTAATGGTTTTGGAAGCAGTGGTAAGTAATAAAATCGCAAATAATTTTATTTATTTATATAAATAAATAAAATTATGAATTATTATAAAATTGATGAGTCTGCATTAGTTTATATATTAAATAATATACCGGAAGATATAAGACAATATATAATAGAATTAACTGGTATATTTTTACCTTGGAGTAAAGAATCGTATTTAAAAGGTTGGAGACGTTTTGATTTTATACTTTCTTTAAAGAAAGATATACATTTTAAAGCACGTCAGAATATATATATACGAAATAAAAAACAATTAAAAAAATTAACTAAAATATATCCAAATCTCAAATTACATTTCGAGAAAACATATGATCATATGGATATGGAAATAATTACAGGTCTTTCATGGGATGAACTTTTGAAAAAAAGTAATTTAGAAATAAATGGTTTCGAACCAGACAAAAAGGATTATATTTTAAATCAGAAAACCCCAAATGGTAGATGGAAGATACCACATGTTATAGGACAGCTTACACAACTCCAGAAATTGGGAATAACAGAATGCACGTGTGATTTTTTACCCAAATCATTAGGAAAATTAAGAAATCTAAAGGAGTTTTGGTGGATTGATAATGATTACGATGTAGAAATACCAAAAACTATAGAGTGTTTGAAAAAACTTGAAAAAATTAGTTGTGAAACAAAAGGTGTAATACCGTACGGTATCACAAGACTGCCATTTTTAAGTGAATTATATTTATATGGAGAAAACATTGACTTGTATGATTTGTCAGATATGAAATCACTAGAAGTTTTACTTATACATAAATGTAAATTTTTAAACAATACTATACCCTCATGGATAGGTAAACTAAAAAATATAAAGGAAATAATAATAGAGCATAGTAATATAGAAAAAATTGATAGACAAATATTAGACTTAAATCTAGATTATTTATGTTTAAAAAATAATCAAATACAAGAATTACCATCTTGGTTTTATAAAATAAAGTCTACTCATATTTCTTTAGTAAATAATGAAATAGAAGAATTACCAAATGTTCCTATGTCACCTTTTTACACCTCACATATAAATTTTTTAGAAATCTACAATAATCCTCTTAGAATTATAAGAGATTTACATATTGTTCAACAATTCACCAATATAATAATAGGAGATGATGATGAATTTGGTTCAACGTCTCTGTGTGAACAAGACAAACAGTACATACGATCTAAAAATAATATAAATATACTTAATACTTTTTGGTAGAACTATAAAAATAATGATTTTTTATAGTTTTTATATAGTAATCTATAAAATGGAAGAGTCAGCTAAGAAAAAAATGTTGAATGATGAAGATAATAAATGTCATATATGCTGGGAAAATCTAAATAACGGTAAAGTTATACCTGTTTGTTGTAAATCTAAATATTGTATACAATGTTATGTTAAGTGGACTCGGGAAAAAAATACGTGTCCCACATGTAGGGAAGAGATATCTGATGAAAAAAATACACCATCAAATGAAGAAAACGATGATACATTTACAAATATAAACAATGGTGATATTTTATTCTCTCATGTAATGGAATGGAATGATCAACGTTCCGAAGAACTAGCTGTACTTGGGTTGGGATTTTTATTAAATCAAATTAGACAATTATAATTAATTTAAAAATGAAAAAGATGGTTGTTATAAAAAGTATTTTATAGATGTTAGCAGAAGAACAATTTAATGTAACTATAAAAAATAGTTTACTAGATTATAATACAGATAAAAACTATGATCATTTAGAATGTAATATATGTTATACAAGGTTAAATATACTAGATGATTGTGTAAATACGAAATGTGAACATGTTTTTTGTATAAACTGTTTTGGTAAATGGGCTCGTATATCAAGTAGTTGTGCTGTATGTAGAAGAAAAATAATATCCGACAGTAATACACTATGTAATAAATGCAATTTCACATGTGGTATTTCTTACAATTTTTGTCCTTCATGTGGTTGTAATTTACGACATTAATACAAAAAAATTGTATATTTCATTTGTTATAAATAAAAATGAAATATAAATGATTGTTTGTTAACAAAAAATAGAGTTTATATGATATGAACTGGGCAACTATAAAAAAATATAAAGGAAAATATATATACTGTACGATTGATGGAGAACGAACACGTGTTCAAATAACAGGTACCGATGAATTCGACAAAGGATCTAAATGGATTTCATTGTCATTTTGTGAAAATTGTCATTTGACACCCACTTATGCCGGCGTTCATTTAGGTAATTGTAATGTACTTTTTTCTCCCAAAGAAAAAAGAAATATATATGGATGGCGATCCGAAGACATTATTAAATCATTGGAACTATGTAATGCGCAAGATGTTTGATTTCGTACTGATATTATTTTAATAAACTAATATTAGTTTATTAAAATATATTTATCATGATTTATAAGTCATGATATCGATCATTTCCATCATTTCTTCTCGGGCTTCTTCCTTTTCATACCAGTCCAAATATTCATCATGTTCTTTTTGCCAATCAGATCTGTTTAGCAGTCTTAATCTTTCTTTTTCTCTACGTTTGTCACGACGTTCTTTACCTATAATTTCATGACTTGTTTTTAATATATCAATTTCTTCATTAATGATGTTGTTACTTGTAGTGTGAGAAATCTTGAGCTTGGTATCATACGTCATAATGCTATTTTACATTTGACAATAATATTTAAAATATTCATTTTTATTTTAAAAATGATCTTTAACAAATAAAATAAAATAAAATAAAATAAAATGAATAGTGATAAAATCTCTAAGATTGGATACTTGACCTTTTGGACTGTATTTTGCAAGATGGGGTACAAGGCAATGCAGCTTCAGTCAAAAGAACGAAATATTGTTTTGTTAGGTATGTGGCAAACTATTCGTATAATATTACCAATTAATCGCGTAAAAAAATAATACAATTATTTTCATTTATATGTATATGTATTTTAAAATAAAGATATGCCCAATAAAGAAGAATTACCTGACCATTATTGGAGTTCAGATGTAGAACTTGTATGCGAAGCGTTGAGAAACAATACAATGATAACGATCGAAGTGATGGGTGGGTTGGGAAACCAATTGTTCCAAGTGTTTCACTTAATTTCATATTGTTTATCGCACAAAGTGCCTTTTTATTTTGAACATAAGGCGCTGCCCGATAGAGCGGACAGACCCTTTTACTGGGATACACTCCTATCCTCGCTAAAACCGTTCGTGAAAACTTCGCATGACAAGGCGCTGCCCGTGTACCGAGAGGAGGGGTTTCATTTCACGAAAATCATGCCTTACTCGCAAATAAACAAGCCCTTCAAGTTTTTTGGGTACTTTCAATCGTACAAATATTTCCAGGACAAGGAACGAGATATACTCAGATTGATCGGCGTCGAGAAACAGCGCGAGGCCGCATTGGTGGCTCACGGGGGGCTGTGCGATTTCGACAACACGATCTCGCTCCATTTCCGTATCGGAGATTACAAGCACCAACCGCAGAACCACCCGTTGGCGAGCATTGCGTACTATGAGATGGCGCTTCAGCACGTGATTGATCGCACAGGGCGAACCGATTGGAACGTGCTGTACTTCTACGAGGCACAAGATGCCGACATGGTGACCGACCGCATCAATACGTTGCGGGAGCGGTTCGGACATCTCACTTTCACACCAATCGACACCGACATTGCGGATTACCGACAGGTGCTGCTCATGGCATCGTGTGCCCACAACATAATAGCAAACAGCAGTTTCAGTTGGTGGGGGGCGCGCTTCAACCAAAGGAAGGATAAGGTGGTGACATATCCAAGGGATTGGTTCGGGCCGGCATTGGGGGTGAAACGGATGGACGATATGTTTCCCGAGTGGTGGTGTGGGTTGTGAGAATAAGTATATAGAAACAACCATGTGATGTATACAACATCACATGAAATTCCTAGTAGTAGAAAACCATTTACACCACAAAAACAAGATTGGTATGAAACAAATCAATAACGTCCATAATAATTCCGTGTACATCCAACCGAGCGATTGGGCCCGTGATGTTTGGAAGAATATGGGGACAGAAACTGCAGTTCACATGAAAAGAACGAAATATTGTTTTGTTAGGTATGTGGCAAACTATTCCTATAATATTACCAATTAATCGCGTAAAAAAATAATACAATTATTTTCATTTATATGTATTTAAAATAAAGATATGCCCAATAAAGAAGAATTACCTGACCATTATTGGAGTTCAGATGTAGAACTTGTATGCGAAGCGTTGAGAAACAATGCAGCGGTAATGAGCGAATATCATAAAAAAAATATGTGGTATTTCAAAAACCAACTTAAATATTATAAGATACCTGTTATTGTTATATCAGGTTTTAATAGCGTAATAGCTGTAGGATTACAACCTTATATGGATCAAAGTTTAATAAGTGCTACCACCTGTTTATTAGCTTTGATATGCGGTATAATAGGTAGTATTGAATTATTTTTAGGTATAGCAGATGGAGCTGAAAAAGAACAAAAAGCAGCAACCGATTTTTATCTTTTGTCAATTGATATATACAAAACTCTTACTCTTGAACGTACACATAGAGCACAAAGTGGTAGAGATTATTTAGAAGAAAAATACAGTCAATATACAAATTTATTCGCTAATGCTCAATTATTGAAGAAAAAAGTAAAAGATAAATTAACACATATACCTCCTCCAACTACTAATTCAGGGTTTTACACCGGTGGCAATAATTCTTCAAGTAATCAAAGTGAAACATCATTCTTAGATATCGAAGAAGGCAAAGGTATAGAATTAAACATTCCTGACACTGTAAACCAGATTGGTTTAGATTATGAAGAAATTAGACAAAATTTAAAACAAACAGGTAATGTTGTGACACAAGAGATTAAGAAACCTATAGATAACGGTTTGCAAAATTTAAAACAAAAAGGTAATGTTGTGACACAAGAGATTAAACAACATGTAGATGATGATTTACAACATATAAATATGTCTCTTGAAAATAAAGGTAAAAAAACTACACAACGATTGACATCTATAAAAGAAGAAAAAGGAGAAAAACATTAGTATAGTCTTTAGTGTTTGAATTTATATTTATAAATTCAAACAAATATTTTGTTAGTTAGTTATTTCTTAGTACTCTACTCTTTTCAGTTTACATAGACATATCGCTTATTATACTTTCATTATCATCACTTGATGAAGAAGTTCCAACAGTCAATTGTTCAAGTAGATTTTCAACTGTTTCAATCTCATCATCAATAACCTTTTCCTCAACAACCTTTTCCTCAACAACCTTTTCCTCAACAACCTTTTCCTTAACAACCTTTTCCTCGACAACCATTTCCTCGACAACCATTTCCTCGACACCATTTTCCTCAACAACCTT
>Ga0222718_10000115_pt1 | contig 78043 bp, 71 predicted proteins | sample C33_27DmetaG_FD_165045 | JGI IMG/M metagenome (GOLD analysis project Ga0222718, IMG submission 165045) | Estuarine water microbial communities from San Francisco Bay, California, United States - C33_27D | ecosystem: Environmental > Aquatic > Marine > Unclassified | place: USA: California... | reverse complement strand
TTTATAATACCGAACGAATCCATCAGTCGTTAAACTACCAGACGCCTGAGGAATTCGAGAAAGACTACGCAGCCAGGCTGGCTGCGTGAATCAAAGATTTGTTCTCCATTATTGTTGGTCTACCGCATAAGTGTCCTCACTGCAAGAGTGATTTGATGTCGAAAGAAAAGGATATCATCACACCACCCCCTCGGCGGATGATGCAGTTTCTGCCGCTTGCTCCTCTCCAAGAATCTCCCGGCACTCGCGTTCCAGATAGGCCATCACTTCCGACTCGCGGTGGGCAGCCTCTGTCTCATTGTCTGAGTAGTCCCACCACCTGAGGTTTTGTGGCAGTGGGCGTTCACTCTCACACAGGACTTCCTCGGTGTCGTGGACTATTTTTGGAAGTTCCCGCGTGAGGGTGTATCTGTCAGCTTTGCTGGAAGGATCAAGTTGTTGCGGGGCTGTATCTCCGGGATATACCGTCTTCCTGAATCGTTCGGCGAATGCTTCCCATCGACCGATCAGTATGCCTTGCTGAGCAATACCGACAAACAGGTGAGGTTTGGGAACTTCGGAAATCTCAGGTCGCATCCAGTCGTTGTATTCCGTCCGGCTGAATATGACGGAGCCTATCTTGACCTCAATTCCCATGCGGAAATTCCAGTTCACTCGGCTGTCATCTTCTTCCCGGTCGTAATACACAATGTCGCCCGGAATGGCTTTCATGCCGTCCGGGTTGACGTAGGTTGGCAGTCCCAAAAACGGAATACCGACGAGCCGGGGGACGAGATACATCGACACAAAATGATGCTCGCCGGGGATGTGTTTCCGGTTTGCTTTAGGGCCGGTATTGAAATCGAGGATGTACTCTCGAATGTAGTCGGAGTACCTCGTAATCCACTGTTGTTGATCCGGCATCACACCACCCTCTCAACAACTGAATACGCATTATTTTCTCTGACATAGTTCGACAGCAGTTTTAAGAAATAATTATCATTAGGCCCGAACCCTAAATTGGCACCGGAATCTTTGGATTTCTTTTTTGAATTCTTCTTAGACATTTGCAGATGTTTCTATCTATGAATGCAAACCGCCCCACAGTTTGGAGCGCAGATGAACAATTGATCTTACCTGCCCGAAGAGGCTAAAGCAAAAGTTGGTTTTGACTTAGGTGTAAGTCAGGCCCCGTATTTTCGTCATCAAGGTTGTAGAGTGAAGCCTTCGGAACAGGAGGACACCCAAATGACAGACCGCATTCAGAGTTTGGTCGAAACAGTCCTCAAGGCGAGTCCACGATGGATCACTGAGGAGATTGTTTTGGAGACTGTGACATTGTTTGAGACGCGATACGGACGAGCATTGGTCCCTGATGAAGTCCGGGAGATCATCGTCAACGTCGGGCGGTTTGTGGATGTTGTGAAGCGGATGTGAGACAGCCGTGTCATGCAACAAAAACAACAGCTTTGAAGGCAGAAAATGGATGCCGTTTAGAGTGAGCTACCAGCCTTGTTCATCTTCTAGTTATTCCTGAAATCTGATAGGTAGTCATCCCAATTCCCCTCGTGGTCGCTATCAAATTCTTCCCATTCGTGGTCTTCCGATCTTCCAGCGAAATCTTCATCAACGACACGGTTTTCTGTACGTCTTGGACGAGGTTGTGAGCGACTTGGAACCTCAAGCACCTCAAATGTACTGAGCGGGATTTCCGACAGTTCTCCCAAAGTGAATTCAGCATCTTTTAGTCGAACTTCATTATTCTCTGCTGGGGAAGATTCCTTAAAAAATTTCGGTTGCTCAGCCTCAGTCTGTTCGATCCCACGAGGAAGAAGAGTCGAGTGAAAACAGTAGCCTTCACCACGATACAAAGCCATTCGTCCATGAGTTCCCACAAAAGCAAGCGGCTTAAGAGTCTCAAGCGTTGCCGGGCGATCAAGATCTCATTGTTCGGGCCTTCTCTGTTACATGCCCACGCGAGCGAGGGCAGGGCATCAGGCTGATTCATCCAGGGCAAGCTATTGCCTGATGCTGGCCGGTAAAACCGGCCCTACCTTCACTGTGAGGAGGAAGTCATGCGGGAGCATGACCTACAAAACTTGGGCTTCTCTCTCACATGCCCACGCGAGCGAGGGCAGGGCACCAGGTGAGTCATCCAGGGCAAGCTCTTGCCTGATTCTGGCCGGTAAAACCGGCCCTACCTCCACCGTGAGGAGGAAGTCATGCGGGAGCATGACCTACTAAGATCTCATTGTCTGGGCCTTCTCTCTCACATGCCGACGCGAGCGAGGGCATGGCACCAGGCTGATTCATTCAGGGTAAGCTCTCGCCTGATGCTGGCCGGTCAAACCGGCCCTACTTTCTCGGCGCCAGATGTGTCGAGGAAGTCATGCGGGAGCATGACCTACAAAACTTTTTGTTTGTCCGGTAAATCCTGGGGGCTCACTACGTTTGTCCCCAGCCACCCGACTTGTCATTACTCCGCGATCTCGCGTGACGTGGAAAATCCGCACCCCGAAAAAGTGACCACTCACCAAAACGAAGTGATCAGCGCAAGCTGAGCTGCGGCAACAAGTTGCTCAAGAGTTTTCAAGATACGGGAAGATTTGATTCAACATTTGGTCAAGATGTGTTCTCGAATCTCTAAATCTTGACATCTTGAAACGGCGGTTGAGTGTTCGGGGAAATGTCACATGGATGCTCAATTCTCAGCGCACAAAAAAAGGCACGGCCTCAAAAGAAGCCGTGCCTTGAATCAGTTCACATTGTTGGAAAAGCGTACTACTTCGCGTCCCACCACCAGCGACCTGCGGGAAGTGCAGGGGCAGCGGCGGATTGTTCGATGTTTTCCAAAGCAGCGTTTTCGGCTTGTAGTTCGGGGTTGTTGGCCACGCGGAGGAAGTCACCCTTCACGCCACCGGCAACCTGGACCACGATGTTACGTTGGTTGTAAACCTTGTGGTTCACAGCCGACATCACAGTTTTTGGTGCGGCATAAGTGCGGGTTTCGTATTGACCACCGGGAGCGAATGCCCCGCCGTTCCATTCAGCACGCTGGGCAAGTCCTTCACTTTGAATGAGTGCAGCGACTAAAGACAGATCGAAGATGTTCTGCATGTCGGCAAAGATCGGATCGGCTTTGGCCAGTTCCTCATAATGCTCTGTGAAGAGTGAAGCGAACAGACTGTTTGTCTTTTCGGCTTTGCGAGTGGGAACTCGTTCCCCTTGAGCGGTTACAAATTCGTTCTCTGAGAGACACTGAACTGAAGAGCCTTTGATCTCAAAAGCTTCACGATCAGGACTGTGAGAGATCGCATCGTATTTCATGGTCATCCACCAACGCAAAGCATCAATCGATGTTAAATTTTGTTCGCGAGTTTTCGAAAGCAGTTCAAAGAAACTTGGAATTGAATCCACGGGGTCGAGTTTGCCAATGCCGATCAGCTTCATACGGTAATCGGCTTCGACGATGACACGTGCAACGCGACTGTCAACCGGGATACCGTTGACTTCCACATCTTGGACTCCCAGTTTGTTTTGCAGTTCTTGTGTCCAACCTTTGACTTGTCCAGGAGCCAGTGGTCCGCCAGCATTTGACGCAGCGACAAAATCGGAAACCGCTTTGAGTCCTTCTTTGCGAGGAACAATCAAACAGTTGAAAGTTCCGGCTCCATCGTGTGAAAACGTACGGAACACGGTGACAAGGTCGTCAAGTTGCAGCATCGGACGTCCGTTGCTGACTCCAACTGGTTGACCTTCTTCGTTATATCGCCAAGGCTCGGCTGGTCCACCGATGACAATCTCGTTTTCTTCAGGATAGACGAAAACATATTGAATTTTTGTGAGGCCAGCGAGGTGCTTCATGGAGGTCACAACCGGACGACCTTCGGCAGCCAAGCGAGCAACTTCTTGTTCCAAGCGAGTCAGTGAAACCAAACGCAGTTGGCTTGGTTTGGCTAAGTCGCCATTGAGTGAAACTTCGCGAGCTTTCAAGCCGAGAGCTTTCAAACGACCAGCTCGGTCAACTTCGCTCAAAGTTCGCATCAACCCGTTCGGATCGACAGAAACCCCAGTGAAGTCTCCTTCCATCGTACCGACGTTATCATCGACTGCCGCACCATCATCCCAAGGCGAATCGGGATCGCGGACCGCCAATTGAATCAGGTTCATCAGACGTGTGAAGTCCGGGATCAATGCACCACCCGACAACTCGTTTTGTTGAGAGCGTTCACGGTGAGCTTCGTTTCGAGAGTCGCGTTCCGGCATGCGGCGAATCGCGTAATAGGCACTATCAAATTCGCCCATCTGCATTTGTGCGTCGGCAACCTGTTTGAGCAGTTCTGATCGCTTTTGCTGATCTTCAACAGCTTTCAGACTTTCAAGAGCCGGGCCAAACTCCCCCGCATCGAGGTGGGCCTGGACTTGTGAGTCGATGTCCGCAGGAATGTCCTGAGCGGAAACCAATGAAGTACTGATCACAGAACCGCTCAGAACGGCAGCAATCATAGCTTGTCGTGAGACATGAACGATTTGGGCGAAGTGGCGAAGTGCCATAATTCAACTCCTTGTGGGCGCGAAACGAGCCCTTGTTTTCTGAAAGGGAGTACGACTTACTCTTAGAATCGTCTTCACAGGCCGTTACGTCAAGGAGTTTTCGTGAAAACTGTCTCCTCTGCCTGAACCCCCCTGTTTGACTCGAAAGAATGTGCATAGGCGGTACAATGAGTCCGATTGTGATGTCTCCTCTGAAAAAATGAGTTTTTTACGCATCTTATGGCTTGTATAACACTTACGTAAAATAAGCAGAGTTTAAGACACGCTGCTTGGAAAAACCGACTCTCAACCCCCATAATCCGGGCGGAAAACTTATTATGCCTGAGTTACCAGAAGTTGAGACAATGGTTCGAGGTATCCGCGACACAATGATCGGGCGAAAGCTGAAATCGCTCGAATCAGTCCCCTGCAAATGCAAGCCAATCACAATGGAACCGTCACTCGGTCGGATTCGTAAGAAGATTGAAGGCAGCCGAATTGAGTCAGTGGAGCGGTTTGCCAAGCGGATCGTGATTCGGCACTCCACCGGACATCGCCTGGTCATCGAACCTCGAATGACCGGTTTAATGTTGCTCGAGGATCCTCCCGACCCCGACCATCTAAGGTTGAAATGGACCTTTGCAGGCCGAGAGAAACCGAATCAAGTTTGGTTCTGGGATCGTCGCGGCTTGGCCACTTGCCGACTCTACACCGAGGAAAGTTGGAAAGAATGGCAGAACTCGGGCAAAGTTGGTCCTGATGCACTTCAGATGGAGGCGGAACTTTGGCGCGAACGTATTCAATCTTCTGCGCGTGCCGTAAAGGTTGCGATGCTCGATCAAAAGACGATTGCCGGCATTGGAAATCTCTATGCCAGCGAAATTTTGCATGTTTCTCGTGTTCATCCTGAAACTCGCTGCCAACAGTTAACTCGTGCCCAAATCAAGCGAATTGCCGAGAATACAAAAGCCATTCTTCATGAAGCGATTCGATATGAGGGATCGACGCTTAGCGATGGCACTTATCGGAATGCACTCAATAAATCGGGGGGGTATCAAAATCAACATCGCGTGTATGCCAAAGAGGGAAAACTTTGCTCCTCCTGCGAGAAAGAGACAGTAGTGCGGATTGTTCAAGCACAGAGATCGACCTTCTTCTGCCCGCTGTGTCAGTCAAAACGTCGAAAGAAGTCTTGATTGCCTAGACACTTCGAATTTCGTCTCGTCGCGGTTGAAGGAAATCGATAAGATACACTTTGAAAGAAGACTCATCGCTCATCTCGATTGAAATCAGTTCTCTGAATGTCATACCGTAGCGTCAAACGAATTCTCGGCGAAACTAGCTTGGAGCGGAAATGCCGTTTCCTGTTGGGAGCCGGTATGCTGATTCTGATCGCATCCAGTTTCTGGTTCTACTCGTATTTGAATTCCGAATTAATTTACGAACAGAACTTACGTCTGGCTCGAACCATTACAGGTCAGGAACTGGCACATAAACATTGGGTTTGGGCACAGTCACCAGAGTCGAGCGAGTCCCGCGACAAAACGACTGACTCCATCGAAACACTCTGGCAAGATACACGTCCTGACTCTCTCGAAGATCTTGATGTCTATCTTGTCAGCGCTTCACAGAACCCCAGTGATGCCGCCTTAAAGCTGCGTCCGTTGGGTGAAGATGATTATCAAATTCTGGAATTACTTCGGAAACGTCAAAAGAAATATTTGGAAAAGGATTCGAATAAAGTCCCCGAATATGTTGACTACAATGAAGAAGATGAACTGTTTCGATTCTATCAGTCCGTCACAATTAAAAAATCGTGTGTGAGTTGTCATCACCATCAGAAAGCCGGTCATCAACCGGGTGAAATGGTCGCGATGACATCGCTGGAAGTTCCACTAAATGTGATGGAAGGCGATCTTGAATTGCAACGAGCATTTCTGATTGCGACAGCGTTGGTGACCGCCTTTTTAGCCATGCTTGGCGCCTATGCCATCGTTCGCTACGTGATTGTCAAACCGGTCCTGCATCTGAAAGATGTCTCGGATGAAATTGCACGTGGAAATCTTGATTTGCGTGCCGACATTCGTACGGGAGACGAGTTTGAAGAATTGAGCCACGCATTTAATCGCATGCTGAGGCATCTCGTCACGGTACAGGATGAACTGAAGAACGTGAACCATGATCTGGACGGTAAAGTCGACGAACTGGCTCATGTGAATTTGCAGCTTTACGAAATGAACAATCTTAAGGATGAGTTCCTGGCCACAATGAGTCATGAGTTGCGGACACCGCTCAACAGCATTTTGGGATTCAGTGATGTATTGGCCGAAGCCTCGAACCTCGAAGAGAAGCAACTTCGTTATGTCTCGAATATTCAATCTTCGGGACGACAACTGATGGCCCTTATCAACGATATTCTCGATCTGGCCAAAATTGAAAGCGGCAAGATGGAGCTGCAGTTGGTGCAATTCGATCTTGCTGACTTTATTGAGCGGCAAGTCGGAACAATGCAGCCAATCGCGGACCGCAAAAATATTGAGATGACCTACCATATCGAGCCCACTCTGCTGGAAGTCTTCCAGGACCGTGGAAAGCTTCAGCAAGTTCTCAATAATTTGCTCTCAAATGCGTTGAAATTCACTCCTGAAGGAGGCCGGGTTTCGGTTTGGGCAAAGCCTTACGAGAGTGATTTGATGGAAATCACCGTCGTCGATACGGGAGTAGGAATTCGTCTCGAAGATCAGGAGCAGGTCTTTGAAAAATTCCGACAAGGTCAAGGAGTTCCCGGACAGCAAAATGCCATCACGCGCGAACATGGCGGTACCGGCTTGGGGCTTTCCATTGTCAAAGAGCTCTCGCGACTTCTGGGTGGAGAGATCTTTTTACAAAGTGAATTTGGAAAAGGAAGTACGTTCGGGATTCGCATTCCCATCCATCACGAACCGGATTCCGACGAATCATTCTCTGATCCACTCTCCAAATACTCCGGCATCAATCGACTCCGTCCCGATCAACAGGAACTAGGAGATTCCTTTGCCGCAACCGTCGAAGCGGCTGAGCGATCTGAGTCCGAATCAAACAGCAACATTGCTGAAGCTCCCGAGGATTCGACAGAAGAGAATCAACCCTTGTAGCTCGTTGACTTTCAGCATCCTCGAATTATCTGCGACACAAAAAAAGCCTCGGGTAATACCGAGGCTTGATTGATTTGTGATGCACTATTTGAGGAGCTGCTTAAGCCATTGAGATCAGGAGGTGACTTCTTCGGCTTCGGCTTCTTCGGACTCGTCAACACCATCGACAACGGACCAGTCGACAAGATGATCTTCCAGCTCTGCCGGTTTTACGAACTTCTCATCTGAACCAGAAGCTTCCATCGGATAACCGTTACTCTCGAGATGCGAAGCGTGTTCCGATTTCATTTCAACAAGAGTTTCATCTTCGAGAACACGCCACCATTCGAGATGCGGCCATTCGCGTCGAATTTTCTTGAGACACGTGATCATCGTGCGCCCGTTTGTTCCGGCAGAAAAACCCGCCCGTCTGGCAACCGACGTATAGGTTCCCAACTTTTCGGCTTTCTTCAGTTCCCACAGGACTTCTGCCACGGCTTGTGCACGTATCGACATTTGCAACCCTTTCCTTGTTGACTGATGCAATTTTGGGAATCAAGAGATATTCTTTCTGACTCCATCAGTAAGCCTGTCTTACTGTCCAAACTCGCACCGATCATTTATGCTTTGTGATGATTCGATGATCTCATCTTAACAAAAAATGAGACGAAATACTCGTTTGCGTGAGCAATTTTCCCATACGATCTGCCTGAAGACCCAAGTGAGGCCCCGGTGAGTCTGCAAACCTATTCAGAACATGGAATTCAGTTCCTCTATCCTCTCGATTGGGAGCTGCACCAAGAGATTCAGGGGACTACAGTCGCCATTTCAGTGACCAGCCCGGAGACCACGTTTTTAACCATTTGGTTGATGCAAGAACGTCCCAATCCGCAAACCATGCTTGATTCTGCACTTGATGCGTTCGAGGAAGACTACGAAAATGTTGATATCTATCGATCAGAAACGGAAATCTGTGAATATCCCTGCCTCAAATGTGACGTGGAGTTTGTCAGTTTGGAATTGATCAACTCCGCCACAATCCACTCTTTGCGAACGGGCCGATTCTCGGTCTTGATTCTCGGTCAGGGAACCGATCACGAGTTGGAATATTCTCGCCCGATTCTGGAAGCAATGATCGACAGTTTTGAATGTGATGTTGATGATGACATCATGAAAGCCTGATCAAACCCCCAATTGCTGCTTGAGATCGTCCATTTGATCATTCAATTGTCGGACAAGTTCTTCCAGGCGATTCAGCTGCTCAGCTAACTCACGATTGTCAGCCTGCAACTGCTGCTGGGTCTGTTCCAACTGAGAAACAGTCGACTCAATTTCAGACAAATTTGTTTGAGCGGCGATGGTCTCTGGAGCGATCATCGCGGCAGATGCTGGAGGAGTCGCTTGTTCAATGACCGGGGCAGCAGGCCGTACATCTGGTGGAGAGACATTCGCACCAAACGTCGATTCTCCTTCGCCGTCGAGATACAAGCCGTGATCAACTTCAATCCCACGTCGTTTCAAGTCTCCCGAAGCTCGCACGGCGTCCATTTGCATCAACCCACCAAGAGCCTCTCGGAGAATATCCAGAGATTCAATCGCCGTCATGCGACTCGAACGCGAACGGAGTTCCCCCAGTTGCTGACGTCCGCGAAGTAGCAATTCTGCCAAGATAGCAATTTGAGGCTCGGAGAGATCAAAGCGGTGCCTGATGTAATGACGATATCTTTCCGCTCGACCACCATCAGTATGAACAGTTGCCGTAAAACCCAGTTCTCGCAATTCTTCCAGCGTTTCCAACACCGTTTCTTCATCGAGACTCGTGACCGGATCACGATTACTCTTTTGGTTGCAACCGGTGGTGACCGCTTTCAGGGTCAGAGGGTAATACTCGGGGGTTGTCATTCCCTTTTCGATGAGCACTCCGAGGACTCGTCGTTGACGACGGTCGAGAGCGGGGAATTCTGTCAATTTTTCTGTCGTGTGTTCAGACATGCCATCCCTGCAAAAAGAACGCGATGATTTGCAAGCAGGCATTTTGATGGATTTTGATTCTGACTCCAAGCCTCAGTTCAAAAAGAATCGAAGAAGATTACTTCATTGCACTAATATCAAGCGGTTTTATGGCGACTTTTTGGCCCTCATCCTTGATCGCGGTCGCATTTGACTGGCTTCGTTCCTGACTGGCAACGAATACGCGAGCCGTCAGGTCGATGAGTTCTTTCTTACGAATGGCCAGTACGCCTTCCATTTTACCGGTGAGACCTTCGACCCAATCAGGCTGATGCATCATCGCGAGCGACATCATCTGTACAAACAGGCTCACCTCGCGAAAGTTCCGGTCGATGATCAAACTGCTGAATGGCTTGGTTAATTTGGCAGCCGTCCCAAAACCTTGATTCGGAAAAGCGACAAACATATCAACGCGGTGGGTCACAAACGTCCGGCCACTTCGATCAGACGAATAGACACTGACCAGATGCAAAATGGCTTTGGAACGAATTTTTCGTTTCAAAATCGGACTCGTCATCTCACCGTGGCAGAGCACAACCTGATGATTCTCATCACGATGCAAGACTTCGAGGACTCCTAAAGTTCCGTCCCCGCTGTCAGCTTCATAATCCTGAATCCCGGTTTGCTTCATTTGATATTGTGACACATTAAGGGCTCGCCAGATCGAGACCACCACATCGGGGTGTTGCACGAAGTATCGATACACACTGGGATCGACTTCAAAGCTCAGCGTCGGCAAGCGTCGGAAAAGGTCCGTCGAATTGACAATCGCACGGACTTCCTGTTGTTGGACTGCGTTTAACTTTGTGAATGGAATCTGTCGAATCGCTTCCTCGCGATCATCCTTAGAAGAACTCCCTTCCTGAGCCACTTTGACACGTGAAAGTAATTCCTCTGCAGATTTTGGATTGACGGCCCGCACTGTCTCTCCCACCTGGAGAATGAACAGTCCAGTCGTTAGCAGCATCAAAGATGATTGTCTTAGAGATCGTGCGCGCATGCTCTCCAGACTCCTTGAGTCTTGCGGGAATTCGGGTCAGCGATCGTCAGGTGAGTTCTTATCGAAACAAATCGTCTCAGTAAGACAAACGATCTTCCTTCTCATCGGCTGAGAAGGAGCGATGTTGTTAAGAGATTTGGCCAGAACCTCGACCTGATCGTTAAAATTCGCACAACGCGCGATCCATTTTATCGTTCCTTTGCGCGCCAAGGGAATGATTACTTCGCGCCCGAAATAACTCGAATCAAGTGTGTTGATTCGTACGGATATTCATCATACAAAGCGTAAAATGATGATAAATGGAACGTGAGAAGCCTTACGATTTGAACTGAAAGGTCACTCTGGTCGATGCTGGCCACAAAGCTTAGTTCTTTGGCAATCGATTGAGAGTGTAATAGGCATCGGGATGCAAAAGGGTCTCTCCATCACGATCTCGAATTCCTCGGCACCACAATTCATGCACAAAGAGTTCGCGCAATCCTCGAACTTTCAGTTGTACACGATACCCGTCCTCGGAGACTGTCGCCGATTCAATCACCGGGGATTGTTTCAGGATTTCGTCGCTGCCGTAGGTAGAATGATATTGGTACGTGTAGCTGCTCATCTCGTAGGCTGCGGGGAGTGATGCTTTCTGGAGATCAACCGGCTTTGTGAAGACGAGTTCAAACCCATCCGAAATTGCGTGCATTTCCTGAATTTCAAAGGGAGTCTTTCCGGTCCAGACGAGTCGCTGTAATCCGTACGACGCCGTCCCCAGGCTGCTCCAACCTCGATTGGTCAATCCCGCGAAAAGACTTCCATCTGTTCCTTGTGCCAATCGCAGGACGGCTGACGCTAATCCTGAACGAAATGGAAAGCAGGCCCCCTGATACTCTCCACCAATTTTTTCCAGGTAGACGCGATTGATGCCAGCTTGAGTAAACTCACCCAAAAAAAACTGTCCCGCAAACGGACCGAACTTTCCTTTGCTCTCATCCAGCATGATATCTGTGGCCGACTGACCAATTTTTTTGTAAGGCAGCCAAACTGCCGGGGGCTTCAAAGCCGAGAACTTTTTGAGTGCCTGCGGGAATGGAAGGCCATTCGGTATTTCTGTGATCCCCTTGATGGGCGAATCGGGTTCATTCATTGATGCCAAAGAGTCTGGATGATGAAAGAACGCTCCCCGCCGCATATGATGCAGCGTGTTGGTTCCCACCCAGTTGCCTTGCTGATCGGTGTAAAACATGTCCCCGGCAGTATTCGCCCCCAGACCACTCGGCGATCGCATCCCTGCACACATGGGAATCATCTTTCCCTCGGGAGTCACCATCATTCCCCAACCACGCCAAAGTCCTTGACGAACTTTCAATGTCGGTTCGGTAATGGTGCGATCAAGTTGATCTCCTTTCAGACCGAGACCCGTGTTTAATGTCAGCCAGAAATTCCCATCGCCATCCAATTCGGGACCGTAGGCATATTCGTGATAGTGGCCGGTCACTCCCCAGCCCTTCGCGACTGTCAAATATTCATCAGCGACCATGTCTCCATCGGTATCTCGAATTCGAGTCAACTCACTGCGCTGAACCGTATAAAACGCATCCCCTTTTTTGATCAGACCGAGTGGTTCGTGAAGTGCCGTTGCAAATTGATGGTAGGTCACATTCTTCGGAGGATCATCATAGACGCCGTCCAAAATCCAGATTTCACCTTTACGAATCGTGACGGCAACTTTCTTATCATCAAGAACTGCGATGCCACTGACTTCGAGTGCCAACCCGTCAGGAGCCGGTTTCCAGTTCTTCGAGCGAGAGTCGGTTTGCGCTTGAGACGTGACGACTGAGATCAACTTGTAATAGTCACTCTCTTCGGCAGCATAAGTCGTGGAGGCTCCGTGTGAGCACATGGCCCATAACAGCACAAGAAGAAAGCCTCGCTTGATAGACATTACCATTGGTACTCAACCTCAATCACAAGCGGTTTCTTGGTGGTCAGTGGCAACAAAGAGAGGTTCCACCCATCTTTGGTCGGCGTGACTTTCGATGTCGTCTTCAAGTGGGCTTTGAGTCCCGCGTCCGATGTGATCGTCGTGGGATCGACATGCTCGGCGTCTGGCAATAAATGCAGATTGAGTGGATGTATTCCGCGGGATTGTCGTTGAGTCCGCATTGTCCAGATACGCCGAAGGTGTCCGGTCTTCGTCGGAAATATCTGTTCCTCAACCTCGAACCCTGCCAGACGAAAAAGGAAGGTGGGGCGACCTGATTTTTCGAGGCGATATCCGCGAAAAACGGGTTTAGCTTTTTCGAGACTTAATGTTGGACCAGTCGGCAGTGCGTAATGAAATTCCCCCAATGGATTCGCGGGAGGAGCGAATCGTTCGTACCAGGTTCCTTGGGCATCAAGAAACCGCCCCGTCCATATTTCCGCCAGTCGTACTTGTTCGGCATCATAGGCAAAGTGAAGCTTCTCGGGATAGCCGACCGCGATGGCATGAGTCCCCGCTTCGTCCATGAATGTTCGTAAGACAATCGGTTTTTCTTTGGGAACGAGTTCAAAAGTTTGCGAGCGTGCCGTGATGATTTTTTCCGGCAATGGCTGATTCTTGAGATCCTTTAGATAGGCCCACAAAGAAGCGATCTGCAAATCGACATTACCATCCAGTAGTTGTGAATTCGAGCTTTTCCCATTCGGGAAGAAGGTCGGCATTCGAGTACGCGCTTTAACGGCTCCTGGATTGAACAAAAACTTTTTGAACCACTCAGGATGTATGCGAGTGGTTACATCACTCAAATCAACTCCCACAACACCCGGTAACGCCTCGCCACCCACCGGATGGCATTGCACACAACCGGTATCGAGCAACATTCGTCCTGAAGTAGCAAGGTTCTTGCTTTGACCGAAGACATCTTGTTCGCTTTGTTTCTGATAATCGTCAACAGCGGCGAATTGCTCAGGCAGCGATTTCACCTGAGCCGAAGGGAATTGAGGCATTCTTGCCGAGAGATGCGGCCGTACAACACCTGTTCCATCGAAAACTATTTTCAGCCAGCTTTGAGTCAGCTTCTGTCCGACGCCGGTTAAAGTGGGCGGAATACGTCCTTCATCACCGAGATCGATGTGCCGAACCGTCTCCAAATATGACTTGCGGTTTCGACCAACACCACCACGTTCATTCCTCTCGTGGCAGCCATAACAATTAAGTTGCAACATGCGCAGGTCGAGTTTCAAATGCTGCTCTAACAAATCATCGTTTTGTAGAGTTTGAACGGCAGCTTTCAGCGAGGCGGCTTGTTTCTCGTTCAATGGGTAACGAGGCAGCTTCGCAGTGGGATTGCCAACACAGGTTTGCGTTGACTCCCAATTGAGCTCCGAGAGTTTCTTGGCAGATTTTTTCGAGGCAATTCCTTTGGCCTGATGACAACTGGAACACTGCAATTCTGCAAAGAGTTGACGTCCTTTTTCGATCAAGTCTTGACTAAAATCAGATCTCTTATTTTGCGAATTTCCAGGACTTTTGGCCTGCAAGTAAGCTGCGATGTGAGAGGCTTCCATGGGAGCCAATTTGAAATTCGGCATCCGTCCTGCAGGACGATATTTTTCAGGACTCAACAAGAAGTAGGTCAGTGACTTCGAAGAATATTTCTTTCCCAGTTCGCCATGAGGGACGGATTTTACGGGGCGAACATGTTGAGAGAGCCCGAGTTCTTTTAGCTCATCATCATCGAGTTGCTCAATCATTTGGTCGAGTGGGGTTGGTTTGTATTCTGCCGTTTCATAATTTTGATCGGGTTCATGGCAGGCAATGCAACCAATGCGATGATAAAGCCCTTTCCCTAATTCAGGATCCCCCTTCTCCCAGAATTCAAAGGGTACAGGACTCAAACCCCCCGCTTTGATTTCTGGGAACTCTTGTTGCTGATTCATCAGAAATGCAGTGAGAGCGACGACCGCATCTTGTTTTTTTGTCTCAGTCAAACCCGCCAACATGTCGGGCATGGTGGTCCCGGGTTTTATATCGTGAGGGGCAGCCAGATAACTGCGCAACCAATCAACATTCACGCGACTCCCGACACCCGTCAAGTCTGGACCACCTTTGGGGTGTAACTCTTCAGAATCAGTCACATGACAAGCCGTGCAGTTTAGCTCAGTCAGTAGTAGCTGTCCGGCCAGTGATTCAGAGATCGAGTGAGAAGCCGCAAATCGATCATACCCGGAAACAAACGGCTCAGCCGAGTGTGCAATGCCGGGCAGAAAAACACACACTCCACCGAGGAGTATCGTAAATCGCAATGTCATCCGAATTTTCATACTTGGGTACTCGCCGCATTTTCACGAGCTGCTTCCAGTAATTGAATCCACGGCCCGACATAATAACCGTTATCGTGGAACGTCCGTCCGCTGACGAGGTTTCCATCGATCACACAGGGCTCATCCACAAAGACACCGCCGCAAACTTCCAGATCAAATTTGCACTTGGCGACTGTCGCCATGCGGCGGCCTTCCACACAACCGGCGTACGCGGGGATTTCAACTCCGTGACAGACACTGGCGACGGGTTTATTTTGAGCAAAGAAATATTTTGTGATGCGAACTAAATCTTCATCATAACGAATGTATTCCGGCGCTCGTCCTCCCGAGAACATGATGCCCGCATATTCGTCTTCTTTCACTTCGGAGAACGGCACATCACAATTGAGCGTGTAACCTTCCCACTCTTTCGTAATCGTCCAGCCCGGTTTTTGTTCGTGGAGAACCAATTGATAAAGTCGTTTTTCGGGCGCTGTTACGACCGGCTCAAAACCGGCTTCTTGCAAGCGATAATACGGGTACATGGTGTCGAGCGTTTCCGTCGCATCGCCGATCACAATAAGCACTTTTTGCATGATGAATTCCTGGGAGTCTAATTTTTATCTTGGAGTAATACGGTTGGCCAGATAGTTTCGGGATCGATTGATTTCCGCAGTGACCTCCGCCGTCGTTTCGAGAATTGGAATTCCTCGCGGAACGGGGTGCATGAAAATTTCTGTCCAACCGGCATATTTGATGTCTTGTAATGCTTCGATCAACGGCGCGAAGTCGAGTTCTCCACGACCGGGCATCTGTAGAAGTTCCTGTTCTTTAGGAAGTTTTTTGGAACAGCTCATGCCGTGCTGCCAGGCATAGAACATTTCTATCGAATCGCCCAAGTCTCGAATCAACTGACTGAGTAGCGTTGTGTCTTGAGGCAAATGATAGGGAGCAAAGGCAATTCCCAAGTGTTTTGAAGGCCGAAGTTCTGCCAACCATTTCAACGAGTCGGGAGAATCGATCAAATTGTTGCCATGATTCTCGATAGCGATTGTGACACCGGTTTCCTCAGCGACTGCGAGGTGAGGTTTCATCTGTTCGACAAATTTTCCGACTGCCGATTTGAGTTCTTTTCCTGTCAACCCTACTGGTCCTTTCCCACCCGCAACAATCGTCTTGCAACCTAGCCGTTGAGCCAGTTTCATTTCGTTCTGTAAACCAAACGGTCCCAACTTGTACTGCGTGATACAGCCCAGCGTGACATCATGACTTTGTAAGAACTCTGCAAAGTTGTCTTCTCCCATTGCCTCCAATTGCTCACGCTGATTGCCGTGAACTTTGGGCCAAATGTCTATTGCCGTTGCCCCTATCTTACTGGCCTCAGGAACAATCTCTTTCAGATCTGCATATCCATACATACACGACCCGAGAATGTACTTGAACTGAAAGTCCGAGGAGTCCTCTGCAAAGAGGTCGGGCCTTGCTAAACAAAGGGCGCTGACCCCAGACAGAGTGGCGCAGAAATCACGTCGAGTCAAAATAGAATTCAGATTCATCAGCGATCAAGATCAGAAGGAAATGGATTGCAGTAATGTGATAACACCCATTGTGACCGATGATGATGAGAATTTCAGCAACGATTCCGAGAATCATTCACCCATCGAATGATAATTACTGGTTCATACCCGGCGCATTGCTACAAACAGTCAGTTTTGAGATGGAAATTTTACCCCCAAAGCAAACATCGATATCCCGTCCGGGAGTTAGAGGGCGTCGCTGGTAATCGCTGCGATAGACCAATCCCTCCTCCTTCAATTCACACTTAAATTGATAATGCTCGACATCGACTGGACAAAAAACGATCTCCGGGAAACCGTCTCGCATTTCAATATCTGGAAAATTCACATTCCAGAACTCGCCCGGTTGTAACGGTTCGCTGAATAATCGTTCGAGGACAGGTTTCGTCCAGCCTGCGATACGGCTCCAATCAAAGGAAGAGTTCATACCGTTTCGATATTGTGAAAACGCAATACCACGTTTTCCCATCAATGCCGCTTCACGAATTGCGGCAACTGTCCCTGACATAAACACATCACAACCAAGATTCCCGCCCGCATTGACTCCAGAAAGAACCCACTCCGTTTTAGGAGCAAGATGTGCCAGACCAATTCTTGCACAATCTGCTGGCGTCCCTCCAATGGCGTATCGTAAGTTCTCTTTCGCATCGATGGGAATCGGACCGTCTTCACTGATTCTATGGCCACTCCCCGAATGCTGACGGTCGGGAGCAACCACAATCACTTCGCCAAATTCCACAGCCACATGGCGCAGAGCTTCGAGGCCAGGGGCTTCGATTCCATCATCATTAGTGATCAGAAGGGACATGCTGGTACTCGAAGATTGACGAAGACATAAATCATATCGAGTACAGATCGAAATCAATCGCAAAGAAGCGATCAGGCAGTTGCCTCTTCAGGCACTCGAACAGGCGGGACATGCACAGGAGACATTGCGGAAAAGAATGTTTCGATGCGAGACTGATATTCGTCTCCTGCAACCGCATTCCCCATATTGTGCTTCGCCCCTGGAACAACCCACAGCTCTTCACAATTCTCACCGAGAGAACGCTCAAGTTGCCGGGAAACTTTGAGATCAACAAACGAATCACGTGACCCGGCAATCAACAGCACTTTCTTTCGGTCAGCCATGCGCTTGAACCGGGGGATAATTTCAGCGTAGACACAGTTTCGTGACCATTGGCTGAATCTCTTGACCAGTTTGAGAGTGAAATGGGTATGCCAGCGAGGGACAAGATTGTAAATCCATTGTGGAGCAAAAACCTGCACCCAACGATCGACAAAGAACATCATTAACGGCTCGGTCGGAAAGGCGGAATCGGTAACCACTAATTCGACATCAGGATGATCGGCTCCGACTGCCAAAGCCGTCGCACCACCACGGCTCACACCCATGATCCCAATGGGGCGTTCTGCCAAGTCTGGACGTGATTTGATATAACGAATGGCTGCATTCGCATCCGCCACTTCGAACTCTGTGGCCCAGTGCAGTTCTCGATAAGAGTCAACACGTTCACTTTGACCTTGGTTACGGAAGTCGATTGCCAGAACATCAAATCCAGATTCCCATAATCCGTAGCAGTAATTTTTCCAGCTCCACTTGTTGGCACTAAATTCTGGACAAAAGATAATCAACCCGCGACTCTCGGATTCGGAACGAGCATAGAGACACCCGGAAAGGCGAACTCCATCTTCCGTAAGAATTTCGACAATTTCTGCTTCCTCGTCGGGACTGGCCTCTTGAGGCATAAACGTCGGAGAGCTTTCAAAAATCGACATCACCAAGCGGACGATCTTTGTTTCACCGACGAGATAACCGACAACGATGAGAGAAATCAGAATTTCTGCAATCAGCCACGTCATTGTGACATTCCATTATTGAAGTGAGAATTCAGCTTAAAAATCGCCGAACGACCTCAGGCACATTCGTTGAAAATCAAAGTAATGTTTTGACCGCCGAAACCAAAGCTGTTGGAAAGTGCCCTTTGCACTTTCGCGTCACGTGCTTCGTTTGGGATGTAATCCAGATCGCAATCGGGATCGGGAGTGGAGTAGTTAATGGTCGGTGGAAGAACTCCGTCTCGCATCGCCAACAGGCAAATGATCGCCTCAACACTTCCCGCAGCGGCAATCAGATGTCCCATCATGCTCTTAATGCTCGAAACCGGTGTATTCGCGGCATCGGCTCCCAGAGATTTTTTCACAGCCATGGTTTCCACTCGGTCATTGACCGAAGTGCTTGTTCCATGAGCATTGATGTAATCGATCTGATCGGTGTTGAGGCCAGCGTCTTTTAAGGCCATTTCGATACAGGCGACTGCACCACGGCCTTCAGGATGGATATCAGTGATTCGATAGGCATCAGCCGTCGAGCCGAATCCAACGAGTTCGCCGTAGATTTTTGCACCTCGGCTTTTGGCCCGTTCGTATTCTTCGAGGATGACCATACCGGCACCTTCACCCAAAACGAATCCATCCCGATTTTTATCGAATGGACGAGATGCCGTTTCGGGAGAATCATTCCGAGTGGACAAGGCTGTCAACAGATTGAAACCGGTCACACCGAATGGATGAATCATCGTGTGGGCACCACCGGAAAGCATGACTTCTGCATCGCCACGACGAATAATTTCAGTCGCTTCTCCAATCGCCTGACTCGATGCCGCACATGCCGTCAAACAGTTAAGGTTCGGGCCTTGAGCGTTAAACAAACCGGCGAGGTGTCCGGCTGGCATATTCGGTTCTTGTTCGAGTTCAGTTTGAGGATGCAAATTCTCCAAACCGTACTTCGTAAACTTGGCAAGATCGACTTCGCCATTCTGCTGAGCTTGGGCAATCATGTTCATGAACATCAGGAAATCCTGTTGTCCTTCACCTGCCCCGAGATAGACACCAAACTGAGCGGGATCAACCGAGCCCATGATGCCTGAGTCGGCGACTGCTTGGGAAGCCGCACCAATTGCAAAACGAATGTTACGGCCCGCGAATTCAAATGCTTCCGGGTCGTCCACATACTGACTGAAGTCATAACCTTTGACTTCTGCCGCAAATTTGGTCGGAAAATTAGAGGCGTCGAAATGACTGATTGGCCCCACACCGCTTTTACCAGCGCGAATGGATGCCCACATCGTTTCGACGTCATTGCCTATCGGCGTCACACAACCGATACCGGTCACTACCACTCGACGTTTCATTGCCCAGTTTCTTTATGTATCCCATTGCCGAACAGTTCCCCAACCGTTCTCTCAACAGGAGCCTATAGTCTGATGGGATCAAGTATAGCTAAACGCCCCCCCTATGAAAACAGGTTCACGGGAGTTTCATCTGTGGAGAAATAGCAATTCGATGCGAAAATGACTACTGTTACAGTTTTTCCGCTCCGTCTCCAGCTTTCCCAACTTCAAGAATCCCGAGTAAATTCATCGAGAAAACGAAGTTTTTCTGGTCAATCGCTCCCAGAGTGGGATCTGAGGGATCTAAGTGGGCGAACACAATTTCTGCCTCAGCCACCAATCGCTCACCAACATGAGCGGTACACTCGACAGTTCCCCCCTCGTCCCGCTCATCCAATAGACGAGCGGTGTAGACGAGAGAATCGCCGGGAGTCGCCCAGCTATGAAACGTCACTTTGGGAACTTTGGCAAGAATGACGGCATATTTGAAGTCATTCTTTTCTCCCAGAAGAATTCCCCCCGTCTGAGCCAGCCCCTCGATCATTAACGAACTAGGCATGACTGAGAAGCCCGGAAAATGATCGTGCATATGCTCTTCCGAAAGGCTGACATTTTTGACAGCCTTGGCGTAAGAACCACTTTCAAATTCGATGAATCGATCGATCCAGAACCAGCGCATCGGGAAAACTCACTCTTTTTGAAGACGACAATCACTGATCGGGGAACTTACCCGTTCAGTTTTTGGTCGAGGAAACTCACCATCATACGCACGGTGAACAGGTCTGCGATGTTTTCAACGGCCGGATTTTCGGCCAACTTGTCGACATCAGCGTGTGGCATTTTTTCTCGCAACTGCGCGATTCCACTCTCGGTCACTTTTCCATCCTGCACGAACGAGGAATCCGCGCTCGCCAGATTCTCGGGAAATAACTCTCCGCGAGGAATTTTGATGTCGAAGCCTTTTTCGAGGCGGAAAAGAATGTCCAAGAAGTCGATGGACTCTGCTCCCAGGTCTCCCTGAAGAGTTGCATCCATCGTGACTTCATCATCGTCGACACCAAGAGCGTCTTCGAGTGTTTCCTGTACAACCTTAAAAATCTCATCTTGCGTGGGCATCTGCAAAATCTCCTGAAGGTTTCCCAAACGTGTTTCGCTCACCTGCCGATTGCAGCAAATACGAGTTGCCACAATCGCCGAACAGGTTTTGAATTAAATACCGCCGAGGGTTAATCCCCCGTCAACTTCGATGACTTGTCCCGTGATGTAACTTGCGTCAGGGCTGGCCAAAAAGACGGCCGTACTCGCGATGTCTTCAGGTTTCCCCAAACGGCGAAGTGCAATCGCTTTCTTAATTTCCCCTTCAGCCGCGTTACGGACGGCTTCCGTCATGTCTGTTTCAATAAAGCCCGGCGCAATGGCGTTGACCGTAATGTTTCGACGGCCAACTTCCGCAGCCAGGCATTTTGTAAATCCATTGATGCCGCCTTTAGAGGCCGCATAGTTGGTTTGTCCCTGGTTCCCCATCTCAGAGGCAACACTGGACATGTTGATAATTCGTCCGCTGCGTTGTGACATCATCGGACGCATTACGCTTTGTGTGAAATTGTAAACCGAGTTGAGGTTCGTATCGATGACGGTACACCAATCGTCTTCATCCATCGTCGCCAGCAATCCGTCACGAATGACTCCCGCGTTATTCACGAGAATATCAATCCGTTCCCACTTTTCGAGAACTTCATCGACGGCTTTTTGTGCCGCTTCTTTGGACTTGACATCTGCCTGAATCGCAATCACTTCGCCACTGGCAGAGAGTTCGCTGACAATGGCATCGGCAGCATCTTTCGACGAATTGTAGACAAACGCAACCTTGGCACCTTCTTTGACGAATGCTTCGACAATTCCTTTACCAATGCCACGACTTCCACCGGTAACCAATGCGACTTGACCTTCGAGTCTCATTACTTTGCTCTCAATTTCGTTCAAATATGGTATTGCGTAATTCAACCACTACGTGTGTCAACGACTGCAATGGTTAAGCTTCTAGTGACTCTGAGACTTCTGGTTTCCACAACTGACGAAACAACTGTTTGTTATGAGTCATGTTTCGTTCGTCTGCAGAAGCCAATGAGGGGTCACGTTCAACAAGATTCAAACCTTTGAGTGTTAACCGCGCACTCACTGTCGAAATGTCATCAATTGTACCGCTCGCCTTGAAGGTGACTTCTTCGCCTTCAGACTTATGTATTTTAGATTCGACAACCAGAGTTTTTCCCGGTTGCAGAAAATGATTGAATTTAATGGCCTTCGCCTGCTTCAACAAAATTGTACTGTATTGAAAATCGTTAGATTCATGCATCAACCAGGAACTGGCTTGCACCATCGCTTCCAGCATCAACACCCCCGGAATGACCGGAAAGCCCGGAAAGTGATCCTGAAGATACTCCTCTGCCAGTGAGAGATTCTTGATAGCCGAGATCGAGTTTCCGGTTTCGATCGCGGTGATTTGGTCAATCAGGCAAAAACGCATCTTGGTGAATCTTTCAAACGATCAGCGAGCTGAACCCCGGAAAAGAGGGTGAGTATAGTTTTCCCACAGTCTCAACACAACCTAACGCCCTGCGATCATCAACGTCGCGACTCTCTTGGGGAGCTTGGCGATTGATTCTACTGAGAGGACATTCCCCCTGTGCATCACAGCTCTCAGGTCGCAACACTGCTTCACTTCCCTTCATATTCCCTTTCTTCATTGACAGCAAGGGTTTACACCACAAATCATAGGGAAATCGTATCATTGGTAGACGTTGAATTCCTATAATCGTGCAAAACGCTACAGTTTTGGCGTTATATTGAGCGTCCCACAATGCAGATCGATAAGTGCAGATCGATAAATACTGTGCTTTGCCTCAGAGATACGAGACACCACTAACGATGAGCCAGCCTTCAGAAAGCTTTGATATTCAGCCAGCACGACTTGCGGATGCTGAGATACTCGCCCGGTTCAACTGTCAACTGGCTGACGAAACGGAAGGAAAAGTGCTCAACCCGGAGACCGTCCTCCGTGGAGTCTGTGGACTGTTTGATGACCGGTCACGTGGCAGATACCTAGTCGCTCGTGAAAAAGACTCAGTCATCGGGCAATTGCTCATCACTATCGAGTGGAGCGATTGGAGAAACGGAGAGATTTGGTGGATTCAAAGCGTATATGTGGCCCCCGAGCAGCGAAATCGTGGCGTGTTCAAAGCTCTCTATCAGGCTGTTTTTGAAGAAGCAAAGACACGAGACGATGTGGTTGGGATCCGATTGTATGTCGAAGACCACAATCTGAATGCTCAAAAGGTCTATCAGAACCTGGGAATGTCACACGCTGGCTATCAGGTCATGGAATTCATGAAGACCTAGCGGTGGTTCAACGGGCTCTGAAGAGCGCATAGAAAAAGCCGGCCACGATTTCTCGTCACCGGCTTGAACGTCTGCTTTCAGCGGTCAATCAGTCGTCGTAATCGACTTTGACATAACCGTCTTTGACAGTGACTTCGACAGAGTACTTACCGTAGTCGTACTTCTGCTTACGTCCACCATTTTTGCACTTCACAACTTCGTGTGTTTCACATCCACAGGCACATGGATTCGGTGGTGGAACACAAATCTTGACAGCGACACACTTTGGCTCACAGCAACCACAATGGTCCCGGCAAGCACAAGGATCAGGAACCATGATGATCTTGGTGACCGCACAAGGTGCGATGTTCTCTGGATCTTCAATTTCCACACAGGTGAATAGTTCCACAGCTTGTCCAGCCGCATGTCCGTCAGCCATAGGCTTGGGCGGTTGTGCATCGGCGACTGAAACCATGATGGCAGTCACCATCAACAAACTCAATAAACTCTTCATTTGTAAAACTCCTTCGATGCTGCCGACATTTCCTGAAGGGACACCGGCAGCGATGCATCCCCTATTTGTATTATACAGCTTGCCGACCTGACCAAATCGGCCTTACACACAAAACTACCCGCTATTTGAAGAAGGACACACCATTCTTCTCATACCAGACTGTTTTCCTCGCTGAGTTTTGTCAAACTCTCTCTCTAGGGATACTAGGAAAAGTTTAAGGCTTCAACCGTCTGCACTCAAAATTATGCCTATTTGTTATAATTATCAGAATCTTCATATCTTGACTATTTGATATAATCGATAATATCCCGCATCCTTCCCAGAACCTTATTCGGGAGTTTCAGACTCTTCTGTCGTTGTTTAGCAGTTTTTCCACGCTGAATTCATTTATTGTGTACAAAGGACGACACTCAGTAGTCTTGGCAGAATGAGGTGGAAATCCAAACACAGAAATCTCGCGAGTACGACTTCCTTAAACCTTGGTTGGACTTTCTGTCCCGCCTTTCTAAACTGAGCCGACCTTGTTTCGTCAAAGTACCGATTGAGACAGAAACCCATTTTACTAGAACCTTGAAGACAACGTAGACTTATTATGGCTAAGGATTTTCTCAAAGGCTGCCAAGACCATTACGATGTCGTTGTTATTGGCAGCGGTCTTGGTGGACTCACTTCGGCCAACATTTTAGCACGCGCCGGCCATTCGGTACTCCTTCTGGAACATCATTACCAACTGGGAGGGATGGCGACCTGGTTCAAACGTCGTAACGGCCACATTTTTGATATCTCGTTGCATGGATTCCCCATGGGGATGATCAAGAGTTGTCGAAAATATTGGACTCAGGAAATCGCGGATAAAATCGTGCAACTGAAAGGGATTCGTTTCGAGAATCCTCAGTTCTCACTGCGCACAACTTTTGACCGAAATGACTTCACGAATATTCTGATCGAAAAGTTCGGCATCTCGGCGGAAACAGTGCAAGCGTTCTTTGATAAAGCTCGCAGCATGAATTTCTATGACGACCGGTCGATGACTGTCCGCGAGCTGTTCGAACAATTCTTTCCGGGTCGCGATGATGTTGTTCGTCTGCTGATGGAGCCCATCACTTACGCCAACGGTTCGACTTTGGAAGATCCAGCGATCACCTATGGAATCGTGTTCTCCAACTTTATGCACAAGGGAGTCTTCACGTTTGAAGGTGGCACAGACCATCTTGTGAACTTGATGAAAGCAGAGCTGGAAAAAAATGGCGTGGATATTCGCATCCGCTCTCTCGTCGAAAACATCGAACTTGATGACCATCGAAAAGTCACGGGAGTTGTTGTCAACGGTCGTCGAATTGGCTGTAACGCAATCGTCTCGAATGCCAATCTGAAACAAACTGTGTTGAAACTCGTTGGTAAAGAGGACCTCGATAAAGAGTACGTGGAAGCCGCTGAAGCCGTTCGCCTCAACAATAGCAGTTGCCAAGTTTACATTGCTCTGAAGGAAGGAGAAGAATTCGACGATGTTGGAGATCTTCTATTCCATTCGGAGCACAGTGGTTTTGATATTGATGCGATGCTGAGCAAACAAATCAGTAGTCGAACATTCTCATTTTATTACCCGCGCACCCGTCCTGAACTCAATCGCTATCTCGTCGTCTCTTCCACCAACGCCAACTACAGCGACTGGGCCGATCTTTCGGAAGAACAATACCAGAAAGACAAGACGGAACTTTGTGAAGGGACTCTCGATTGCCTCGAACAATACGTCCCCAATATCCGCCAGAAAGTGGATCATGTCGAGGCTTCCACGCCGCGAACTTTCGAACATTACACACGCCACTGGAATGGCGCCTCGTTCGGCACAAAATTCGAGGGTTTGCAAGTCAGCAAAGATCTTCCAGAACAGATTGGTGGCCTCTATCATGCCGGTTCTGTCGGGATTATCATGTCAGGATGGTTGGGAGCCGTGAACTACGGCGTGATCGTCTCGAATGATGTCGATAAATATCTGACACCCGCTTCCTCGACGATCTAACAGAGTTCTCAACGGTCACAAGAACTTTGACGGGATATCGAGCATGCGTTATTCGATTTATTCAAGTTTAATTGTTCTCTGCTTTGCAGTGATGACAGGCAGCGCACAAGAGTCGCCGCTTCAGCGAGTCCCCTACAACAATCCGGGACTGGTCGTCGATCTGGGGGTCGGCTTATGGGCTTGGCCGATGCCAATGGACTACGATTCCGATGGGGATCTCGATCTGATCGTTACGTGTCCCGACAAACCTTCAAACGGCACCTATTTCTTTGAAAACACCTCTGATGGGAAAGAGAAGTTTCCTATTTTCAAACCGGGGGTCATCATCGGTCGAGGTTTTCAGAATACGAGAGTTTCGTATGTCAAAAACAAGCCCGTTGTCATGGTACAGAACAAACAATACAGCGATTTTCTAAAGTCTCAGTACGACAACCCAACAACACTCAAAGTCGATACGTCTTTCCTGAAAGGTCGGAAAACACGCGCACGTCAATGGCATCGCGTTGATTACAACGGGGATGGTAAACTTGATGTCGTCATCGGGTATGGAGACTGGACCGAATATGGATGGGATGACGCCTATAATTCAGAAGGTCTCTGGACGAATGGACCATTACGAGGACTCATGAGAGTCGCCCTGAATGTTGGCACCAATAACGAACCTCAATTCGAGACTCCGACAGAAATTGAAGGCGTGGATGGGAAGACTCCCGAAGTTTATGGCTGGCCTTCTCCCAACTTCGCCGACTGGGACGGAGATGGAGACCTCGATCTATTATGTGGTGAGTTCCGTGACACCTTCACTTATTTTGAAAATATCGGTTCGCGAGCTCAGCCGAAGTATCAAATTGGTAAAACAATCACACATGATGGCCAACCGATTGAGATGGATTTGCAGATGATTGTCCCCACAGCCATCGATTGGGACGGAGATGATGATCTCGATTTGATCGTGGGCGATGAAGATGGACGAGTTGCACTGGTCGAAAACACCGGCAAGTTCCAGGACCAAGTCCCTCAATTTCTCCCTCCACGTTATTTTCAACAGGAAGCGGAACACATCAAGTTCGGAGCCTTGGCAACACCCTATGCCTTTGACTGGGACCATGATGGTGATCAGGACATTCTTTGCGGAAATACGGCTGGCTATATCAGTTTCATCGAAAATCTTGGGGGAGGAGAGAACCCCAAGTGGGCTGCACCTAAACTGCTGGAAGCAGGAGGCGAAACCTTTCGGATTGAAGCTGGCCCAAACGGTTCGATTCAGGGGCCTTGCGAAGAAAAGTGGGGTTACACAACTCTCTCCGTAGGAGATTGGAATCACGATGGATTGCCTGACGTTGTCTTAAACTCGATTTGGGGACGCATCCAGTGGCTCGAAAATATCGGAACTCAATCTGCCCCCAAACTGGCAGCCGTCAAATCGATCCAAGTCGAATGGCCGGGGAAAACTCCTAAACCAGAATGGACGTGGTGGGAAACTGTGGGAAAAGAATTTGTCACCCAATGGCGAACAACTCCTGTGATTGTGGACTGGAACAAAGACGGATTGAACGACTTGCTAGTTCTTGATCATGAAGGGTATCCGGCGGTATTCCGACGCGAAAAGTCCGATCATGGACTGACTCTGTTGCCCGGTCAGCGACTGGTTCTCGATGAAAACGGAAAGCCGTTGCAACTCAATCCCAAAAGAGCTGGGGGCAGTGGGCGCCGAAAGATTGAAGTGACCGATTGGGACGGAGACGGACGAATGGATCTCCTCCTGAACAGTAAGAACGCAGATTGGTATCGAAATATTGGCGAAACCGACACCGGTTGGAAATTCAAAAATGAAGGCCCACTCTATGATCGTCCGTTAGCGGGACACACTAGCAGCCCCGCAGTCGTCGACTGGAACTCCGATGGAGTCCCCGATTTACTGATCGGCGCTGAAGACGGTTACTTGTACCATGCAAAAAATCCTCGTCGACCATAACGGACAACGAGGATTTCGGGTATAGTTCGGCCGGCTCTGCTTCGTTACTCGGCTTCTCTTCCTGTCTCAGGAAGAGAAGCCTGTCGAATCACAACGTCTGGCTTCGGTGCAATCAATGGCGAGAACGCGGTTTTGATGTCTGGCTTAGGTGCCACCAGAGGTAAGAACTCGGCGACCTGTTCTTCAACGATGACCGGTTTCGGCTCTGTGCGTTCCATGAAAATTACCAGTCCGCTGAGAGCATGGTAAAGAGGACCGCAATCGATGGGGTTTCTTTTGTTATCGATCAGATCATTGGCAACGTGTTCGACACCTTTTCGAATCCAGTCTTTCGAGAGTTCTTCATCATCCACAGCCATCATCAAAAATTCGAGAGTGTGACCAGTGGGAGAAAGGCGTTCGGCAAAATTCTTTTTGTAGTCCTGATAAGCAAAGTAGCCACAGGAAAACGCGCCATCCGAATATTGTAACGCACGTGCAATGTTGATGTGCTTTTTGACGGTCTGATCGGCGACGATCCAAACTCCCGTCAGTTCGTTTCCTTCAATGGCGAGGTGCTTCTTGCGTGCATGCGAGAGAGCAAACAACCCGTGAGTTCCACCGCAAGCTGCCTTGTTCAGATTGGCTCGTGCCTGTTTGAGCACAAGCCGTTCGATGCCCCAGCTTTCTCCATCTTTGTTGATCCATTCGGCATCAGACGGAAGATATTTGCTCAAGGCCCACAATGTCCAGGTTTGTCCTTCGCGGTCGTTGACAACCATCTTGGCATGCTCAACCATCTGCTGAATCGTGACCGGTACTGCAGTTTGATTCTGCCATGCCATAAACTCTGTATCGGCTGGAAGATCGGACATCGTCAGAATTGCCAGAAACTGATTAGGATGACCTTCAAAGTGATAAGGCTGGGTATAGGTGTGAAAGTGACCGCCATAAGCCGACTTCTTTACCCAAGGCTTTCGATCATAGCTTTGTCCTTTTTGCATCCATTCGAGAGCCGACGTTTTCTCGCCCTCGATTTTGATTTCATAGTCACCTCGCAAGGCGAGCATTCCGTGCAGAATTTGCCATGGAGTGTGCAGTTTGCCATCAAGATACCGACGTTTCGAGATTTCAATGGCCAGTTTCGCTTTTTCGCGAAGAGGGTCCATTTCTGCCTGTTCTTGCGTCTCCGAATCATTGGCCTCAGTCGCTCCGTTGAGCGGATCCAAATTGCTCTCTTCAGCACGTAATGTGGTTGCTGAGTTGAGGGCCAGAGACAGGCAGGCAAGAAGAAAGAATGCGGAACGAATAGAAATCACCGTCGCCACTCCGTTGGGTAGGTAGAATTAGGAAGGATCAATGTAGGCCAGGTGAGCGTTTTATCGACTTAATAAGCCGACCTACCTATATTCGGGTAGAGGCTTATCACCGTATGAGGTTTCTTTCAAAAAAAACATTTTGAGTCAATTGGAGATTCTGAATATCTGTTACCAATCTCAGGAAATCCCCCACTCAAACTGCCACAGTTTCTTCATCGGACGATGCCCATCATCAAATCAAAAATTTGATGGTATGAACAAACAATCGCTGGAAATCATGAAATTGTCATAGACCCACTAAATGTTAATATCGGTAACTATGGCAAGGAGATACAAATTGCACAATATTTCATTCTAGGAAAGATCTAACCGTCAGCCGTCAGCACTTGCCAATGGACTCGTTCGATTTTCTCTCTCTCGAATATCATGAAATTGTCGCCCCTCTTCCAAGCGCTTCAAATGCCTCTAGCGAGATTCTTGGCACTATGTCAGAATCAAATCCGTCCCAAAACGGTGGAACCTTCGATGAATCTGATTCTTGCCAGCAGTTCGCCTTACCGAAAAACTCTTCTAAAAAGATTGGGGTTGCCTTTTCAGGTCATTCCTCCTGCGGTGGATGAATCTGAATTAAAGCAGGCAATTTCAGAACCACAACAACTGGCAGTTTCTCTGGCACAAGCCAAAGCACAAGTCGTTGCAGAGGATCATACCGACGCACTTGTGATTGGTGCTGACCAACTCGCCGTCATCGAGAATGAGATTCTCGACAAACCTGAAAATCGAGAAAGAAATATCTCACAGTTAACCAAGCTTTCTGGTCAATCACATCAACTTCTGACAGCGATTTGTCTGATTCATCAAAAGACAGAGCGTTTACTGCTTGATCGCACATTTCTCCGCATGAGACCTCTGACCACTGCCGAAATTGAAGCTTATATCGATCTCGATGAACCGTTCGACTGTGCAGGAGGCTACCAGTATGAAGCTCACGGCGTGAGTTTGTTCGAAGATGTTCGTAGCACCGACACCACAGCCATTGAAGGGTTGCCTCTTCTACTCGTTGCAAAAACTTTGCGAGAGTTCGGTTTGAAGTTTCCCCAGAATCAATCAAATTGATGATTCGTTTGTGGAAGTCTCCGATTCGGCCTTCGGCGTCGGCTTTGAGATTCTTTTGAGCGGTTGTAATTTCGTTTTGGAAACGACGCCGTCACGAGAGAATTCAATCATTATCGGCTTTTGCGCACCGAGCAATTCATCGGCAGATTGTTGAGTGGAATAAACAGGTTTTTCAGACACAAGTATAATTCGATCATTGCGCTGTAAGCCTGCATTGGCAGCCGGAGAATCAGAGACGACATGAGAAACAATCAGCGAATGGGTTTCCGCATTGTCTGCTCGAAATGCGAGCCCTAATAAAACAGGTTGACCTTTTAACTGAATAAAAAGTTGTTCGCTCTCTTCCGATTGAGCCCGCCGAATGGTCATTTCAGAGTCGGCTTCGGACGCATAAACATTCTGAACAAACACCGCCGAGTTCTTGAAGGGGCGACCATTCAAGGCCAGTATTCTGTCTCCCGGACGTAATCCTGCAGTCCAGGCAGGAGAAGTCGATACCAAATTTCGTATGATTAACTCGCCCGCCTGCTCACTTTGTTCAGTGTTCCAGGAAACTCCCAAACGCGACACCGCAGGAGACAACGCTGACTCAATGTTACGCCTGACTCCTTCATTTTCAGCCAAACATTTTCGACGAAATCCGGGCAACTCGTCGGTGTTGGCCAGTTGCCATAAAATTCGAAACCAATGTCGCGCAATTTTCGCATGTCCATCAAAGTTAACTTTGTCAAAGTCATCGGAAGCACGATGGTAATCCACATGTTTTTTCGTGAACGGCATCACAAAAGGAATGTTCTTCTGCAAAAACGAGTAGTGATCGCTATCAGGTCTTAAGTACCAATTGAACTTTGCACGAATTCCGTCTTCATTAGTGGACGAATACAGCCGACGCAAACCGTCTGCGGTTCGACTCCCGTAAACTTCCAATTCGTTATCGGTGAGTCGTCCGACCATGTCGAGATTGATGTAGTATTTGACGCGGTTCAAATTGATCGTCGGTTTGGTCGTCCAATGCTTTGAACCAAGAAGGCCCAGTTCTTCAGCATCCCAGAAAACAAACAGGATCGACCGACGAGGAGCGGTTTCTAGCAGGGAAGCGGCTTCGATAAACTCCAGAATCGCTGCGACTCCGCTGCCGTTGTCATCAGCACCATTATGAATCTGCCCCACTGTTCCACGAGAGTTTCCCGAGTATCCATAGCCGACATGATCGTAATGTGCCCCAACCACAATAATTTCGTCTGCCAAATCGGGGTCACTTCCCGGCAGGAGTCCCAGCAAATTTTGATAGTTCTTCCCGAAACTCTGCCGGTAGGTTTCGTCATCACCGACGGGCTTCAGGCCGAACTTCTCCATCTGCTCAATCAAATAGACGGCTGCTGCACGCGAACCTTCTGAGCCTGCCTCTCGGCCTTCGAGTGCATCACTGGCTAGAAATGCGACTGATTTCTTTAAGTCCTTTATTTGTATAGAGCTTACAGCAGAAACCAAGTTCGAGTTGGCTTCACTCTCTGCCGCTGAAGAGAGCGTTATTGTGTTGAGTGATAGCCCAATCGCCAGTGAAAGTGCTACTGAATTTCGATATGAGTGAAACCGATTCATCTGAGTATCCTGACTTTCGCAGCAATGCGTTACGTCGCTAATCGTGATAAAGACTGGGGTTGTCGCAATTTTCCATAATACGATACAACTTGCTCAGGATCAGGTGAGACCCCGCAAAAATTCTCATCTGATAGGAAAATGACCCAGAACTGATTGGCAGGGACGCCATGTCTCAATCAATGGAATTTCTTCGACGCTCTGCGCGCCGATGGAGCCGCGTGCTCACTCCTCATTCACTCTGTTGCCTGTTCGCAGGTGTCGGACTCACCTTGGCGACCAACAGTTGGATCGCACTTTACGGGTTGGGACTCTCGGTGGCGATTGCTTCCGTGATCGCATTCACGGCAGGTGTCTCCCTGACATTTTGGGCTTTAAAATCTCAGAAACTCCCAAAAGTACCTCAATGGGCGTGCTGGCTCGCGATGACATCATGGCTGGGTCTCTTGCCATTGCTGGTGAACCTAGGAAATCTGGGTCCCCATTGGTTTACAACAACTCAACTGGAATCAGTCACGCTGCAAGTGCTCAGTCTCCTTCCAGCAGCACTGGGACTCATCGGAATTCCCAGTGTGCTGATGAGCTATACGGTTTTTCAACAATCGACAACACAGGCCACACGATCACTCTGGATTCTGTTTGCCGGGGCAGTCTTTTCCATCTCAATTCTGCTTCCCTATATCCCAACCGAGTACCTGCTGTGGGGGACCACAATTCTGTTACTTGGATGCACGGGATGGAGCTTGCAATCAGCCAGTCTGGTTTCAGTCCATTCAATCATCCAAAGTTCGAACTCTAATTTTTCTCGGTCTGAGACATTCCAGTTTTGGCTCACTCCCAGTTTGATTGCCGGGTTGTGGACATGCCTTTCTTTAATCACACGTCCCTGGGCGTTGCTGAATACGACCATCTTTATGGGGCCACCGCTCATTCTGATCAGTTCTGCGTTGTTGGCATTCAGTCTGAGTGGAACACGGCGAGTGGGTGGAATGCTCCGCAGATATCCACCAACAGTCTGGCTTTTAGTGACCTGTCTTTCAGCGACAGCGGTGGTTCTTCTGGAATCGACCCTGACCAATTGGTTGTTGCAACTGTCGTCCAATTGGTCAAACGCCTTCCTGCAGCAATCAGCGCGACTCCTGATCCTCGGAGCGTTTCCTGCCTTTGCGGGGCTGACAATGGGTATGTGGTTTCGACGTTATCATTCAATATTCACCTCAAACAGAACTGGCAGTGTCATTTCTGCTTTCTGGTGTACTGCATTCGTGTGGTTTACGTTTCGGTTACTGCTTCATACTGGCATACCTGCAACACGCCTCATGGTAGGGACAGGAATTCTGGCTGCAATCAGTGCTGTCTTGACATTGAGAACCAACTGGCGTTCTGATTGGCAACCGGGTCGCAGATTGAAACTGATCTTCACCAGCGGAACTCTTGCCGCCGTGCTCGTCACTTCTTTTTTGCTGCCGTCGCAAACGGGTACGCTTCCCGCGAAGATATTATTTCATTCTTCTGCCTGGATTCAGCATCGAAGTGGAGCGCCTTGGGAAACCCTTCCTTTTCTGGACGACGGACGCTTGACTCACACGATCCAGACCGATCAAGAACTTTTCACCGTTTTCAATTATCGAGGGCTGGAAACATCGATCCGCCGCAACGGATTACCGCAAGGATACCTGAGTCTCGATTATCGGGTTATGCCACAATTCCCCACAGACGTTCTCATGACGGTCCTTCCGACCGCCATTCATGGGGATGTCTCAAATGTCGCCATTTGTCGTTGGGGCTGCGGCGTGACGGTTTCCAGCACGCTCGACTTTCCTGTCCAGCACATCGATTGCTTTGATGCCGACCCTGCGTTGGTTCAGGCCACATATGGAGCACAAACAGAGAATCCCTGGGCTGGATTAAATCCTGTCACCGATTCTCGCGTCACGCTGCAAAAAGTCTCTCCTGAGTTGGCGTTGCGTGCCAAAGGCGTAATGTACGATGTTATTATTTCGAGCCCCATGCGTTCGGCAACGGTCGAAGGTACAACCGAGATGACCGTGAATTTCTATCGATCAGCAGCAGCTCGCTTGGCTCCCAATGGCCTCTTCTGTCAGCGATTCCAACACTACGATCATGGACCGGCTGCATGGTCTGATGTTCTCTCGACATTACAAACAGTGTTTCCTCAAGTGGTTGCCATTGAAATGCTTCCGGGGGAAACATTATTTCTGGCAGGGACCACCGACAAGCTACAATACAATACCGAACTTGCCGACCGATTGCAGAAGCCACAAATACGTCGAGTTCTGGCACGTTTCGGGTGGGACTGGGGGCATGTCCTTCAACTGCCCACGGTCACCGCTGACAAAACGGCTGATCTGCTGGTTGCCGTCTCGGGGAAGACACAAACGGCTTTGGCCCCACAGCTTCTCTTCACGCATAGTCAGGACTCACTCCGTTGGGCCAACAAGTGGGACGAAAAAACCGACGCTCTATCGCCCTACCGATCACGATTAATGAGTCTGGCGGGAGAAGATGGACAGACAGCCGATATCAAACGTCGCATCGAAGAAGTGTCGGCTCAGCAAAAATACATGGCCGATCTTGTTGATCTTCCCTGGGCTTATCGATCTAAGCTGAAAGAATTTCTCAGCACAAAGCCTCGCAGTGAACTTCGACAGGTCAAAGGGGAAAAGCCGCGTCAGGAAATGCACCCCATCGACAAACGTCGCGTTGAATATCTCGAAGCACTCTCTGATGCTCATCAGACAAAGCCCGGATCAGCGGAGTTGATTGGTGAACTTAACCAGTTTTCGGAACCTTACGATCCTTTGATCAGTTATTTTCTTCATCATGAAGCGGCCGAGTTGTATGCCCGGAATCCAGGTTTAGCTCCGCAAGCAGAATATTATCATCGGTTAAAGACCATCTACTTTGGCGACGTACGTGATAAATCGGTTCGCAATGTCATCGGAGCGCTCGATTTAATCTTGGAAGAAAAAAGTTTGATCCCAGATGACCAACAGCGGTTCGATCAACTTCACGGCCTCGTCCAGTTTCTCATGAATCGCTGGCAATTACGAAAAGGGTACTCCCCACGAAATGTCGATGAAGGTTTGATCGATGTCCGTGAAAGTCTGCAAGTCGCCGAAAAAGCACTCGATGAACTGGAATCTCTGGCGGCCGTCACTGCTTATGGAGCAGAAGATTGGGAAAAACGGCAAGAATACCTCGAACTGCATCTTGTCAAACCGCTGCGTGCTTATCGGGGGCACTTGATCCCTCATCACAAGCAAAAAACAGTGAAGCCTGACGACTTGGCGGAAGAATAAGCAGAACTCTCCCGCATTCTCCAAGGCAGACTTGCACTTATCGAGCGTTTGCTCGACGATCTCTAAAGACAACCGCGGATCGTTCTTCTTTTTCAGAGAAGATGTTCCGTGTGTGTCTTGATTGAGTTCTCTCACCATTTGATTTTGCACACAGTCTATCAGGAGAATCGGAATGCTTCACAAAAAGAGTTCATGGGCAATGTTTTGCGCATTTGCTATCAGCGGTTTGCTAATCACTACGACAACACAAAGTGTGTCTGCCGAAGATAACGGCATGGTTTACGAACTTCGAACTTACACCTGCCACCCCGGTAAACTTCCCAATCTGCATGCTCGCTTCAAAGACCATACGATGGCAATTTTCGAGAAGCATGGGATTAAAAACATCATGTATTGGACTCCGGTCGACAAAGAAGACACGCTGATTTATGTGGTCGCCCACAAGAGTCGCGAATCCGCCGATCAATCATGGAAAGCATTCATCGCCGACCCTGCCTGGAAAAAGGCTTACAAAGAGTCGATCGCCGATGGAAAGCTCGTCATGAAAGTCGAACGACAATACATGACACCCACCGAGTACACACCTTGACCCACTTTCTGTGAAACCTTCAGCTCACCGTGTGAGATCAACTTGCGCGGTGAGTTCTCTTCAGCTATGACCGAACAACCCTATAAGACTTTGGAATGGATGGGCGATTGCCTCTCCGGGCATCTTCGTCTACTCGATCAAACAGTGCTTCCTTTGGAGGTCGTCTTTCTCGACTGTCAGGATGTCAAATCCGTCTGGGATGCCATTAAAAGACTCAGTGTACGCGGAGCCCCCGCCATTGGAGTCTCGGCTGCTTACGGAGTCATCGTCGGCTTACAGTCGTCTGCGGATGTACAGCGTCCTCAGTTCAATGAGAAATTGACAGTAGTGACCGACTATCTGGCCACGAGTCGGCCCACAGCCGTGAATCTCTTCTGGGCACTTGACCGGATGAAAGCGTTTGCCAACCAGCATCCCGATCTGACATCGCGGGAACTCTTGCAACAACTTCTTGAAGAGGCACAAAGAATTGATCGAGAAGACCAGCAAATGTGTCTGGCCATCGGGCAGAACGGAGCAGCATTACTCCCCGACGAGTGCAGTGTGTTGACGCACTGCAATGCGGGCGGGTTGGCGACTGCCGGCGATGGCACCGCATTATCCGTATTCTTTGCCGCTAATCGCCAGGGAAAAAATCTGCACGTCTATGCCGACGAAACTCGCCCCTTGTTACAAGGCGCCCGCTTAACCTCCTGGGAACTTCAACAACGTGACATTCCTGTGACGGTCATTTGCGATTCTGTCGCTGGTTGGGCAATGAAACAGGGACGTATTCAAGCCATTGTGACCGGAGCAGATCGGATTGCAGGAAACGGAGATGCGGCGAACAAGATTGGGACTTATTCTGTTGCCCAATTAGCCAAAGTCCATAATATTCCGTTTTATGTCGCCGCTCCATCCAGCACATTCGATCTCTCACTCGCGTCTGGTGATGATATCCCTATCGAGGAACGCAGTCGTGATGAAATTGCCCATGGGTTTGGTCAACAAACCGTTCCCGATGGCGTTGATGTGTTTAACCCGGCATTTGATGTGACGCCGTCAGAACTCATCACGGCTATCATTACGGAAAGAGGCGTCATTCAAGAGATTAACACATCGTCTATTGCCGATCATTTACAGACTGCGGCAACCTGAAATCAACAGATCTTGCGACTTTCGTCTGCTCTCTGGCGTGGTCGAATTTACTGTGAACTCGTAAGATAACGTATTGAGACGTTTAAGTCTCATCATGTTCCCGCTTCCCTAAGACCTATTCCTTCGGCAGATTATGAAACTCGGACTTCTCGGCGATCACGAACAGATTGAAAGGTGGTTACCCGTTTTAACAAACGGACGACGACACCAGATATTCTGGGCTGTCGGTTTGAGCGATTTTGCGAGCGACCTTCCTCAGCAAATTGAACGTCTGGCCGAGCCTGCTCAACTGCTAGAAGTCAATGGAATCGATGCCATTCTTCTGTGTGGCAGTCGTGAGGCGAATCTGCAAACAGCCAAACAACTCGCCGCTCAACAAATTCCGCTCATCATTTTGCCGGCAGCCGGTCAAGGATCGGCCTTTCTGTATGAACTCAGTCTGATTCGTGATGACAATCAGGTTCCGCTGTCTCCCTTGTTCCCATTGCGTCGGCATCCTCTCGTGAATCGGTTTCGTGAGATATTGGACGAAGGCAAGATCGGTGAGACGGTCGAAATTACGATTCAGAGACGACACCCACACCCTGCCGGAAACCCTCGAATCAAGATTTCAGAGTGCAATCAACATTTGTTATGGGATGTCGATTTATTCTGGCAACTTTGCGGCAAGTACGGTCAGGTGACGGCATTGCGGAGTGGCGAACTCGACTCTGCCGTCGCGATGCAAAACGTCACATTGTCTGCCGCACATCTGCCGGAGGCAATCTGGTCGATTGTTCCAGCAGCCGAAGAATCGTGGGAACTGACTTTACGCGGGAACGATAGTAACATCACATTGAGCGGAGGCAACGATCACACGCTCTCCGAACTGAGACTGGAAGAGATTTGCGAAAGAGTCAATGAAGAGGAAGTCGAAGAAGCATTTCTGGAAGAACTTGATGCGATTGAAGCCAGCTTCCATGATCCTCGCTTACAAGGGGACTGGCCCGAGTTTGTGCATGCCATGGAACTTGTCGAAGCCACGCAGCAATCCATTCGCCGTCGCCGTACTGTTGATCTTTATTTTGATATGACCTCCGAACGCTCCCAGTTCAAAACGCAAATGGCGGCTCTGGGATGCGGCGTCTTGATGTTGACCCTGTTTTTGTTGGTGGTGGTTTTAATGCTGGGACAGATGTTGTCTCCCGGGGCGATGAAGTGGGCACGAATCCTGGCATTTACCCCCTTGTTCGTCTTCCTCGCCCTGCAAGTTCTTATCGTCTTGGCGCGTCCGTCTGCCTCAGAATCCTCAGCGGACAAGTCGTGACTCTCTCCAAAATGTTAATTTGCGAGTTTTGGGGCGATTGCGTGGCGTGAATTTCTCATGTCAGACATGCGGACAAGATCTATACCCCCAATTCGGTCTCGACACGATCTTCGGAGTTCTCTAATCTTTCGCTCCCTTCCGAGTTTCCTACCTCCCTATCTGTCGATTTCCTCATTTCACCATGGATGGTGATCATCATGCGTAGTTCCTCTGCAGCCATTTGTGTTGTTGCTTTAATTATGGGATCTGGATGCCAATCCGGTACCAGTGGGTTTCGCAATCCGTTTAAAAATCCGTTTGCGAGGTCAGTTCCCGATAATTCCACCGGACTCGTCGCCAAATCAAAAATCGATGCGCAAGATCAAAAACCGAATGTCTTTGAGATTGCCCAGCAAGAGGCCGCTTCTCAACCAGAAGCGCCGGCAGTGGCCAGCGTGAAACCCATTCCAGATTCGCTGGGACAATCTGACCGAGATCTCAAACAACCACTTTCAAAAATTGACCAATTGCTGTCGCAAGCCGATCAAGCTTTTGACAAAAAACTCCCCGCCAAAGCGGCTGCATTTTATGATGAAGCCGTACGAATGGATCCGGCGAATGTCCATGCACACCATCGCTTGGCGATCATTGCCGACATGCAGAAAAATTATTCCTTGGCAGAATCACACTATACCGCCGCTCTGAAAGTTGACCCGAACAATCTGAATCTGCTCAACGACTTGGGGTATTCGTACTATTTACAAGACAACTATGAGGAAAGCGAAGCCTATCTGAGTTATGTTTTACAAATGGACTCTTCCAATAAATTGGCGATGAAAAACCTCGGACTCGTTCTGGCTGCACAAGGAAATGCTCAAGAAGCGTATGCGTTACTGCAACAAGGAGGCTTGAATCCGGGCGAGAGCCAGAAAAAAATTCAACAAGCTATGGCGCAAGCGAGCGAGAGTTCTGTGAATCGGAATCCCAGCGGCATTGTCTCTCTCAACAACACCAATCCCGGCACACAAAATATCCAACCGACGGCTGGCGAATACAACTTCCCGAATCACAATTCGGTAAGAGATAATAATGCGAATTCATCAGTCAACCAATTCGGTGGAGAGAATTCGCGAACCAGCCAACCTTGGTCCTACGGCGAATCGAACTCTCAGCAAGATTTAAGAAACTCTCCTCATGCTCCGATGCCAACGCGAGTCGAGAAACCAGCCAATCCGAATGACTATTCGCAGTATGATTCCCATCATCCACAGCAATCAGACCAAGATCGACAAGACTACCTGTTGGAGCGAGCCGCTTTGAACACCGGTTTTGGAAATCTTTTCCCCATTACTTCTGCTGAGGAATATCATCTAGCCCAGCAAGCACGTCCGGTTTCCTGGGAACAGTCGCCCGCTGAAACTGCCGATGCACGCCGGGCCTATTATGAACAGTTTGGCAATCCACCAAATGGAACACCCAATATCCATAATGCTCACCACGCACAGCCCTCAGCGAATTCAACTCCGAATTTCCATCGTTCTTCTCAAACACCCATCCATCAAACCGCTCTGCAATCTGAAAACTCAGGCTCTCAGAACCGTCAATCAGTACCAGTGACTCAACCTTCGTTCCAACCACAACCACCCGTCCAATACGACCAATTTCCACGAAGTACAACACCTCAAGGTCAATCCGCGAATCAGTACCAACAACCCACAGGCAACTCAGAGCCGACATATGGTACAAACACCGGGGCGATGAACCAACAAAATCCACCTCGGAACGCACTACGGGAGTACCAGCAAGGATTGCAGGAATTTGAGTCCTCGCCCTTCAATCAACCACAGTATCGTTGATCAGGCGTATCGTTGATCAGGCATGGTGTTGAGCAAGGCTACACATTGAACAAAAAGTGGCAGATATCGCCATCATGCATGATGTACTCTTTACCTTCGACTCGTAATCGACCGGCTTCTCGAATCGCTTTTTCGGAATGAAACTCTTCCAGATCGTCGAGTGAATAGACTTCAGCGCGGATGAATCCTCGCTCAAAGTCCGTATGAATGACGCCCGCTCCCTGTGGAGCTGTCGCACCGATCGGGACCGTCCAGGCACGCACTTCTTTTTCACCGGCTGTGAAGTAACTGTGTAGTCCCAACACTTTGTACGCGCCGCGTGCTAACACGCTCAATGCAGGTTCGCCCAAACCGACACTTTCCAACATTTCCAATCGATCTTCATCATCCAATTCAGCCAATTCAGCCTCTAAGCGAGCACAAACGGGGACAACTTCGCTGTTTTCCTCTTCCGCTTTCTGGCGAACTCGTTGTACTAACTCTCCCTCGCCAGAGAGATCATCTTCTTCCACGTTGGCGACATACAGAACAGGCTTGGCTGTCAGGAATTGAAAACTGTTGAGAAGTTTTCTCAACTCAGGATCGGTAATTTCCAGGGATCGAATCGGTTTATCGGCTTCCAAATGCTGCTCGCACTTATCGAGAAGCTCGAGTCTCTGTTTGGATTCTTTGTCACCGGCTCGTGCTTTTTTTTCTGCTTTTTGACGTGAGGCTTCGATACTTTGAAGATCGGCGAGCATCAACTCAATCTCGATAGTTTCGATATCTCGTAACGGGTCGACATCACCATCAACGTGCGTAATGTCGGGGTCGTCAAAACAACGAACCACATGCACAATCGCATCGACCTCGCGAATGTGGGAGAGAAACTTGTTCCCCAAACCTTCCCCTTTGGAAGCCCCCCGAACGATTCCCGCGATATCGACCAGCTTCAGGATCGCAGGGATGACTTTCTGAGTCGCGATATAAGATTGAATGGTTTCCAGACGAGGATCGGGAACCTGAACAATTCCTGTGTTGGGCTCGATGGTACAGAAGGGATAATTTTCGCTGGCAATGCCCGCCGAGGTGAGCGCGTTGAACAACGTCGATTTTCCCACATTCGGCAGTCCGACAATTCCCGCTTCCATATCTCAAATCTTTCCATCTGTTTGGCAAGCTAGCGCGACTACAATTTTTATCGCGTAAATCTGATTCTAATCATTCATACGGTCCGCGAAAACTCTGGCACCCCTTGCCGTTCATTCCGTCAATGCAGGCAGTCCCACTCGGGGACAATGCTTTAATAGCGGGCAATCAAGGCATTGTGGGCGGCGAGCGATACAAATCTTTCGGCCATGATGAATTAAACGGTGCGAATACATAATCCATTCCGATTTCGGTAATATTTCGCACAGATTGCGTTCGATGATCTCGGGATTTTTGCTGGTTGTCAGCCCCAGTAAATTGCTGATTCGCTTAACATGGGTGTCGACCACAACGCCGGAAGGGATATTGAATGCGGTCCCCAGTACGACATTGGCTGTTTTGCGTCCAACCCCCGGCAAGGCAACCAATTCTTCTAATGTTTGCGGGATCTCACCATTGTGATGCTCCATGATGGCCTTGGCCATGCCTGTGATGTTTTTTGCTTTGGAGCGGAAGAAACCGAGTGGATTGACGATCTTTTCGACCTCGGAAATTTTTGCCACAGCCAGTTTATCAGGTGTGGGATATTTCTTGAACAACGCTGGCGTCGTGGCGTTCACACGCTCGTCCGTACACTGAGCAGAAAGAATTGTGGCAGTCAGGAGCTGAAATGTTGTCTCGTGAGCCAGCGCACACTCCACGTCTTTGTATCGTTTTTTCAAGGCCCGCAGGATTACTTTGACCCGTTTTCGAAACTCGGGACTGTCTGTCGCCGCTGTGGTTTCACGTTTCGTTTTATTGGCTGCCATTGCTCTCACAATTCCTCATCCAGTGATTAAGATTGGTTCTTATCCTGACGGTTTCGCTCTCGACTGGCAACACGAGACAAGACTGCTAAGATGTCTCAAAAGAAATCAGGCGAAACACGCGACTTATGGAGGGAGATTATTCCGTGACAGACGAATGGCCGGAGAAATATGTCGAAGGTATCCGCCTCTTCAACGAAGAGGAGTTTTTCGAATGTCACGATGTCCTCGAAGAATTATGGGCCGAAACCCTCGGCGAAGACAAAAAATTCCTACAAGGTCTCATTCAGGCATCAGTCGCGCTCTTTCACTTCGGCAATGAAAATCTCGGTGGTGCTCGCAAGTTGTATCATGCTTCGCTCGAAAAGCTGGAGCCTTACGGCGATGCTCATATGGGCCTGGATTTGGTCAAGTTCAAATCAGATTTCAAACATTGCTTTGAAGAAGTGTTACAAGCCGGCAATGAGTATCCGAAAGACGTAGTCATTCAGGATGAACGTGTGCCTCGCATGGAAGTTGATTTCTGAAAAGGATGACAGCAGGAAGCTCGCTGACCGACTTGTCCAGAATTCGGGCGATAGATCTACAAAGTTATGACTGAAATCTTCGATCTCAACAGCACCCTCAAAGATTTCTCGGGACGGACTCCGATATTCCCTCTTCCCGATGTGGTTCTGTTTCCTCACGCATTACTCCCCTTGCATATCTTCGAACCTCGGTATCGCACAATGATCGACGATGCCTTGGCGAGCGACCGATTGATCGCCATGGCACGTCTCAAAAACGATTATCAGGATTTCTATCACACGAAAGAGGCTCCGCTTTACGATTCGGTCTGCTTAGGACGAGTGACAGCCGACCAAAAATTACCCGATGGTCGTTACTACCTCATTCTCGAAGGAATCGTTCGCGCCACGATTCTCGAAGAACCTGAAACCTCCAAACCCTATCGTGTGGGAGAACTCAAACTCCATCGCGATCGGCATCGCTTTGCCGAAAAATTTGATCCCAAACAACAGACTGAAAAACTTCTCAAGCTATGTCGCAGCCAACTTGGTGCAGAAGCCGGGCATAAAGGCTTGATCAAGATTCTGGAATCAAATTTGAAGCTAGGTACCTTGTGCGATATTTTGTCCTATGCATGTCCGTTGGAAATCGAGCAAAAACAAGCGTTACTTGAAGAAACCAACATTGAAAAACGAAGTGAATTGCTGGTCCAGGGACTGATCAACCTCATCCAGCAATCGACCGATAATGAGAATTTTCCGCCACAATTTAGCCTGAATTGAACAACGATCTCGAATGTCTCTGAGAATCGCTTTGTTGACGCTTGCAGAGTCGGGGTCTAAGATCCTCTGATCGGCTCAAATTTCCGGTCTTCATAAACGATTTTCACAGACGACCACCCAGACCGGAGAAGACCAGACCGATGGTATCGAACCCCACTCGCGAGAGATCACTCAGAGAAAGTGAGATTCCCTTGGAAGCTCAACAAAACGTCGATTTGGACCGCATTGCTCGTGCAGTTCGTGAAATTCTGATTTCCATCGGTGAAGACCCCGAACGGGACGGCTTACTCGAGACCCCTGATCGGGTTGCTCGTATGTATGCCGAATTATTTTCGGGGTTACATACCGACCCGACACATCATTTGCACAAAGTCTTTGAAGAAACTTACGACGAATTGGTGCTCGTTCGTGACATTTCTTTCAACAGCATGTGCGAACATCATCTGCTCCCCTTTATGGGAGTTGCCCATATTGGGTATCTGCCCCGCGGCAAAGTGACCGGGTTGAGCAAATTGGCAAGAGTGGTGGAAGAAGTTTCAAAGCGTCCGCAAGTGCAAGAAAGAATGACGCACCAGATCGCCGATCTCGTACATCAGGAACTCGATACCAAAGGGGTCATTGTGGTGATTGACGCCGAACACACTTGTATGACAATTCGCGGAGTCCGCAAGCCAGGCAGCACGACGATTACCAGTGCCGTACGCGGTTTATTCAAAACCAACGAATCTTCACGAGCAGAAGCGATGTCTCTCATTAACCGCCCAGCCTCCTCGTAGCGGTAGAAACGTGGTATCATTCTCTCCATCATTTAGCGTGACATTTGTGGAACCGGAGAATGATTGCTCAATTTACGTTGCGATTGATTGTCGGCATCAGTTTCATGTGGGTCGTCATGCCCCGCAAGGAAGTGACGTGTGGATTCTTTCGTATTCAAATGATGGTTGTCCTGGGATTAAGTGTTCTGACGGGGCTCACAATCGGCCGTGATGCGGTGCCTCTTCCCAGCGGAGAGCCACTACTTTCAGAGACAGCATTGCAGGTGCTGTGTGGGCTTTCTGCCGTCATTGCCTATGTTGGCTCAGTTGTCTGGATGCTGGCACGACGCAAATCGGGAAATATGACCGTCTACCTGATCTTTTTGATCTCATCGATCTGCCTCGCCGCATTGGTTGCCTCCGAAGAGTCTCTCAAGACTTCCACTGGCTGGCTGATTGTCGTCTCTGAATTTGCCACGGCTCTCATTCTCGGGGCCGCCATGACGGGAATGCTGCTAGGACACTGGTACCTCACCGCAACCACAATGTCGATCAAACCCCTCTCAACGCTGACTTTGTGGTTTGGAGTCGCTGCGGGCATTCGCCTGCTTGTCTCGGCGACATCCTGGCTGGTGCTCGCACCTGAAATGCCTTCGAGTACAGAAACAGTCTGGCTGGCCCTTCGCTGGATTGCCGGCATATTGGGGCCTCTTGCCGTCTTTGTGATGACTTGGAAAATCCTCCAGTACCGGAATACACAATCTGCAACAGGTGTACTGTTTGTCGGGGTGATCCTTACATTTCTGGGGGAACTCTCGGCACTGTTACTGTACCGCAGCTTGGGGATCCCTCTATGATAGATCTTTGCTGCCAGTAGGTTTGGCACGATGATCGACAGAGAGAATGAAGAGGTTTCCGATGCACATGGCATTTTTATGCCCAGTTTGCGAACAACAGACACAATGTGAATGCAACGACGGGACAGAAGTTCTGAAGTGCGAACACTGTGATTGGTCACGCACAATACCCAATGATGCGATCGACAACGGTGCGACTCATTCCTGCATCGCGTGCGGCTGCGGCGATCTCTGGAAACAACGCGACTTTCCACAATGGTTGGGAATTACCTTCGTTGCAATCGCGGCGACTCTCAGCACCATCGCCTGGGCGATGTACGAAAACATTTGGGCCATCGGCATCTTGATGGCCTTCGGTCTGCTTGATTACATCTTCTACGCAATTATGCCTGATGTCCTTGTGTGCTATCGCTGTCGAGCCCGTTATCGTCATTCGACAGACGAGGAAGCGATCCCAAAATTTGATCACGAAACTGCCGAACGGTATCACCAGGAAGAAATTCGTCTGGGGAACTCAATCAAGTCTCCTCCTTCACAATAAGCTTATCACTTCCAACAGGATAAATCTCGGTTGCCTGCAGCCAACGAACAGCAACGCCGCATCACTGAAGATCTGCATGGGCAGTTCTCGGGAGAGGTGCGCGTTGACCCGTTGACCATCTCCATGTATTCGACAGATGCCAGTCTGTATGAAATTCAACCGCAAGCCGTTGCGTGTCCAAAAACGGCAGAAGATGTCTCTGTTCTTGCGGCTTATGCCGAGGAAGAACAAATTGAACTGATTGCCCGCGGCGCAGGTTCAGGACTCGCAGGCGGTGCGTTAGGGCAAGGAATTATCATTGATTTTTCTCGGCATATGACGGCCATCGAGCAAATTGGTGAGGAAACCGTCCGCGTGCAACCGGGCGTTGTATGTAGCCGTCTAAATCGTGTGTTGCGACAACAGGGGCGATACTTTGCTCCCGATCCGTCGAATGCCGCCATTACCACCATTGGTGGCATGATGGGAGTCGATGCGGCGGGATCTCATGCTGTGCGGGTTGGTTCCACGCGAGACCATGTCCTTTCGATGGATGTGGTGCTTGCGGGAGGAGAACGGTTTGAAGCCAGCACAATTCCCCTGGAAGCCTTATTGCGACAAGCATCCCTGGAAACCTCCTTCGATCAACGATTCGAATCGGCTTTTGAAAAGCTCGACGACAACCAATTTTCAATTCGTGACCGACTCTCTCGCTTGGTACAAGTTCTGAAACAGAATCACGATCTTATTGAACGGTATCAACCTCCCATGATTCGCAATTGTAGTGGTTATCAATTGCGAGGAGTGTTGCGAGATCAGCATCTGCATTTACCCCGTTTGCTGGTCGGTTCTGAAGGGACTTTGGGATTATTTACATCGGCGGTACTTCATACCTCGCCTTTGCCCGAACACCGAGGAGTCGTTTTACTTTTGTTTGGAGATATGAACTCGGCATTGGAAGCGGTTTCCATCACCTGCAAGCTGCAACCGAGCGCCTGTGATCTTTTGGACCGTCGTCTCTTGGGACTCGGTCGAGAAGCCGCCTCGTTTTTTGAAAAAACCATTCCCGAGACCGCCGAAGCTGCATTGATTATTGAACATACGGGAAATTCCCGACAAGAGATTCATGACCGAATGTCTCATCTGATTTCGGCGATTCAAGACAAATCGATCAAAGTCTTGAAGGCCGCAGAAGCGTATGAACCTGAAGATATTGACTTTCTATGGACACTCCCCGGAAGAGTTGTTCCTCGATTAACGCAACTCCAAGGGAAAGAACGCCCGCTTCCGTTCGTGGAAGATATTGCTGTCCCGCCGGAAATGCTCCCTGAGTTTTTCAATCGTGCGCAAAGAGTGTTGCAGAAGCATGAAGTGACAACTTCGGTGTATGCTCATGCGGCGTCGGGACAAGTTCATATGCGTCCTTTCCTTTCAGCTCCGTCCGAATTGGATGGAGAGCGTATGGAAGCATTGGCTCGCGATCTGTACCAAATTGTATTTCACATGCGGGGATCGATTAGCGGTGAACATGGTGATGGATTATCGCGTACGGCATTTTTGAGATCTCAATACGGCCCGATGTATAAGCTGTTTCAGGAAGTGAAGGATATCTTTGATCCGCATAATCTCATGAACCCTGGGAAGATTGTGAGTGATGATCCCCATCTGACCCGCCGACACTTTCGAGAAATCCCCACAGACCCCGTCCCCACCATCGAACAACCGACTTACGAACTACAACTTCGCTGGAATGAAGAAACGGCTTCGGACTCGACCATGCGTTGCAACGGTTGTGGACAATGTCGCACGCAGGAAGAAGATTCACGGATGTGCCCGTTCTTCCGAATCGAACCCGACGAAGAAGCGAGCCCGCGTTCAAAAGCGAATTTGCTCCGCGAATACCTGACCGGTGATCTTGCCGCGCAAGACTTCACTTCAGACGAAATGTTGCGTGTCGCCAACCTCTGTTTCAACTGTAAACAATGTGAAATTGAGTGTCCTTCGCGTGTTGATATCCCCAAGATGATGATTGAAACGCGTGCTTCTTATGTACAAATGAACGGCCTCAGCCGTTCCGAGTGGATTCTCTCACGCGCCCATTCCTTTGGTGCCATTGGGTGTATGATTCCCCCACTGAGCAACTGGATGTTATCCAATCGCGTGACACGCTGGCTCCTCGAAAAAACATTGGGAATTTCTCGACAACGTCGTCTCCCCAAATTTGCCAAAAAAACCTTCTCCCAAAGATACGCTCGCCGTAATCCTCCCCGCCCACAGGCGGGAGACCAAAACGTCGTCGTTTTCTTCACCGATAGCTACGTTGATTATCACGACCCAGAACTCGGCGAAGCACTCGTCGCTATCTGCCAGCATCACGGGTATGAGGTCTATGTCCCTCCCGATCAGCGACCGTCGGGAATGGCGATGATTTCCGCCGGAGATCTCGATTCTGCCGAACATTTGATCGAACAAAACCTGCGTGTTCTGGGTGAATTTGCTCGCGAAGGGTTTCCGATTATTGCTGTGGAGCCTGCGGCTGTACTGTGTCTCACACAGGAATACCCCAATCTTACCGACCATCCTGATACCTCGGCTGTGGCTAAAGCCACCATCGATGCAGGCCAATTCCTCGGAAACCTGCGTTCCACTGGTCAGTTGAAAACCGAGTTTCAGAGAATCGAGCATTCGGCAGGATTTCACACACCCTGTCATACCAAAGCTCTGGGAACCGAACGGCATTGGCGAGAATTACTGGCTTTGATTCCGGGGTTCGAGGTCCATAATATAGAAAAAGGATGTTCGGGGATGGCGGGAGCCTTTGGGCTGACCAAACAGAACTATGACATTTCACTCCAAATTGGACAGCCACTATTCAACCACTTGCAGAAAAACGACTATTCAATGGGGGTGACTGATTGTACGAGTTGCCGACTTCAAATCGAACAGGGTTCCTCGCTAGCCGGCGTTCATCCTTTAAAGATCCTGGCATTGGCTTACGGCTTGATGCCTGAACTTAAAACCAAGTTTACTCCTTCATCCAATCCCTTGATTAGCACCTGAATATTTTTGAATCTTATGAACGTCACTGTCAAATTGTTTGCTCAGGCTCGAGATCTCGCGGGGACTTCGCAGGCAAATCTTTCATTGAATGAAGAACAATCCGTGAAGGAGATGCTGGCATCACTCATCGACAAATACCCGGCACTCTCCCAAATTCAAGGAAACCTGTTAGTCGCAGTGAATAATGAATACGTCTCTTCAGAATCCCTGATCCCCGCAAACGCAGAGATTGCCTGTTTCCCACCCGTTAGTGGTGGTTGAACATTTCTTCCCAACACAAATCCAATACACTTCCATGACCGTCAAACTGATAGACACTCCGATCGATTATCACGCCGTGACTGAATCGGTTCGTGATCATCGTGCCGGTGCAGTGGTGCTGTTTTTAGGCACTGTGCGTGAATTTACAAACGACCAACAAACAACGGCTCTCGATTATGATGCTTATCCCGAGATGGCCAATGCCAAGATGCAAGAATTAATCGACGAAGCGCGAGACCGCTGGCCCATCATCCACGCGGTGATCGAACATCGTATTGGTCACTTAGAGTTGGGGGAAGTTTGTGTTGCCGTGGCCGTCAGTTCTCCCCATCGCAAAGATGCGTTTCATGCAGGCCAATTTTTGATTGATGAATTGAAAGTTCGTGTTCCCATCTGGAAGAAAGAAAACTGGATCGACGGCCAAACGGAATGGGTCCATCCAGCAAGCGAAAAGTCCTCGTCACCTCCTCCGCCAGCATAAGCCTCAACGTCATTGAGCAAAGCGATTACTATGAATCAGCCCTTAGTCGATACCTTCGGACGAGCACACGATAACCTGCGTATCAGTGTGACTGATCGATGCAACATTCGCTGCTTCTACTGCATGCCTGCCGAGAACGTCGAGTTCATGCCCAAATCACATTTACTCACGTTTGAAGAGATTGAGCGATTTCTCAAGGTTGTCGTGAAACGTGGCGTCAAAAAAATTCGACTCACTGGCGGAGAGCCATTGGTACGTCGGGATCTGCATAAGTTAGTACAACAGATCGCACTGATTCCCGAAATCGAAGATATCGGACTGACCACCAACGGTATCTTGCTCGCTGAACAAGCAGAAGGTCTTTATCAGGCCGGGCTTCGCCGCATCAACGTCAGCCTGGATGCACTTGATCCTGTCAAATTCAAGGAAGTCACTCGGCGAGAGGGTTATGAAAAGGTGATTGAAGGAATCGAAGCCGCACAACGAGTGGGCTTCAAACCGGTCAAAGTGAATGCCGTCTCGATCAAGGGACTGACGGAAGATCAAATCATTCCATTTGGTCGCATGGCGCGAGAAACGGGTGTTGAAATACGCTTTATTGAGTTCATGCCACTTGATGCCGATGCTGCTTGGCAACGTGATAAAGTTTTATTTGCCCGAGACATTATCGACACCTTGGAAGCAGAATTCGGAACATTGAAACCGCGTGGACAACTCGACCCTTCCGCTCCGGCAACCGACTTTGAATTCGCCGATGGTGTGGGACGCATCGGCATCATCGCGTCCGTGAGCCAACCATTTTGCGGAAAATGCAATCGTTTCCGTCTGACTGCTGACGGGAAAATCCGCAACTGCCTCTTCTCGCTGGAAGAAACTGACATCAAAGATTTATTGCGCGGCGATGCCACCGACCAGGAAATTTTAAGTGCCGTTGAGCAATCTATTACCTCCAAAAAGGAAGGCCACGAAATCAATTCTGCACGTTTCATCCAACCCGACCGCCCCATGTATTCCATTGGCGGGTAGTCGTTATGCCAGTCTCTGATTCTCGAATTTACCTCGACAATGCTGCCACTTCGTGGCCCAAGCCCGAAGCCGTTTATAAAGCCGTTGATCGCTATCAACGCGAAAACGGTTCTCCCTTTGGTCGGGGAAATCACGATTCAGGTGCCGAGGTGCAACGACTGCTGACGAATTGTCGACAACGAGTTGCCAAGCTCTTGGGAGTCGGCAATCCACAACGTGTTATTTTCACCTCAAATGCAACTGACAGTCTCAACTTGGCTATTCATGGGCTCCTGAAGCCGGGTGACCACGTCGTGACGACAACTTTGGAACACAATTCCGTCAGTCGGCCTCTCACGTTTCGACAAGACAACAATGATCTTGAAGTCACTCGAGTAGAACCTGATGACTCGGGTCTGATTACAGTGGACTCTGTCCGAGCCGCCTGCCAAGACAATACACGATTGATCTCAATCCTCCATGCCTCCAATGTGACCGGAACAATTCAGCCCATTCAACAAATTGGAGAGCTCGCCAAAGAACTGAAGATTCTGGTTCTTGTCGATGCGGCACAAACAGCAGGGGCTATCCCGATAGAATTTGATTCATTGCCCATAGATATGATGGCCTGCGCAGGACACAAAGGTCTTTTGGGGCCATTGGGAACCGGGATCCTGTGCCTCTCTCCAGAAATAACGAATTTTTTACAACCAGTCCGACAAGGTGGCACGGGAACACAAAGTGAACTCGCATCTCAGCCCGAGACACTACCAGCACGATTTGAATCGGGAAACCATAATGTTCCTGGCCTGATTGGGCTTCATGCGGGTGTCGGCTATCTTCTCGAACAGGGTGTCGAACAGATTCAATTACACGAACAAACACTCCTTCAGCAATTGGACGAAGGATTGCGTTCCATCACTGGTGTCACCATTCATGCCAGAAGTTCGCAAGCCCCCCAACTGGGTGTACTGAGTGTGACAAGTGATCTTTATGATTCCCAAACGCTCGCTACGCTTCTTTCACAAGAGTTTGGGATCGAAACTCGAGCAGGTCTACATTGTGCCCCCGGTGCTCATGAATGGCTGAGAACAAAATCAACAGGGGGAACTGTTCGGCTGAGTGTTGGACCGTTTGTCACGGTCGAGCAAATCGATCAGACCGTGAATGCATTTAAGACGTTGCATCAATTCTGAGTTGGTATTGTATCAAGTTTTCAATCCCAATCGGTCGAGAAGAAAAAGCAAAACACCAGCACCAACGACTGCTGAAAGGGCGGTTTGCATCACGGGCGGAAACCCGATATTCACAAGGTCCACAATTTCAAAACGCTTAAATAAGAATCCACCCAAGAGAGCGCCCAGAAATCCAATAATGGCATTTCCCAAGAGTCCATAACCTTCGCCCTGCCTCAGTTCGCCCACAATCAATCCAGCCAATAAACCAATACAGACAAACATCAGCAAATTTGTCATCTCATTGTCGAAAAGCATTTTTAGCCTCGCACATGACAGCTTGAAGAGATTTCATATCAGATGACATGAATCGAAGTCGCATACTTCTCTGAACTGTGATTGTACGAATTAGAATTGAACTGTTTATGAGGAATTCCCTCAAAAAACGATAAAGAAGTTCCTAGGGGAAAAGATGGGGTACAGGACTGCGAACACTACTGTGCTCTGATGCTTATGCCACAAAACTCACCATGGCAATCACTTACCGCCCCAGAATATGTCGCAGACAGTCCTCTAAACCGGGCGTCCTAAATTGATACTCCGTTGACTTAAGAACACCGTCATCGACCCGCGTGCTTGCCAGCAACAATGCTTCTGCCATCTCACCAAAAGCCAACTTTGCCATAAATCCAGGGACAGGGAAAATTGTGGGGCGACTGAGGACACGACCGAGAGTTTTTGTGAACTCGTAATTAGTGACGGGATTGGGTGCCACGCAGTTCACCGGTCCCTCAATCGAATCCGTCATCAACGAGTGATAGATGGCTCCCGCAACATCATCCAACCCGATCCAACTCATGTACTGTTTTCCGTCCCCGAGAATTCCCCCTGCTCCCATTTTGAAGGGCAGCAGCATTTTAGCCAACGCTCCCCCCTTGGGACTTAAGACAATCCCAATACGCGGATTAACGACACGTATACCAGCATCGCGGGCAGAGTGTGAAGACTCTTCCCAGGCTTTACAAAGTTCCGGCAGATACCCTTCACCGGCTGACGCATTTTCTCCGACCAATTCATCGCCGCGATCACCATACCAGCCGATGGCAGAAGCCGAAATGAGTGTTTTCGGGGGAGTTTCCATTGAGGTGAGAACTGAGACCAACTTATTTGTCACGTCAATGCGGCTGTTCCAAAGTCGATCTTTGAAAGAACTGGTCCATCGTTGTCCGGCGATATTCTCACCGGCAAGATGAATCACAGCGTCGGCACCCGCAAACCATTCGGGGTCATATTCTGAGATGGCAGGATCCCACTGCCTCTGATGATCCTGTGTCGCAACCTTTCGAGTCAGGACAATTGGCTCATGTCCCCCGGTCGAAAGAAGCGATTGTAACTCTTGTCCAATCAATCCACTGCCACCAGTTATGACGACTTTCATGCGAGGCTGCTTTCGATATTTTTGATGACACTTCAAATCATCGATTGTTCTGCAATGACGCCAGCGAAACATCCGTTCCAGCTTATGTCGTGAAAAACGTCCCCCCAGAAGCTGTCCAACAGGACCACCGGGAAGACGATAATGGATCAAATCGGTGAGCAGTGACTTCTCATCACTCACGGGTGACATTGTATGCGTGTGTTCCCACTTGGCAAACGGACCACTTACCTGAACGTCTTCAAAAGAAGAACCAACCGTATAATTTCGATGCTCGGCAACCCATTTTTGAGAGAGTGGGCCAATCTTCATGCCGATGACAGCGCGATCTCCGTCTTCGATCCCTTCATGTGACAACAACTCAACCGGTTCCCAAGGAGGGGTGAGCCGATCAAATGCTCCGGGGCGAGCATGCCAATCAAACAAGGCATCGGCAGCAGCCTCGATCTCGGAAGATTTTTGAAAAATGATATCAGGCATCGATTATCTCAACTCCTCAAATATCTCTTCAGGGGGCATCACCAATTTGGTCTGAATCGCCAAAATCGCCTGTCGAATAAGTTGCCGCACTCGTTCTTTACTCAAACCAACTTGCTCGGCAACCTGCCGGTAACTGCGGAATTTTCGTTCAACATCCAATCCAAAGCGTAACTCCACCAATTTTCTTTCGCGATCCGAGAGTTCCTTGAGAATCGTTTTCACAATTTTTTGTGACTGATCTCGGATGACGATTCCCTCTCCCGATGTTGACATCAGTTGAGTTTCTTCGTCAATCGGCAAAAAGTTAGGACCGCGGTTTCGATTTCGAAACAAACGGTAAATCCGATTACGGATACAAGTCGTTGCATAGGTACTGAATTGAAATCCTCGTTCAGGATCAAATTTATCCACCGCATCCATTAATGCCAAGCATCCTTCAGAATACAACTCTCTTTCGTCTTGCCAGTTATTGGAGAGCTTAATGGCCATACTACGAACGAGCCCCAGATTCATTTCCATAACCTGATTTCGTAATTTTCTTTTCTGAACTACGTCTTTCTCTGACTGATAGGCAATCAACAGTTCCAGGTTCCGTTTTCCTTGCGATATTTTCTGAGTTTTGGGGGCCGTTAAAATCATGTTATCCCTTGGTTTGATCATGGATATCTTTTGCACTAACCGGAATACCAAAAGCGAATTAACTCGTTTGGCCGTTCTGGCTCCGTTAAAATGGAACGATGTTTTACCTCTCGCCAGAAAGTGATTAAATCCATGAAGCCACTGTTTTCATTCTCAATATTTCACCTGCTCGTTGTTCTCTTTTGGATCACGCCTGGCGTTCATGCGAATTGGGAAAAAGTCATTGTGCATGAAGGAGACCGTTGCACCACGGCTGTCGCCGATGATGTGAATGGTGACGGCTTGCTGGATGTTTTTACAAACAGTAAGAATCAGACAAACCTGTTTCTTGCCCCCGACTGGAAACAAATCACGTTACACAAAGGTGTCGGCTGTATTCATTCAGAACTGATTGACGCAGATGGCGATGGAGACCTGGATTGGGTCGGTGCCCGCTACAATCCCGGACTCATCATTTGCCTCTTACGCCCCGATCACCCCCTCACCGAACCGTGGCCTATGAAACTTGTTGATGATCAGGTTCACGGAATTCATGGGTTGCTGACGGGAGATGTTGACGGTGATGGTGTCAATGATTTGCTGGCGACGAGTGCGCAACCAAAGCCTCCCTTTCCAAATTCACTTGTCTGGTATCGCGTCCCCAAAAATATTCAGCAAGCCGAAAGGTGGCCGCGGTTTGTCTTCGCCGATCAAGATGCTCCCGGCCTCACTCATTACCTTGGTCTTGGAGACATCAATGGTGATGGTCGAGCCGATGCCGCGACCGGAGCAAAAGGAGGCCCACAAGCGGAAGAGGGGACAGGAGAATGGTTCGCATGGTGGGAAGCGCCTGTTGATCCGACCAAAACCTGGAAAAAACATCTCATCGCCAAAAACCAACCGGGGGCAACGAATATTCATCCGGGGGACATCAACGGAGATGGCAAGACCGACCTGCTGGCCTCACGAGGACATGGACTCGGCGTCGTCTGGTTTGAAAACCCGAGTTGGAAAGAACACACAATGATTGCCGACTTAAAGGAACCACATTGCCTAGTCGTAGAGGATCTGGACCATGATGGTGATCTGGATGCTGCGACATGTGCCTACGGATCAAAACGAGCGGTGTGGTTTGAAAACGACGGTCGTGGAAACTTCCAAACACACACTGTCGCTGAGGACCAAGAGGCCTACGATATTCGAGCAGGCGACATGGATGGTGACGGAGATATTGATTTATTGATCGCCGGGCGAGGGAGTCAGAATGTGGTCTGGTATCGCAATCCCGACAGTCCCGACAAATGTGATTGAAGCGACTGGTCAGCCGTTGGATAAAAAGCTGAAGAGGCCCTTTTTAGGCTTCTTCGGCATCTCTTCACCGGGTTCTCCCTCATGGAAGACTTCTGCAATGGCCTCAATCGCCTTGGTAATTCGGGCCTTGGGAGCTTGCTGCATTAACGGAACACCGTTGTTACGACTGTCTACCATTGCTTGATAGTCGTTGGGCAATTGACAAAAGATCTCGCGATCAATCGTCTCTTTGGCTTTGCTCATGCTGATTTGAGTCTCTTCGATTCCCATGCGATTCAAAATGACACGCACCTTATCGTTGATGCCTTCGTATTCATCAAAAAACTGATTCAATCGAACGACGTTACGCAGCCCCGGCAAATCGAGCTGAGTCAGTAACAAAATGGTATCCGCAGAGTCCAAAGCTGCCATTTCCAACTCGCCATAATTCTTACTCAAGTCGAGAATCAGATGAGAGAACGTCGACTTGAAAAGTGAAATCACACGTTTCAACACTTCACCATTCACCGAGTTGCGATCACTCATTTGTACCGGTCGAGGTAATAGATAAGCACCACATTCGTGACGTGTGAGAGATCGTTTCAAGAGCGAATAGTCAATTCGTTGGATGTTCTCTGCAAGATCTTGAATTGTGTAATCGGGTAATAGGTCGAGCCAGACGTCGGCATCTCCCAGCGAGAGATCGAGGTCAAGAATCGTCACACTGTTCGATTTATGAGAAGCGAGCATACAGGCCAGATTCACAGCCAACGAAGTACAACCTACTCCCCCCTCGACACCCGCAACTGCGATCACTCGACTCGAACGAATTCGCGTCATTGTCGATCCTGCAACCATGCTCGGCGGAGTAGAACGGACACGATCCAAGGCCGCCAGAATGTCTTCCAAGTGAAGAGGAAAATTCAGAAATTCGCGAGCCCCATTTCGCATGGCCTGCAAAATGAGCGACCCTTCCTGAGAACCACTCACCGCCAGCACGGCACATGTCGGAAGTTGACGACTGACTTGCTGAATCAGTGACAACCCTTTCACCGGATCCGCGTCGAGAGAAACGATGGCAATATCGGGAGTCGCCTGATCAAGGACGTCAATAAAGAACTCGTAGCGTGAACAATCGGCTTCCAACCATAAAGACTCGACCCCTAAGAGCATATTCTTCATGGAAGCGCGCGAAATATCATCAGGATCGACGATGGCAACACGCAATACATTTTCATCCATATCGAAACCCTTAGGGATTTACGTGACACTCAACGAAAAAAGAAGTTGATCGGGTCTCTTCACATTATCGGAAAACTCGGCGCGAAGTCTAATACCAACGACAGAAAATGAACATTTTCGTCTGCGCCAAAACTGCATCTGCGCAAAATCAAGGACCAGCAACATTCGACTGGCCCTTGAGTTGAGTTCATACGGTCACAAGTGAATGATTGAGGAATTCCTTGATTACTGTCGTGGTGCCCACCCTCGACTGGTACGAGTCGTATCTGTCTGTGCTTGATAATCGTATTCGACTTTCTGCACATTCGACCCGGAATAGTTGGAGGGCTCCCAGTTTTCGACCGTTTTTGTCCCTTGTGCCCAGAATTCTCCTCATGGAAACGGGGCTGCCGATTTATGTCGGGGCTCCGCTCGTGATTGAATGGGAGCAAGTTAATCCGCAGAATGGGCCTCAATTGCCGGAGCGGGTGGCAATTGGGGATTCATCGATTCCATCGAACCTTGATTCATGCTTTCTGGTGGTCGCATGTAAGGGCTCGTAGGAATCGGAGTGTAGTGCTGATGGTACATTGGTGGAGGCGGAGCAAACTCCGCAGGATCACCATACTTGGGGACTTCCAACAGCCCATCAAAGAATAATTCGCGATCTGTCGGACGTGTTGTGTTTTCACCCGGTCCTAAAGGCACAGGATCATTGGCATCCAGAGGACTCACATATTCGGGAGTCACCATCACAACAAGTTCGGTTTCTGCTTCTTCATACCGCTTACGGCTAAAGAATGTCCCAATCACCGGGAACTCACCAAGCCACGGAATTTTGGAGGTGCTGGCGGTATCTCGACGTGAGATCAATCCCGCAATCATCAATGTTTGGCCAAACTTCATTTCGACTTGTGTGTTCACCCGGCGAGTGGTTAAACCGGGAACCTGCAAACCATTGACTTCAACAGCATTCGAAAAATCTCGTTCACTCACTTCAGGTTGAAGTTCGAGTCGTAGGCGACCATTGCCTAAAATAATTGGAACGGCTTCCATGTTGACACCAAATTCACGCCATTCGATGGTGGCTGTACCGAGTCCTTGTGGAACCAAGATCGGGAACTCACCACCGTTGAGCAATCGTGCCGGGCGTCCGTTGGTGGTCACCAATGACGGTTCAGCTTTAATTTTCAACAGTCCTTCTTCTTTGAGGGCTTCCAGAAAGCCATTAAAGATGTCCCCCGAATTGATGATCCCCAAAGCGACTGTTGGATCAGCGAGTCCCCCCAGCGTCACTCCAGGATTCGAGATGCCTGCCACAGGAGTTAATGCCCCAGGTGTACTCACTAAAAAACTTTCTTCACCCGAGAAGGCGAAGTTGAATCCCATTTGACGAACTTTTGTCCGTTGGACTTCCATGACTTTGACCTTCAGCATCACTTGCTGAACGCCACCGACCTTCATTTGATTCAGGACACGAGGATAAAACTGCTCGGCAATTTCCATCATTTCCGTGATGTGTTCAGGTTGAGTCACCCAGCCTCGCAGAACAACACTTTCCTGAACTTCGACAGCATCGACTGAAGAACTGGGGAATAATTGGGACAAATAAGCTTGCAGATGACGAACATCTCCGGTGACAAACACTTCCACCGTATAAATTTGATTATTCTCATCGAGGATGTTGACTGTCGTGACGCCGGGCTTCAATGCCTGAACTCGAAGCCGATTGACTTCGACAGGCGATACACTGATGACATCGGCATCAAAGTCTCTCGCTTCCACAATTTTGGCATTTGTCTCGATGATCTTCGAGAACTTCTCAACGAGTTGAAAATTGCCCTTCTTCTGTGTCAAACGATACAGAGGTTCGAAGTCGGGAGCATTTGGATCGGAAGGAGCCTGCGCAAACGCTGGAATGCCAAGCATCAGCGGAACTAACGCGCAGAATAAGAATCTCACTGTTCTTCCATGAACCATGATTCACCTCGAAGCTGGAATTGTATCGGGTCGGAATTCATCCATGAACCCGTGCAGTCTCATTGTATTATCCAAGAACGGCTTTGAGTCATTGAAGGGACAATGATTCTGCCAACATAAAAACCTTATCGACCAGAAGAGACTCCCCAGTCGATAAGGATTATTCCCATTTTGTAATCAGTAGGATTACTACAACCCTACCTCGTCATTCCAGAGGCCCTTAACTCCCTTCAAACAAACGATTTAACAACACCTGCATAGGGTTTTCCTCTTCTTTTTCCTGAACAGGAGTAAGAGAAGAAGTTTCCTGATTTTCTGGTGAAGTGTTAGTTGGCTGCTTGGTCGGAACCGTTACCGGAACTTCTTTTTCAACTTCTCCGATGACGAATTCCGATTCTTCGGTCTCGCCACCTTGAACAATTTTGATCTTCCATACCTCGGGTTCAACAACCTTCACCACTTCTGCAACTGTCTCGGGATCAACTTTCTTGCTGAGGCTGGCCAACAACCGTTGGTTCTCTGACTTCAACTTCGCCAGCTCGGCAGAATGCTCGTCTGCCAACTGTAGACGCAACTTCTCAAGTTCGCCTTGGTGGGCTTTCTCAAGTTCGTCCCGGACAGATTTCGCAGTTCCCAAGTTGTCAAAATCTTCTTCAGTTAATAATTCGACTTTTGTTGCGGCTGTTTCATTCTTAGGGCGAAGTGCAAAGTGCAAATCACCTTTAGACTCGGCCATCATCAAAATGGCGGCTTGTTTGGGCGTCACCAACATCGACACATTTTTGGCAATGATATCAGCGTTGGTGGGTGAGTTTTCGTCACGATCTCCTCCCATGGAAAACACTTCGATCCATTCAAGAATCATTTTTGTTTTCAGGCTATCGACTCGTGAAAGTCCATCCTTATCTTTGTAGGTCACAAAAATGTCAACTCGGTCTTTTGGACGGATCTGCCCACTATGTGACGATGTTTGCGTGATGGGTGTTGTATAAACCCGATATCCATCAGGGATTTCTGTCGAGGCATCAAAATCTCCCTTTTCCCCCAAATTCGCTTTCACGATGGGAGTTCCTGGAAAGGCTTTTGATCTCAACGCACGTCGCTCGTATTCTTCTTTCGTTGTGACAGCTCCCAAAGGAACCATTTCCTTGGAATACTCTCGAAATTCAACATGCTCCTCTGTTAATGGCAAATAAGGTGAAATCTCTGCCTTGGCAACGAGAACCATCTGTTTCTCTTCAACGTCCTTCTTGCCCGACTGAGTCACGCCGAAAGCCGCTAATGTGCCACTTCCTAAAGCCATCATTAACAATAAAAATGATTTGGGTTTCATATTTTCTCTCCAGCCGTTAAGTGTGGAATGGCGATTCTTCGCGACTCCAACCAATTGACGATTGGATCATCAATGCTGGCCTGAGAGATGTCATGACAACACAAGCTGCCACATCATTTCTATCGGCCTGGTTGGTCCGAGGTCTTCAACATTTACAGTCACCCAGTTGGGGTGGTTCTGAAAAACTTGTTCGGAAATTATTATAAGATCGTCTGTTATTTCTCGTTTTCTCAAGTTTGGCTCAAGATTCTCATCGACCAAGAACCGGAACCATTGCTAAATTAAACCCGCATAGAAAAAGTATCCAATGGAGCCGATGCAGATCGGTATGCCATACGGCAAGAGCAGCATGGTTGGCTTTCGTTCTGCGGCAAACTCGGAAAGTTTTGCAGGGTTTTTCACCGACAGCCATTCGTTGACAATGACCAGGAAGTTGATGCTGTGTTTCTCGAAGGCTCTTCTGCGAGCAACCATCACGACGGCCATGAACGCCCCGACGAATACGGAAACCACAAAGGCGGCGAGAGTAATCTCCCAGCCGAGCCAGGCTCCCATACCGGCCATCAATTTGACATCACCGGCCCCCATTCCTCCGACTGAGTAAAGTGGTAACAGGCAAAGCAGCCCGGTCACCATCCCCAGCAAGCCGAAGCCGAGTCCTTCCCAGCCTCCCAGAACGGTATTGGCAACCAGTCCAGAGAGTACCATCGGGAAAGTAATCCAATTGGGAACTCGAAGTTCTTTACCGTCGATCCATGCCGCCCAGATTAAGACGACCGCAACGACGAGGACTTCCCAATGATTTAACAGATATGCTTGCCAGTCCATTTTGACTTACCTTTCTTCGCATAAAGCTCCAAAAGTCCCATGCCTGAGTTTTCGGAACAACTCCTGGACGAATCACGTCATTCAGGAATTCTATTTTTGTTAATGTGATGTCTGAATCGATTGACTGCAATTGTTCGAGTAGGCTTTTCAATTTTTACTTGCCACTCGATGAAATTTGTCTCCACGAATGACTTGGCGAGTGTCGCACACTCAAAACAGGTCAACAAACTTGAACAAACTGTTTGCCGACCTCTCCAGATTGTTTCACTGGAGAAGTCGATCAAACATTCGTTCTTGAATCTCAAAAACCTACTGTCCTGTTGTTGGAGCAAGATCATCAGAAACATTACTGAAGGTGGTACTTGCACTGGTACCAACTGCACGAATGGCAACAATACAAACCACGATGATCAACGCCAGCATCACGGCGTATTCAACAGCCGTAGGTCCATCTTCTGAAACCAGAAAATTCTTCACACTTTTGGCAAACTTCTTCATCTCAACCGTCCTTTCGAAAAGTCCCGGAACACAATTTCGGGCAGGGATATTTTGCAGAGAACCAACTCTGCAGATATGTCTGTACTCGTTGTTTGCTCGTTTCAGCGTCTCACCGATTCGTGCGAACGTACAAAGCTAGGTCACACATCAAGGCAGTCAAGCGGGTGTTAGAAAAATTTGGAAAACAATTTGGCCCTCAGTTACAACGTGGAGAATTCGCATCACGCCACTGAGATTGAGAGGTCTCTTCGCTCGGTAAAAACAGGCTCACATGGCATCTGTTCCACGAAAACAACAACATTTATTTTTTTGCAGGAAATCTCATCGCGACGGAGTTTCGTGGCCTATATTTGTCATCGAGGGAGGGGATTTCCCCATACATAACCTGTCTAACGAGACAAAACGACGTGACTGTCAATCGCATTTTCCCACACGCAAGACACGACCATGACTTGCCGGATCAGATCGAAAAAGTAGAGTCCCCCTCGGCGGGAATGGACGCTCTGCTGAAATCAGTCTCCGCGCAGAACGATGACGAACGGGAAGGCCGGTTTCTGTTTTTGATCGCCAATCAAAGAACCAGCAACCTCGATCAAATCCTCAACGATCTCCCCGAAAACCTCTTCGATGAAATCGTACTGATCGATGCGGGATGCTCAGAACGCGTGCTCGAACAGGGGATGATGGCGGGCCTGCAACTTGTCTCTGCCCCTCATGGCGATCGTCCCGGGTTGATACGAAAGCTGTGCTTCGATATCGCTCAAAGACAATCTGCCAATATGCTGGCCCTGTTTGAACTTCAGCATATTCGTGATCTGGCTGCATTACCGGCCATTGTGAAACTGATCGACCAAGAGATTTGGGATGTTATTCTGGGAACGCGGTTTGACGACTTCATACCGATGTCGAAACGATCACATTTGACGCCACACCAACTCGGCCCTCGACGTGGCAAACAATTGATTGCCGATCTCTTTTATGGGCAACGTCTGATTGACCCGGATACCGATTTCTTAGCGTGTCGAGTCCATCCGCTCTGGGTCTTGCCGTATCACGAAAACGAAAATTCGCGAATCTTTTCTTGGCAGTTTATCGCCCAGACATTAGGAGCCGGTTTTCGAATCGGAGAATTACCGCTACGAGTGGCCCATTCCGAAGACGAGATTTCGACCGCTTCCAGCATCAGCTTTTCGGATCGATGGGCGTGTGCGAAAACGGTGTTCAAATCGTGGACCAAAAGATTCCGTATTTGGCGTAAATAAGGTTCACTCGGGATTTGCGTATTCATCTTGAAGCTTGACGAAAAGCGGACATCTCTTACCCACGTTGAATTGTTCAACGATCCCACATTGGGAAACCAAATATGTTGGAAAATTCGTCAAGCGCATGATGAAGCAACGAAAGGATAGCTGGATTCGCAAGAATTCAGACGAAATGCGAGGGTAGTGTTGGTCCTTCTGAACTCTTGCGAGTCCAGCTACAGGCGAGGTTCGAGCCGTGGGCTACGGATTGGAGTCCTTAATGCCCACACGCTCTGATGAAATATTCCAGAGACCGGGAAAAACCTAAAGGCGAAGGTTTTAGCCCCATCGTTTGGTAACGAACTCACGTCAATTCGCGGTCGACTCGTCAAATGGCGTTGCTGGCTTCTTGGTAAAGTGGGTCACAATTATCGACACCACAAACACACCCAGCAATCCTAGCAGAATATATTTCTCCAAACCGCTATTTGTACTGGGGCTCCAACTGCCACTCTTCAATTTGCTCCACAAGCTCCATCCGCTTCCGAAACTGGCCAACGCCACAGCAACACCCATCGCCAGATTCCATTTGAGTCGGCGTCCACCTTCGGGGCGATTCTCTCCCAACAAGCTTTTCGAATTCAACATGCAGAAGAATGTGATGTAGGCAATCGGCAGGAGAATCATACCGAAGACAGACGTGGGAACGGCTAACCAGAATTTCGCATCTCCCCGCCATAAAAACGGGCCTAATGCCCCGGTACAACCTGCCATCAAACATCCCAATCTGTGAGGCATACCAGTTGAAGGCAGATTAAGCATTTCACAGACAACGAAACCGTTAATCAGCATGAGAATGATGATGGTGGAAACAGCCATCCCCAGGACACCAATCCCGAATAGATAATGTCCAATCGATTTGGGTTTAGCGGCGACGGCAACTTTCTCTTCCTCATCTGATGGCTCTGTCTCAGGTTGATCTGTTGCCCCCTCAAAGAGCGGCTCCAACGATTTCGACAGATCAAACGCATCCCGTTTGACCAACATGGCAGCCAGTTCGCGATCACCATCGGTAATCGGCTCGGCAGAAGCATCCTCACGACCGGCAAGGAGCTTATCGAACCCCCCTTTCATCGCAGCAGTTGCGGTCACAGCATTCCCATTCGCATCAACCTCTGAAAGTAATCCCGGTGCGGGTTGCCCATGAAACTGACTTGCAGAAGCAATCACCACGCAACTGGTTGCCATCATGAAAGGGATGAACAAGCCTGTTCCGAGATCGAACATGGCCAAGCCACGAAAATCTTTGTCCCAACCTCTTTGTAGCATGGAATAGGGAAGCAGGAAGGTCATATTGATTCCAACCGCCGTTGCAGCAGCAGTAATCATCACGTCCCGTTGGTCTTTCATAATGATCGCTCGCCAGTGATCGGCATCTCCTGCACGAGATAACGCATCTGAAAAGACGGCAGAAGGTTTAAACAGGACACTTGGATTGGGAATAAATCCTCCCAGAATTTCTCCCCAGGCCAATCCCACCTGGCTGGTCGCCATCTTGAACACGACACCAAAGAAACTGAGGACGACGACGCCTACCATAATCTTCAGAATGATCTCAAACAGTCGAATACCCCAACCGCCCGAGTTATAAAACCAAACGACAGTCACCGCCGGCACAAATAACATAATCACGGTGATGATATCTCGCGAATTCTCCAATGAGAGCCCACCGATTGATTCCACACCGCTGAAATAGTCAGCGGCCAAATTTTGTTGCAAAGCCGCCGAACCCAAAGCAAATTGAGGCATACACCAGACAAGATTTGCCATCATGGTGGCAATCGCCCAACCCCAGCCAAGTGCTGGATTGACATGATTTCTCACTGCGACAAACGGGCGTTCTTTGGTCGAAAGTGCGACATATCCAATCGCACTGAGCATGATTACACCCATCACCATTGCCAACGGCTGTAACCACATCAGGGAAAACCCTGCCAGAATCCCGAGATATAAACTTCCTGAAAGCGAACCGCCTCCCAGGGTAATTGCTGATTGCAACCAGCCTGGTCCAGACAACTTGGTATAAGCCCAAATTTTGGGGCCAGTCCCCTTTTTGGAGGCATCGAGGATCATTTGCCGCTGTTGTTCGATTTTTGCTTGATCATCGCTCATAGTGAGAATGCCGGTGTCAAATGTGTTTATGGAAGGAATCGCGGATGTGTTGAACAGGCTAACGCCGCCTGAAACCCAAAGCAAGTAATCAATGTGCTTCCCGTCAAGTGATAGAATGACCGCTCGAATTCGCAGGAAATTGCTATAAGGTTTCCCTAAAATGAACCGATCAGTCGCTTTTGACGTATTCACTTTCGCAGCGAGAGACTGTCACCAGTCGTTTGTCATCGTCCCACAAGATTCGGAGGAAGCCGAATGTCCAACCAGAATGGCCCTCATCCTGCTCAAATCGCGAAACATGTCGGTACTGTTCTGGCGAGTCTCGGCGTCTTATTGTTCCTTTCAACCTTTATTTCCGCCGCTCTGAATTTTGGAAATTTCGACAACTTCCATGAGCGAGGCCGGTCAATGGCCTTGAGAGCCGTCTTTGGCTTCATATTTATGATTGCGGGAGGTGCTGTTCATGGCGTCGCCTCCTCCAAAGAACGCCCAAAAGGCGGCAAATTTAATGACGGCACGTGGAATCCGGGAAGTGATTCGGAACTCGCCGGCCCGATCAACATTCGCTGCCCGAGTTGTCGAGCGTTAAACGACGAAGCGGCCAAATTCTGTGACCAATGCGGGAAGAATCTGTAAGAGTGGAAGACCGAGGTTGCAGTCAAACCCCCACCACTTCATAATTTAGAGAGTCTAATTCAGACAAAGAAACCCCTCATAGACCTGAAATTCAGGGAGACAGATTTGCCCAGCCGTCATCATCAAACACTGCGTTACCTGGCCGTGTTCTCACTCGCCGTGTTATTGGCATTGCCGGGCTGTAACGGCAGTTCCGACCCGGAACCCGATCCGTCATCAGACAACACGTCTTCCAACACCGAAACGACCTCTGGAGATAATGGGGCGGGTGGAACACCCAGTCAGGTTTCGACCGATTCGCAAGGTCGGAAATCCATTGATGGAATTCCCTACGATGTGTTCTTTGATGATCCTCTAGCCGTTGTCGCACAGCAAGGCACCATCACGCCGATGGAGACACCGACCGTCGCTGCAAATGACACTCCCACGGAAACTCCCGAACCAGAACCGATGCCGAAAGAAGAACCGAAAACGGCCTCGATCAAATGGGAGCAGATCATCCCCATGGAGTATCTCGACAACGAAATCAAATCAATTCGCAATTTCTTGACTCCCACCCTGCAATCGGTCGGTGCTTATAACCGTGAATACAAACAGATACCCAAGTGTGGGAATACGATTTCTGCCTTGGCACAAATTGCTCTTTCTCATCCGGGAGATGCACTTTGGAAAGACCAAGCTCCCGCACTTCGAGACATCAGTTACAATCTGGGGGGTTCTGCTGAAGCTCCGGGACGTGCAGGCTGGGAAGCTTCCTCCCTTCAATTCGAAAACCTGCTACAAATTTTCAATGGCTCTGAACCCACATTGGAGGAAACCCCCGACCCGAATCTCGCATTTGGTGACAAAGCCGACCGTGGCCCATTGATGCGACGTATGGAAGATGCCTTCAACTGGCTTTCCAGCAACACACCGACACCTGCCGCATTTGTCGATGTTAAAGACAAGGCGATGCACGAAACCATCATCCTCGGTGCTCTGACCCAGGTCACTGGTGATGAATCTTATCTGTTTGCCGACGAACCAGACTATCAAGGCCATGTCAAAGAGATGATGGCAGCCGTTGAACAGATGCGAAAAGGGATTGACGATGAAAATCATGAACTGTTTCGTGAAGGTGTCAGCACGATCACAAAAAAATGTGCCGAGTGTCATACCGATTACCGTGAATAGTATACAAGAAGATTAATTCGACGATCATTTCTGATAAATGGATCAACCATGCTGAACCGACTTTTTCATGGCGTGATTTTCAGCCTTCTGATGCTCGGCTCAGTTTCTGCCGATGTCATCGAACTCAACACGGGCCAGCGTTTGGAAGGGGAAGTCCTGAAAGAAAGCGACGATGCGGTCTTTATCGACTTGGGGGTCGATGTGATCAAAATTCCGCGAGATCGCATCCGTTCGCGAGAAACGGTCACCACCAGCAACAAAGAGACGCAATCTGCTGCAAAAAACCCGAACTCACTGTACCTCACTGCTAAGCTACCCACCAAGAATGTCAAAGATCTCACCGAAGAATTCGGTGAGGGTGTCGTTCTGGTACAAACACCGGGTGGACTTGGCTCGGGATTTATCATCAACTCTCGCGGCTTCTGCGTCACCAATTATCATGTGGTTGAACGAGAAACCCAAATCGCCGTGACGATCTTCGATAAAACGAAAACGGGCGATATCCAGCGAAGGCGTATTGAAAACATCAAAATTCTGGCCCTTAACCCGTACTTCGATCTCGCCCTTTTACAAATTCCGACACAAGAAGAGTTCAATTTTGAGCCGGTCTTTTTGAATGATGATGACGATTTCAAAGAAGGCGATTCTGTCTTCGCCATCGGGAATCCTCTCGGCCTCGAACGCTCGGTCTCAGAAGGGATCATCAGCACTAAAAATCGAAACTTTGAAGGCATCGTCTATATCCAGACAACCGCTCAAATCAATCCCGGTAATAGTGGTGGGCCGCTATTCAATCGCAAGGGAGAAGTCGTCGGCGTGACGAATATGAAGCTCACATTCGGTGAGGGGCTCGGCTTTGCTATCCCCATCAGTTACTTGCGTCATTTCCTGAAAAATCGAGATGCCTTCGCGTATAACAAAGAAAATCCGAACACTGGTTTTCATTATCTGCTGCCGCCCAAAAAAGAAACGAAATGATTTCAGCCTGGGGAATATTGCAGCTCATTGTCGGCTAGAAACTGTTGTAATTGTTCGCGATTAAAAACCCCCGTTGTGGCTCCCAATGCCTGCACACAACTGGCGCCTAATGCACTTCCCATGGCTAAGCGTTCTTTCATCGTTCGCTCTTCGAGCATGCCGAGAATATATCCAGCCGTAAACGCATCACCGCTGCCTGTTCCATCGATGAAATTCACTTCGAATCTTCCCGCCTGAATGGTCTCTTCATTCAAAGCAACCAGCCCCTCATCCCCACAGGTGATAATAACTTCTTTGGCACCGGCTGAGCGAAATCGTCGTGCCTGCTCAAGCGGGGCAGCAATGCCTGTAATCGCCTCTCCTTCATCGTTATTGGGGAGAAAAGCATCGGTGTATCTCAAGACTGGCGCAATGCGGTCCCAATACTCAGCCGATTTAGGAATCACCACATCAAGAACCGTCCGTGTCCCACCAGATTGTGCATCTTCAAACAATTGTACGACATCATCCACGAGCCAGGTATCGGTGATGCAATATCCACCCAGATACAGAACACGATAGTTTTTCAGAATCTTTCGATCGATATCTGCGGCAGAAAACAGATCGTTCGCACCCGTTGAATGAATAAAGCGGCGGTCATCACCTTGAACCGGGATGATCAGAGAAGCCGAAGTGGGTTGCTCATGCGAGACTGTCAATAAGTCGGTCCCCACTCCCGTATTCTGCAGAAACTTGATGGAAAAGTCGCCTAATGCATCCGACCCGACAACTCCCGAAAAATCAGCACGACACCCAAGCTTGGCAAGATCAACAGAGACATTTGCCGCACAACCACCAATGGTGATGGTTGTTCCATTGGTGAGAACAAGTTCTCCCGAATAGGGTAAGCGTTGGATGGGTTCACAAACGTGATCAGCAACGACAATTCCGGCACACAGACAATCGAGAGACTGAGTCATTTCAGAGGCTTTTCCAAGGATTCCTAATCCGCATCAGTATGTGTGAATCCTCAACTGCGATCAAGAACTTTCTGTAGATCAGGCGACCATTGATTCCGATTGATCGACATCACTTTTCTCTTCGACGACCTCCACCTGTTTCTCGCCGCGAAACCATTCAAGCAACCATCGCATCAGCGGATAGGTCACGATGCCAGCAGGGATCGAAAGGATGGCCGTGCCGATCAATAGGGGCTCACCCAAGCCAATGGCCAAATCGACAACCGTGTTCCACCAATCGGAAAAGGAATTGTACTCAAGGATCGCAGCAAATTGTGCGCGAGTGACTTCTCCTCCGACAAAGAACGAACCCACTTTGTACAACGCCCAATAGATCGGCACGATGGTAATAGGGTTCGAAACATAAACCGCCATCAAGGCGGCCATGACATTAAATCGAAACAGACGACGGGTACAAACAGAGAGCACCATGACCGTCAACATCTGAAGGCCGACGGTCGGCGTCAAACCCAGAAACACTCCGATCGCTGTTCCCAACGCAATGGCATGCTCGGTATCATCAAGCATCAATAACGACCACAGGAGTTGCCTTGGTCGTGGAGCAATCGTAAGTTTGGGAGATTTCGATCTCATGAATAGTCATCAACAATCGTCTTGATATTTTCATAAGAGCCCCGGTCCCGTGACGTTGCTCTTTCCTTACTCTTTTGCAGACTCCAACAGCGATTTCAGTTTTGGAAGAATATGATCTGCATAAGTGAATTCGTCGCCATACTTTTGAGTATCGTTATCAAATCGCTCGACGAGTTCACCATCGGTCCCAAAAACATACACCGCAGGAATCGAGCCGAGATCAATTTTTACAAAAACCTCATCTGCAGGTTCGGTACATAAGTAGTTATCGAACATTGCCTTCTGTTGAGTGAGGAATTTTTGGACTCGTTCCTCGTAATATTCAGGAGGTTTCGAAGAAATACCGACGTAATCGGTGCTACAGGACAAGCAAATGACTTGATCAGGGTATTTTTCACTCAAAGTGACAAGGTTAGGAAATTCTCGCAAACAAGGTGGGCATGATGTCGACCAAACGTCGAGAACCACGATTTTTCCGGTGTGAGATTTCGCTGCGGCCATAATTTCGTCCCATGTCGCCTGAATCAAAGTCACCTCTTCCACCGTCTTTGAATCTTCAACTTTTTCAGCAGCACCTTCCTCTACCTCCGAATCGATGGCTTCGTTGGAGAGATCAGGACTCTCGACCTCGCTTTCAGTCTCAGTTGCACCACCGCAACCCGACAATATCAGCGAAACAGACGCAATCACGGGGAACCACAATTTGATCAACATAACGAGTCCTTATCGTTCGACTTTCTTGAGACCGGCTGCTTTCGCGGCTGGTACTGGATCTTCATAGGGCAATGCTTTCAAAAATTCCACCAGATCATCAATCTCTTCATCATTCAAATGGCTGGTGACTCCATGCTTGTCATTCGGGTTATGGATCACGAACACATCTCGCAATGTTGCTGCCTTACCGTGATGCAGATACGGTGCCGTCCGGTACAGCCCCAACAATGTGGGAGTGTCGTATTTCGGCCCCATCAACTCACTCGCGTCTGCATTGCCGGTTTCGACGTCGTGGACTTTGCCCGGCCAAATTGGGTTCGAGTCCGCATAGAAAGGCGGCTTATGACATTCCGCGCAACCTGTTTTTTTTGAGAAAAAGAGACTTCGCCCACGACGAGCAGAAGCTGATAGCCCTTCCTTCGCATACGGGCTCAACGGAAATTTGTGAGAATTATTGTAAACCGTCAGAGCATCCAGGAGTGGAGATCGTCCAGAAAGTGGGGCTCCCAATGCCTCCGAGATTCGTCCTTGCACTAATCCACGCCCTTGCATCAAGGGGCCGCGAATCGTGTGTTCAAAATCCTGTGTTTCATCACGATCAGCCGACCAATGCAGCGGATGGGTCCAAGCGACCCCCGCTAATGATGGCGTATTTCGCAGACCTTCCGGGTTCTGCCAGGTACGTCCATCCGCATCACCATCAGGATGACAGCTTGAACATGAAATCCAACGTCGTCCCGTCATCGGTTGCAGAGCCGTGTAGAACAGAATCTTGCCGGTACGATGTTCCTCGCTGTAAGGCACTTCACACACATCGATCGCTTTGGTCGGTCGATTGGTTTGTGTGCTGTATTCGACCACCTGAAAATCGAGTGCGTTGTAAAGATAGAAATGCTTTCCATCAGGTGCGACTTTGACCGCGCGAGGGTTATGCCCTGTGCGAATGTAATCGCTGTAAACGAGCTCCCGATAATTGTCGTCGAGGACATCACAAACAAAAATGTCATCCGTACCACCGAAAACAACGTACAACTTTTGACCGTCAGGAGAGAGATCGCACTCCCAAGGATTGGCGGTCACCAAAGTCCCTCGAAAAGAATCCATAGGGATCCGCTTACGAGACTTTTCATCCGATGTTGGCTTAGTATCAATAATTGTGACATATGGGAAAATCGATCCTTCACCGTGGGCCACATCAATCTTTGATCTCATATGAGGCATATAAGCGCGGTCGAGAGTCGGGTGAAGCACAATCTGACGAGCCAGATTATCGGTACTGAGTCCCGGCCACCGATTCAGCTCTTTCCCGGTCGTCACATTGTAAGAAATCACGTTACCCGTCAAATATTCTGTGACGTACAGCGTCTGATTATCGTCGGCGAGTGCCAGGCCGCGAGGGAATTTCCCACAATCAAATTGACGATTCACTGTTCCAGTCTTCGAATCGATCACCACAATCTTGGACGGATATTCCAAACAGACGTAAAGCTGAGAGCCATCATGGTTGCTCACAATCCCGTAAGGCTCATCGAACACATCGATTTGGTGCGACAGCTTTCCTGAATCGGCATCGAACACCACAACTTTATCATCACCATAAATACACGCGGCACACTGATGACTTTGTCCCACAAACGTCAGCCCTTCGGGTTTGAGCCCTAATGAGATTTCTCGCAACTTCTGTCCTGTTTTCAGGTCGATGACAGTAGCGGTCCCCGAATCACGATTTGTGCAGACGAGAATTTCACCGTCCGCCGAGATCTGCATCAACGAACTGGAAGAACTTGCGGCCGACAATAAGCCTAAGTCGGTCGAGAAAATGGCTGTGAGAATCAGCAACGCAGTCATCCGTTTGCACATGGCATCATCCTTTACAGGTCAAAACGTATTGTTCCTTTTTACCAGAAACGAGCACCGGCCAACAGGATTCGTTCGCCCGTGACACGCCAAGAACATTCTCGCCTCGAAATAAAACTCATGAAAACTTAAAAATTCCTGAAAACGATTGTCCCGAAATTCCATCCGAAGCCGATGTACTGGTGTGTTCTCAGTAAGAATACGCTTTTCACTTCTCATTACAAATGCCGGAGAGCCTAATAACCCGCGTAGATCCGTCATCATCACCAGAGCACGAGAAAACGGCTCGATGACGCATCTGTCTCGCAACGACTCTAACCGACAATTCGTGAGAAGTGTTTTTGATAAGCCCCGGTACTCTCTTTTGAGTCCGGGGCCTTTTCATGCGAGAATCAGATTATGAGTTCGTTTTGACCGTCTCGTAGGCTGCCAGCGCAATCTCTCTCGCCTCGGCGTGATCGACCATCGGCGGAAAGTAATCCAGGTCGTGCTCGACCTTCCACGGCTCAAACACTTTCTTTCCCTCCAAAGACGCCAGCTCCAGGCAGTACTGCTTGATGTAGTCACCGTTCGGATCAAACTTCGCAGCTTGTGTTGTGGGATTGAACACTCGGAAATAGGGAGCCGCATCCGCGCCACAACCGGCGGTCCATTGCCAACCGAGCGTATTACTGGCGAGATCCGCATCAACTAAGGTGTCCCAGAACCAGGCGGCCCCTTCTTGCCAATTGAGGCGTAAATCTTTACAGAGAAACGATGCCACGATCATCCGTACGCGATTGTGCATCCAACCTGTTTTCCATAGTTCACGAAGCCCAGCATCAACGATAGGATACCCGGTTTCTCCTCGTTGCCATTTTTTGAGAGCGGCATTGTTATTCTCCCAAGGAAATTCTGCGAATCGCTCTCGTAACGGCTCATCAACCGTACGTGGAAAGTGATAGAGCAAGTGGTGGGCGAATTCTCTCCAACCTAATTCACTCAAGTAGACATCACCCGATTTCCGCAACACGCCGTTGCCGCCCGCACGCCGATCAGCCTCGCGATAAACTTCCCGGATGCTGATTTCTCCAAAATGCAAATGAGGCGAAAGACGTGATGAACCCCGCAAATCAGGACGATTTCGGTCCTCCTGATATCCACTAATCCGAGCTTCAAGAAAATCATCGAGCACTGCTCTCGCTCCGAAAGTCCCCGGTGTCCAGGTATCAGATAATCCTTGATCCCAAGGAATCGAGGGGAGTAACTCGAATTGTTTCAGATCGCTTGAGACGGGCCATTGAGTGGGCGCCGAGAGAGCCTGTGGACATTGCCAGATTTCCTCGACATCAATCTTGGGTTTGATCGTTTTCCAGAATGGGGTGAAGACCTGATAGGGCTTGCCCTGTTTGGTGCTCACTTCCCACGGTTCGACCAGTAACGCACCATTAAACGACTGCACCTGAATGCCTCGTTCTTTCAGGTGAGATTTGACGGCTTCATCTCGCTTGATCACTGCCGGTTCGTAGCGACGATTCCAAAAAACGGCAGAGACATCATGATCATCAATCAAGTCATCAAGAACCTCTTGTGAAGCTCCTTGTTTGAGTATCAGGCGACTGCCGCGAGCATTAAATTCCTCTGCCAGACGTTCCAGAGAATGATGCAACCACCAACGCGAAGCAGCTCCCGGCTGCCAAGGAGATTCTTCCTCAGGAGCCCAGATAAACAAGGGAATGATCGGGTTCCTCAATTCAATGGCGGCTTTCAGCGCGGGTTGCTCGTCGACTCTCAAATCATTTCGCAACCAGACAACTGTGTTAGACATAACGTATGGAATCCTGTAAATGACAAACACTCAAACAAGAAACTATAGAGAAGCCTTCAAGTGGTCTCGATTGGGGCTAACATTTCGACGGCGTTGTTCGCCGGATCGGAAATATAGACGCTGCGAGTTCCATCCCGATGAGTTTGCAACTCGCCGAACTCTTCAGCGCGTGGAGTTTCAAACCCCAGATGCGACGGATGCTGGCCGGGAGTCACCAATGCCAATTGCACATTGGCAAATTGCAGCATCGCCCATGTCTTGTCCTGATAAACAACCTCACAACGGAATTGTTCCAGGTACCAGTCCGCCATTTCGGCAATCGATTTTTCACCAACTGATATCGCAATATGGTGAAGACTGTCATAATTTCCAGTGCTATCAGCCATGAAAGTCTTTCCCTCTTTGGATGTATATTTTCAGAATCAATACTCCATTATGGCGATTTCGGTCCAAAAAACAAAACGGAAGTGGCTTTTACAGCCATCAACCTGCTGCTACAGCCAGCTTAAATCACTTTTTTGCACTATCAGCAAATGCTGATGTGAAGAACGTGAGAGTCGACTCAGAACTATTTTATTAGATTCCGACAGTTCTTTTTGGACAACTCAGTCCCTATGCCTACTATCTGATACAGACCTTAGCCCAGATATAAGTTAGACTTCGTACCGTGAACGAAACATTCTCCCCCAAACAGATCGCCCGAGCCATCGGGGTCAGCGAATCTTCACTGAAAAGGTGGTGTGATCGTGGGATGATTGAGACCGTCAAAACTGCCGGCGGTCACCGACGATTGCGTCTGCCCGATGTCATGGAGTTTGCTAAATCACAAGGCTACAAACTTGTCGATCCGGAAATACTCGGATTACCAACACTCAATCACAAAAACGAACGAACGCTTGAAGTTGCCAAAAACGAGTTAGTCGATGCTCTTGTTTCCGGGAATGACACGGTGAGCCGGCAGATCGTAATGGAACTTGTCCTCTCAGACTATAGGCTCTGTGACATCTGTGATGATGTGATTGCTGACGCGTTTCATCAGGTCGGTGATCTATGGAATTGCGGAACCGTTGAAGTTTATCAAGAACGTCACGCTTGCGAGATCATCGTTCGAATCATGCACGAGATTCGGCATTTTTATAAACCCCCATCCTCCCGATCTCCCTTAGCCATCGGTGCATCACCAGCAGGCGACCCTTACACGTTGCCCACAACTATGACTGAGTTAATTCTTCGGGAAAATGGCTGGAGAGCAATGTCATTGGGAAATAATCTTCCTTTTGACTCATTGTCAGCAGCAGTTCGTGATCAGCATCCACAACTGTTTTGGCTTTCGGTGTCTTCGATTGAGAATGAAGTTCATTTTATCGAAGGCTTCAACCAATTTGTGGAAGACGTGAAACCGATTGGTGTCGCTGTGATTGTTGGCGGACGTGCTCTCACTGATGAGATTCGTAAGCAAATGAACTTCACAAGTTTCTGTGATCGAATGCGAAACCTGGAAGAGTTTGCCCAATCATTCAAACGTGGGGCGAGTCCTTCGCCTGCTGATTTGTCGATCACCGATACCGATAATTAAATCTTGGGATTCAGAAAGTACCATCATGCGTTGGCTTTTCTCGCTTGTAGTTTCTTGCTTACTGATTCCTGTGACTCTCTCTGCGGGAGAGACTTGGCCTCAATGGCGTGGCCCCAACAGAGACGGTGCCATTCAAAATGAAACTTGGCCAAACTCTCTCAACGAAAAATCACTGACACTCGCCTGGGAGACGAAGGCAGGATTAAGCTATTCGGGACCAATTGTCGATGAGAAACACGTCTATATCACCGAAACTCGCAATCGGAAGACCGAAGTCATTCGTACTCTTGATCGAAAAAGCGGACAACAGGTTTGGGAAGCTGAGTGGGAAGGTGCAATGGAAGTCCCCTTCTTTGCAAAAGCGAACGGTGATTGGATTCGATCGACTCCGGCAACAGACGGGAAGTTTCTCTATGTCGCAGGAATGAAAGATGTCCTCGTCTGTCTGGATTGCACGACCGGCAAGCAAGTCTGGCGATACGATTTTCCGGCTAAAGATGGGACCAAGCTTCCACAATTTGGTTTCGTCAGTTCTCCGTTGCTCCACAAAGATTCCGTCTACGTTCAAGCAGGCGAAGGTTTCTGCCGCATCAACAGAAATACAGGAAAACTGATCTGGAAGGTTCTCGAAGATGGTGGAGGAATGTTCGGCAGCGCATTCTCCTCACCTTTTCTCCTCCAAAAAAACAATACGACACAAATTCTCGTACAAACTCGATCCGATCTTGCATCCGTCGACCCTGATTCCGGTAAAGTTGGTTGGAAGAAACCAATCACGGCGTTCCGAGGAATGAACATTCTGACGCCCGTCGTCTATAAAGACTCGGTTCTTACCAGTAGCTATGGTGGAGGAACCTGGTTACTGGAACCGTCTACAGAAAGTGGGACGTTATCCGAAGTCTGGAAGAATAAAGTTGAAGGCTACATGTCGACCCCTGTGATCATCGGTGATTATGCGTATCATCATTTGAAGAACCAACGCTTCACTTGCATAAATCTCAAAACTGGAGAATCAACCTGGACAACCAAGCCCTACGGCAAATACTGGAGCATGATTGCCAACGGAAACCAGATTCTTGCACTTGACGATGAGGGAATGCTTTTTCTGATTGAAGCGACCCCTGAAAAGTTCAAGCTGATTGATTCACGAAAAGTGACCGAGTCTCCCGCATGGGCGCACATCGCAAACTCCAATGGGCAAGTATTTGTCCGCGATCTCGAATCTTTGAAGGTCTTTGACTGGAAATAATTCGTTTGTCTTTCTGGTTTGCGATAACATAAAGCTGACACTTTAGATCGCTCCAGGAGGCAAGTTATGCACAATCTTCTGCTCTCCCCCGTACTCGAACGTGCTTTTCGTGTGGCCGCCAAGTATCACCAATCGCAAACTCGAAAAGGTTCTGATTTACCTTACATTGTTCATCCCTGTGCCGTGATGTCGATTCTGCAATCCGCCGGCATCCACAATGGAGACATTTTATCTGCCGCTCTTTTGCACGATGTCCTTGAAGACACCGAATGCGAACTCGATAATCTTATCAATCAGTTCCCCGTATCAGTCGTTCGCTGGGTTGATCAAACTTCAGAAGAGAAAGACGACGAACTGGGCGAACCCCGATCCTGGATCATTCGCAAACGTGAACACCTTGCCCACGCAAAGCATGCCGACTGGCAAGCCCGAGCCATTATTCTCGCCGACAAATTGCACAATCTCACTTCGATGCTGTTCGATCTCGAAGAAGGCGAAAATATCTGGGAACGCTTTAACGCTCCCCCTTCATCAGTCCTCTGGTATAACTCCTCGATGATCACAGCAGCAGGTCACGGCGATCAACCGGCCCTACAGTTGCTTCAATCTTCAGGCGAAGAGCTGATCGACCAACTGATCGAACAAAGTGGCCAGCAGCCAATTGCTCCAGAAGAGTCTTGATTCATGAGTCCTCCAGGACCAAACTGGGGTTTCAAAATGACATCCATGAATCGGCCAAACATCGCCAAGTCGTTCTGAATCCATTTACCTCATGAGGAAACTCAATGTCTCGTTTTTCAATCAGAACATTCTTGCTTACTTTATTACTCTCGGGCTATGCGGCCAGCCCTCTATTGGCTCAACTCGATTACGTCTCCCACGGCGGGCTCGAATACAATGCCAACGACTGGCCTTGCTGGCGAGGCGCCCGTCAAGATGGAATCGCAGATCCGAATCAGAAACTTCCCTCCCGTTGGAGTACCACTGAAAACGTCGTCTGGAAAGCAAAAGTTCCCGGTCGAGGTCACGGCTCACCCTGTGTCGTGGGTGATCGCATCTATCTGGCGACTTGTGATGAAGGCCCCAAATCGCAGTCGGTCGTTTGTTTCGAACGATCAACGGGCAAAAAACTCTGGCACACAATTGTTCATAAATCGGGAGCCATGTGGAAAAACAAAAAAGGCTCCGCGGCCTCATCCACCGTCACCTGTGATGGCCGACAACTCTACATCAACTTTCCCAACAGTGACGCACTTCACACGACCTCTCTCGATCTCAGCGGTAATATTCTCTGGCAACAGAAAGTCTCCGACTACGTCATCCATCAAGGGTATGGCTCTTCTCCCACGATCTACAAATCACTCGTGATCGTCACCGCGGACAACAAAGGTGGAGGAGCCATTGCCGGGCTTGATCGCAAAACGGGCAACATCGCTTGGACTCATCCGCGACCGAAGCTCCCCAATTATCCCACCCCGATCATCTATCACCTTGATGGCAAAGATCAGCTTATCCTCACCGGTTGCAAACTGGTCACATCGCTCAACCCCATGTCTGGGAAAGTCATCTGGGAAGCCGACGGAGCGACGGAAGAGTGCGTCACTTCGACTGTCACGGATGGCGTCCATGTTTATTCGAGTGGCGGATATCCAAAAAATCACGTCGCCGCGTACAAAGCCGATGGCTCTAAAAAACTCACCTGGGAAAACGGCGACCGAGTTTACGTTCCCTCGATGGTCATACGCAACGGACATATTTATGCCGTCATGGATGCAGGCGTCGCGGTCTGCTGGAAAGCCGATACCGGTGAAGAACTCTGGAAATCCCGACTCGGTGGCAACTTCACCTCTTCCGTCGTGTTGGTGGACGAGACTGTCTACGCCACTGATGAATCTGGCAAAACCACTATGTTCCGAGCCGACCCGTCAGGCTTCAAAAAACTGGGAACCAACAAACTCGGTGATGAAATGCTGGCGACTCCTACCATCTGCGGCAACCAACTCTTCATGCGTGTCGCCCATCGAAAAGACGATCAACGTCAAGAAATTCTCTACTGCATCGGCGAGTGACGAGAAGATATTTTATGAGCAACGATGCCGTTTTCATGGAGAGCTGAATGGGTGTCGCCCTTGGTAGTCAGCATTGGAGTGGCCATAGGTGCCGCCTTAGCAGTCGCTCTGGGCGATTCTCCCCCCAAGAAAAAAACGGCTTCGCCTGAAGAAGCAAATCCCCCCCCCCAATAATACCGACACTCCCTCTGCACGAGCTTAATCTCGTGGCGTCA
>Ga0222718_10000114_pt1 | contig 78322 bp, 74 predicted proteins | sample C33_27DmetaG_FD_165045 | JGI IMG/M metagenome (GOLD analysis project Ga0222718, IMG submission 165045) | Estuarine water microbial communities from San Francisco Bay, California, United States - C33_27D | ecosystem: Environmental > Aquatic > Marine > Unclassified | place: USA: California... | reverse complement strand
TATCAAGTACTTTGACGGACACCGCAGTTATAGCTGCGTTAATGGACGGCTCATATGGCGATGGACCTATCGGTTTTCAGATGCCTGATCCTGATGGTGGTGACGGTGGTAATCCTGGTGATGGTGGCGGCGATAATGGCGGCGGTGATACTGTTACCGGCTCAGAATGCGATGTTTACGATCTTCCAGCGGGTCTCTGGGGTGTCCCAGCCGCTGGTGCTTACGCTTTGAAGTTCGTTGGTCCCGATGGGGATGGCAAGTTTAGCCTGCAATTACAGGGGGTTGCTCCTGATAACGAAACGACCAGCGTGACTGATGATTTCACGCCTGTTGGTGATCCAATCGATGCGACGGTTAATACAACCGACGTGTATCCGGTCGGTCCTGTTAATAATCCTGACGGCAATTACCAAATTCATTACTTTAACACGGGTGATTTTGGCGCAACGGCAGATGGTCACTATGTGTTATATCCGGGCACAGATGGCTATATCGTTATGATCCAAGTTGCAAACAACGGGACTGCTGAAGATCCTAATTGGGGTGTTATTGCCCCGGCCACGCCTCCTGCTTCTATTGGAACAGTGTTTATCGCTGATCCAGTTGATGGCGGCGGTGTTGATACGCCTCCGGCTAATCCAGACTATGACAAGCCACTTTTTGAGATTGTGTCTGTTGAGGAAGGCTCGATTACTGGTCAGGAGGATCTTGGTGGTCGCTTTGGTGCGATTGAGACCTTTGGTATCCGTGTGATTGACAATGAGGATGAGACTGCTGATAGTTTCGATCTCTCAAACATAGACTTGAGTATTGAGTGGTCAGAGGGCGATTATGTATATTGGGGTCGCTATGAAGCGGGTCTAAATACGCCTACGGGTGAGACTGTCCCCGCTGCTGGCGAAACAGCTCTAGTTCAAAAGAACTTTGCGAATGACACGCTTGGTGTAGAAGACAATGTCCTTGAGTGGGCAATGATTGACGCGGGTGAAACTGGTGTGACCTATTCAGAGGGTGACTATCTTGCGACCTTCATGCTTGAGCGTCGTGATACGGATATTGATAGTGATATCACTCTTGGTACCTCTCAGTATAACTTTGTGGATGATGCGGCAGAGGGAGAAAACTTCGCAGTTCCAAGGTCTCCTAATGCAAAAGATTTTAACTTTGAGTACAGTGAAGACGCGGTAAATATACAGGTGGCGAACGAGCGCGGCGAAGCTGCTCCTAAGCTCAAGCTTTATGTGTCTGACAATACGGTGACGGACGGTCTTTCAATTGTGCCTGTTGCACAAGCTGGCCACTTCGTGAAGTACGAGGTTGTTCTGAATGTCTCTGTTCCAACTTTCATTACAGGCGCAACGATTGCCTCAGCTCAGGCGATTAGCATCGAAAATGGATATATTTTTGAACAATCTGTCATTATGAAAAATGGCATGTATGACGCTGCTACTGAGGGTGCTGAGGCGGTTGGTGGTGTTTCAACAACGATTTCAACGATGACTTACGCCGATGAAGCTGACACTGTTGGAACTGCGGCTGCAATTGATACGTCTCTAATGGATGCAGTACGCGGCGTGCAGGCAGTGTCCTATACAGGGGATGAGTTCTTAGTACATGCGGGTGCGATATTAGACACAGAAGATGGCGTTGTCGATTATGGAGACAATGTAGTTCTGGATCAGACCTTCCTCAATACTGTTGATAACCTCGTCTTTGAAATTGATGGTTTAGCACGACCAGGCAGTATCACATCACAAGCAGCGGGTGAGGCAGAGGGGCGCTATGTGGTAGCAGAGTTCGTCGCATATACTCACAACATGTATGATGATGTGGATGGAACGGTATCGCCTGGTATCACCTTCAGCTATGGTACAATGGGTGACAGCGATTATACGTGGTCGAACGATATTGGCATCACGATGCGTTATGACCATGATGGCGATGCTAATGACTTCCATGCATCAAATGGTAATGATGCCGCATCGTACTGGACAGAGATGGTCAGTGATGGATCTGATGTTGTTGTCATGGGTGAGCGATACTATTCAAACCCAGGCGACCGTGTTGATGCGATTGGTGCGGATGATGCGCTTGGTGCATTGAGAATAGCACTTGAGGCAGCAGTGGATGTAGATGGCAGTGTTTACACACAAGCGCAAACTATTGCAGCTGACTTTAACCAAAGTGGTGCTGTTGATTCAGCGGATGCCTATGACATCTTGCGCTATTCAGTCTTTGGTGAGGAGGATGACGGTCCGATTGCGAAGTTTGTCTACGTCAGAGATGTCGAAACGCCTACTGCCGGTGAGGAAGTTATGCATAGCAGCGTCGAATATGATGATGTGATTGATCTTGCAATTACGCAGGATACAGATGTCAACGCGACGGCAATTCTGATCGGTGATGTGACAAACTCTTATCTAACACTCGATCCGTCTCCAATGGATGAATACTACCATGGATTGGAAGACTTCTTAGGTTTGGGAAATAACGATAATACTGCTGCTACGGATAATACGATAGCGTGACGTAATTCTGGGTTACACCTTTTGGGGTCAGCCCTGAAACTGCAGATATTGGCGGATACAGCTTCATATAAGTGTAATCCGAAAAATCAACCGAATTGTTTTAGGCCACTTTTTAAGTGGCCTAAATATATTTTGTAGTATTCCAACATGGTTCTTGTTTAGAAAGTGGATAAACGAACGAAGTACTTTTGGACTGGAATGATTATCGGATGGGATAAATCAAGCAAAGTTTCGGCATTGACTGAACTGAAAATGGAATCCGAGCTAAAGATGGTTTCATTCGGACACTTAAGACAAATCAACTCTCATTCTAACAAAAAAGTGCAAAAGCCAATTTGTCTATTTTTCTAACTCAGCCTTCAACGCCTGCGCGTACAAAGCCCGTGCGGTTTGATATACTGCTATTTCTGATTTTATCTTTTTTAGTTGTACTTCTAAGAACTGCAATGACGCAAGTTGCGCTTTCCCGTTATCGGAAAGGTCCTCAGTGTTGTATTCTATCCCCTCGACTGTAATTTTGGGCATGGTTTGTAATCCTTTTTCTAGATCTCAATCATCGCTTAGAAGGTAACCTGCTTTACTTGATAACATTTCCTGCTTCAAACTTTGGAGGTAGCTATTCTTAGCCCTGGTCAGAAGTGCTTGCATGTTAATCAGTTCCTTCAATCGATCATCGGCGAACTGCAGAGACGCGGCTTGAGCCTTTGCAACTTCGCCCAATTCGCTTGTGTTAATTTCTTTATCACCAATTTTTATCTTAGTAGCCATATCTTATTTTGAGTTCAGCTTTGCCAACTCTTTCTTTAATGCACCTGTATAACCAATTCTTGCAGTATCTGAAATCGCTAGCTCGTTATTGAGTTGTTGGATCTGAGCATCTACAAATTGAAGGTTTGTCAGCTGGGCTTTAGCCTCGTCAGATAAATTCGCTAATTCATACTCTTTGCCATCAATTTTGATTTTATTCAAACTTTTATCTTCAGCCATATTAATCCTCCTTAACTAAAATCTAACTAGAGCAATGGATCTCTTTATGAAAGAGCATTGTTGAACTTTTTTACAGTTATTTTTTATTTTGTAAGCGATTGCAATGACGCAACCAGTTGAGCTAGACTTTGAGGCCCTTGTAATTATGGGTAAAATAAATCAAAAAATACGGAGTATTTGTGGAGTTATGAGTTGAGCGCCATCGAGTATTATTTAAAAATGTTCAGGCAAAAATCTGCTGGTAAGACCAGTTCGATGACAGCTATGAGCGCGACAGTACTTTCTGTGGCAGCTTGCGGTGGTGGATCGTCAGGAACAGACACTAAAAAGGTTAAGGGGTTTCCAAACTCTTACTTGGCCCCCAAGTCTGATTATGTTGACCCCGCGGAGAGGGATCCCGACTTTGAAACCCTTAAGTCTGTTTACATTGATCCTTACTGGATTGCGTCTCTCGAAATGGACCAATGGGAGGTTCATATTATCCCGATGCTTGAAGATTTTGAGCGCATCATTCACTATACCTTTCCTGAAGGATCACCTTCATATGATACTTTTGGGATTACCGGATGGGAGCCCGCCACTGAAGAAATGAAGATAGCTACCCGTGATATTCTCTCAAAACTTGAAAATATTTTGGATGTTACATTCAGTGAGTCGACTGACCCAAAAGCGACAAACGTAATAGCCGTGGGTATCACTAGCCAGGCAACAACAGCCGGTTTCAGTTACTTCCCAAATAACTTTTTTGAAAGTGGCATGGATGTATTAATTGCCGAGGGTTATACGAACCCGCACGTCTTGAGCGAACTCGTTACAAATTATGACTATGAAGTACTTGTGCATGAGATAGGGCACGCCCTGGGCCTTAAGCACCCATTTGAAGCGAATGGTGCAAATTTTTCGATACTGAGTACCTATGAGGATAATACACGAAATACTGCTATGTCATACGAGCAAGATGAAGTGACTTTCAACGGTACACTTAGACCGTTGGACTGGATTGCATTGACTAAGTTCTATGGTGTTAAGACTACGTACAATGCCGGCGATGATACGTATGAATTCTCAAGTTCAGGTGGAACATTCATTATCGATGGTGCAGGGGTCGACACGATAGATGCGAGCGACACGACGCGAGATATGACGATTGATTTACGTCCTGGTGCACAGAGCCACTTGGGGGATAAGTCGAATTATATTACCGACGCAAACCAACTCACGATTTCGCATGGTTCAGATATTGAAAATGTTGTAACTGGATCAGGTGATGACACTTTGATCGGAACAGATTTGGATAACGTCATCGAAACTGGGAATGGTTCTGACACTATATTCGCGGGCGGTGGTACTGATACAATAATGTCTGGCAATGGCGCTGACAGTATTGATTTATCGGAATCTGTTCAATCACGAGACACCGTTACACTAAACACTTCCTCAGTTGACCTGGGAATTGATACCATTTATGGGTTTGCGCAGGGTGCGCTTGGAGATATTTTTGACATAAGTGCAATTCTTAGCTCTGTTTTTGAAATTTTCCCACTTGTTGTTTCAGGGTTTGCGCCCACTGCAACTTTTGGTGGAGGTATACTCCGCGTTGTAGGGTCTGATGTTTCCAATGCAAATGATTTACTAGGGGGTTTCCAAACGGGGGGGGGCTTTGATACATTGGCGATAAACACTGGTGAGAGGGCACTCATTATAACAGCGGATACCCAAGCGACTGGTGAGGATCAGTATGTATTTGCTGTGGAAAGCAGCGGAGGAGAGATTTCCTTAACACAGTTGGCCATTCTAGAAGGAAATACTCTCGATATTGACCAGTGGCATGCTGATAACTTTAGCTTTATTGCTTGACCTATTTTTGTATTTTTTATTGTCTTGTGAGCTTTGACTTCGGTAGTAGGTTTAAATTTTGAGAATCTGATTCAAATGTATTTACTAGATAAAATCAGACGCATCTAAACCGCCAGCAGTAGATAAATCAGCTAAGATTATAAGAGTATCATTTGTATCTACTGTACCGCTTTTGTTTTCATCAATTAAAACAAGCGTATTTCCCCCGCCCGCAAAATTGTATTCAGAGTATATATCATCAGAATTAGTTGTTAAAGATGCGTCAGCTGCCGTTATAAATGCGGCTAAATCTGCTGTTGCAGTACCATCTGCCTCTACATATGTACCTGGAGCATCAACATCAATTTTATCTGTACCCGTTGAAAAATCAGTAATTGTATCTGCCGTTGCCTCCGTAATGCCAGTATCGCCACTTATAAAAACAAATGTGTCGGATCTGGACCCTCCTGTGAGAGTATCCGCACCAGCTCTTCCAGTTATGGTGTCTGCACCTGCGTCACCGACTAAAGTATCAGCTGCCGCTGTCCCCAATATCGTTGCAGCAACGTTTCCATCAATTGTTACTTTTTCGAAATTTTGAAGTGACACTTCCATTCCATCCTGAGCGGTGAGTTTGCTAGGTACGAAGTATGTAGAAAACTGTAGATCAATGTATACATCAACAAAGCCATCAAAAGCTCTTACAACTGCCTCATCAGCTCCAGTATTTCCATTTATTGAACTTGCAGTAGTTGTCAGATAAACCTTATCATCTCCTGCTCCCAAATCGACCGTGTAAATACCATTACCTAAGTACACCGTATCGTTACCAGAGCCAGTAGTTATGGTGTCATTACCACCTGTAGAATGTATGGTATCATTTCCCGTATTAGTTGTGATAACATTAACACCGATCGTATCATAAATCGTTAGATCCGCAGCCCCTTCGCTCGTGATATTTTCTATACTAAACAAATTTTGAGTTACCGAGGAAAGCTGGCTCGTGAAATGGTATCGACCTGTGTCTAAATTTATTGTGACTGGTAAAGTTGTTTGTTCAGGGCCAAAAATTATTGTATCGGTACCTTGTCCCCCGTCCTCAATATCTGCTCCTGCTGAGAGATAGATAGTATCATTCCCGCCCTCACCGTAGATTGCATCATCGCCGGCACCTGGTTGAATATTATCATCCCCCTCTCCGCCATAAATAGTATCATTGCCAGGACCAGCTATTATTTGGTCATTACCGCCAAAGCCATAAATCTCATCATTTCCACCTAAAGCTGTGAATGTATCTAGATCATCAGACCCTACTAATTTGTCATCAAATTCGGTTGGTATATTGCTTGTATCATTTGCTAAAGGTACTTCGCTTGTAGATCTAGTTTCGCGACCACAGGCGCTCAGCACCAATGCAATAGCTGTAGAAGTAAAGATCGACGATCGTTTATACAGTTTTGTAACGAATAAATTATTATTAGACTGGTTATTAATTTCGTTTACTTTTATCACTTCATATCTCCACAACTTCAGCAATTTAGCTTCTCAGGATACAATATTAATATACTGTAGCCGTACAGTTACCTTAAAATTTCAAAAAAGAAGTGCAAACTTTGTGCCAAATATTATAAAAAAAAGATTTAAACACCTATTAGTTAATGAATTTTTATTAGACTAATCCATATTTTGTTTATTAACTAGACCAGAAGCATATATTAGTTATTAGTGAAAGTTGAGACGGAGCAATAAAAAATGTACATAAAACTTTGGTTAGTAATTCTGTGTTTAGGAGCAGTTAGTTCCTGCACGTTAACTTCTACTAGTCCATCACAGCAAGGGCCAAAGCAAGCATTCGGTACCGTTACTGGAATGGTGCTTGGTGGCAAAATCGCGAATGATCTCACTGAGAATAGTTCAAAAAATAATTTATGGACACTGGCTGGAGTGACGCTTGGTGCGTTTCTCGGTAACGAAATCGGAGCCTCAATGGATAAAACTGATATATTAATGGCTCAGAATGCACGCAACTATGCTCTTGAGAATAACAAAGTTAACTCGCAAGTTGCTTGGAAAAACCCTGATAGCGGAAATTCTGGAGTAATTTACCCCACCAAGACGTATAGTTTTGGGGATCAACCATGTCGTGAGTTCACCCAGGAGATAAATATTGGAGGAACTTTGCAGACTGGTTACGGCAAAGCCTGTAGGATGGCGGATGGCAGCTGGGACATTCAATAGACATTTTAATGAGCTTCTAGGATACCTTAAAATATATGAAATCCCTTTTGATATTATGGTTAGTGTGTTTAATATTTTTCTTGCCGAATTTAGTTTATTCCCAATCCATAACAGAATTTTTCTCGAGTATTACAGATCTTAATCGCGATGATTTGCCAGAGGCAGTAGATAGAACGGAGGAATTATCTTTTGATGAGATGATATGCAAAGATAAGGAATTGTTTCCAAAAAAAATATACCAAAAAAAATATTCAAACTTTTTCGACTGTAAGCAAAATTTGGATCGTATACAGGAGGCTACGTATGTAGACTTAACTTTTAGGATCCGTTGGGATAACGATCGTTTGGACATATATAGGACAAATGCTAGAGAAATATTTATTTGTGACCGAGAAACGCTGAGTGTCTACGAGCATAGCGAGAAAAAAGATCCAGATTGGTGGATGATAGTCAGAAATTCAATCGAATTCATCGAATGTAAAGATGAAATATTAGTAGAGAGTATAGATTAATAATGGAAGAACTGTAGTTCTTCCATTATTACAATCAAACATTAAAGCTTTTCTGATATTGCTTCAGGTGTCACCATTGTTGAACCGCCATTATTTGAGCAAGCAGAAACAAACATAGTAGCAGCGACAGCTAAAATTACAAAAATCTTATTCATGGTTGGTCTCCTAGAAGGTTTTATTACCTAAAATACGAATAACGCATAACGTTTTTTTTATCAACAAACAATAGCTATACTGTGATTACATATTATACCGCTTCAGAAGAAAGTAAAACTGCAAGCAGAACTATCGCGTAATTGAACTTAGATAATATTTTACGATAGTATCTGCAGCTTCTTCTACGCTTAATTCAGAAGTATGAATTGTAATTTCGGGTTTTGAAGGTCTTTCGTAAGGACTATCAATCCCTGTGAAATTTTTTAACTTACCTGCCCTTGCTTTAGCATATAGTCCTTTGACATCTCGGTTTTCTGCTACCTGAAGGGGTGTATCAACAAAGATTTCTATAAATTCGCCAGCATCTACCAGCTCTCTGACCATACTTCGTTCAGACCGAAATGGTGAAATGAAAGCAGTTATTACTATAAGGCCAGCTTCGGTCATCAGTTTTGATACTTCACCAATTCGGCGGATATTTTCAATTCGATCTGCCTCAGTAAAGCCTAAATCTTTATTAAGTCCATGTCGTATGTTATCGCCATCCAAAAGAAATGTATGAAGTCCGCTTTGTGCAAGTTGCTGCTCTACTGCGTTTGCAATGGTTGATTTTCCAGAACCAGACAGACCTGTCATCCAAAAAATAGCAGGTTTTTGATTTAATGCAGAAGCCCTTTGTAATTTGGAAATGTCAGTTTTTTGCCAATGTATATTGTTTGCTCGTCTCAGTGCAAAATTTATCAAACCTGCAGCAACTGTTATATTTGATAATTTATCAATAAGAATAAATCCGCCAAGGTCACGATTTTCGCGATATGAAGTAAATGGTATATCGTGCGACGTGGTAATCACCGTTACTCCTATATCATTCAATTTTAAGTTCTTTGTTGCAACACGCTCGTGAGTTTCAACATTTACTTTATATTTTGGCTGAGCACAGGTTGCTTGCAATTCTAAACTACCAATTTTTAGATAATATGACCGTCCTGGAACTAAGGTGTCTTCATGCATCCAAATGATTGTAGTCTCGAACTGATTAGACATTTTTAAGGGCGCATTTGCCGATGACAATATTTGACCTCGCGAACAGTCAATTTCATCTTTAAATGTCAAAGTAATTGATTGTCCGGGAGAACTCACTTCTGCAAAACCGCTTGGAGTAATTATTTCTTTAATTCTTGTTTTCTTACCAGAAGGAAAAACTGAAATTTCATCGTCTACTGAAATATACCCACTAACTGACTTTCCTGATACTCCTCGAAAATTGGCATTAGGTCGATTTACTAACTGGACAGGCATTCTGAATGGCTGAGAACGAAAGTCTTGATTTTCACAGTCTACATTTTCGAGTAACTCAAGTAGGGAACCCTGATTATACCACTTCATATTAGTTGATAGTGATACAACATTATCCCCATTTATGGCAGAAATAGGTACAAAGCTGGTTTTATCGATACCAATGTTTTTGGCAAATAGCTTGTATTCCTTTGCGATTTCGAGAAACTGTATTTTGTCGTATTCGATAAGATCCATTTTGTTAATGGCAACAATTATATGCTTTATTCCAAGTAGCTGGCAGAGGTAGCTATGACGTTTTGTTTGTGCCAGGAGTCCTTTGCGAGCATCGATTAAAATTACTGCTGCATCAGCTGTTGATGCACCAGTAGCCATATTGCGAGTATACTGCTCATGACCTGGCGTATCCGCTACTATGAACTTTCGTTTTTCCGTTGAAAAAAAGCGATAAGCAACATCTATGGTGATACCCTGCTCTTGTTCTGCTGACAAGCCGTCTAAGAGCAGAGCATAATCGAGAGAGTCTCCTTGTGTACCGAATTTTTTACTATCTATTTTCAACTGATTAAGTTGGTCTGAAAATATAGCCTTTGATTCGTATAGTAATCGTCCAAGTAGAGTAGATTTTCCATCATCTACAGAGCCACACGTCAAAACCCGCAAAAGGCCTTTTTCAAGATGCTTATCAAGATATTTTATTGTGTCCTGTTCTTTAGTCAGATCTTCGGGGTTCCTGGTATTCATCAGAAATAACCTTGCCGTTTTTTTTGTTCCATGGAGGCACCCCAGTCTTTGTCGATGGTTCGACCGTCCCTCTCGGATTCAGTTGACGATAAAACTTCTTGAATAATATCTACTAAATTTGATGCATTACTTTCTAATCCACCGGTTAGAGGATAGCACCCAAGCGTCCTAAATCGAACAGATTTCATCTCGGATTTTTCGTTTTCTCTAAACTTAAATCTATCGTCATCTACAACTATTAAGAGACCATCTCGCTTAACCACCGGTCGTTCCTTTGCAAAATATAAGGGGACGATTTCTATATTTTGCTGATAAATATAGTGCCAGATATCTAATTCAGTCCAGTTTGAAAGGGGAAAGGCTCGTATGCTTTCATCAGTTTTTTTCCGTGCATTATATAGTGACCATAATTCTGGACGTTGAGATTTTGGCTCCCAAAGGTGGTTAGTTGAACGAAAGCTAAAAATACGTTCTTTCGAGCGAGACTTCTCCTCATCTCGTCGGGCACCTCCAAAAGCAGCGTCGAATTTATGAAGATCGAGTGCTAGTTTTAGTCCTTCTGTTTTCCAAATTTCAGTATGCTTCTCACCGTGATCAAAGGGATTAATTCCTAGTTCCAATGCCTCTGGATTTTGAAATATAATCAAATCCATACCAGCTTCTTGAGCTGATTTATCTCGAAGTTGATACATTTCTCTGAATTTCCAGGTTGTGTCCACATGAAGCAACGTAAAGGGCGGTTTACCTGGGTAGAAGGCTTTTTTGGCGAGATGTAGCATAACCGCGCTGTCTTTACCTACTGAATAGAGCATCACTGGGTTATCAGCTTGTGCAGTCACTTCTCTAATGATGTGAATCGCTTCTGATTCCAACTTTTGTAAATGAGATAAGGAGTTTGTAAGCATTTTGTTGAAAACTTATATTCAATTTTTCGACGAGTTTCTTAGTTTAGGGTCTACAAATTAACTGTGACAACTACAATAGTTTAGAATATAAACTCAATTAACTGTAAATATTGTTTAGTGCAAAAATTGAACTGTCGTGTTGACTACTGAAATAATTGATAAGTTATGGAATTGTTTGCTCATCTAATTAGTATTCAAAAGGATAAATCTTGCAACTGGGGATAGTCGTTTTATGCCTGGCCTATCTATTAAGCCAATTTTTCAGGAGTTTTCTAGCAGTATTGTCTTCAGTTCTGGCAAGCGACATTGGTGCTCAACCAGATGACTTAGCATATGCTCTGGGCCTGCTATTTCTTGTTTTTGCTATAATGCAAATTCCAGTTGGTTGGGGTCTTGACCGCGTTGGGCCGCGCCTCGTGAGTTCCATTCTTTTATTAATAGGCGGTGGCGGCGGTGCTTTTCTATTTTCATACGCGCAAAACCCGACTCATATAAATCTATCTATGGCTTTATTTGGTATCGGATGTTCTCCTGTTTTGATGGCGTCATATTACATTTTTGTAAGAAGTTACTCGCCAAAGGTTTTTTCTACATTGGCTGCAGCGTTCCTGGGTATTGGATCACTGGGTAATTTACTTGGGTCGTCTCCATTAACATATTTTGTTGGAATATTTGGGTGGCGTGAGGTGGTTGCATTTATAGGAATTATCACAATTTTGATTTCAATTTTTTTACTAGTAGCAGTAAAAGACCCAACTGTTAAATGTGAGAGGAATAAATCAGCAGGTGGTTTTTGGAGTATATTGAAATCAAGAGATATTTTACTCATAGCACCGCTTGCGATTATTTGTTATGCGCCATCTGCTGGTCTTAGAGGTATCTGGTTAGGACCTTATTTTGAACAAAAATTTGGAGCTTCCATTGATGAAATAGGTATGATTGGCTTGATAATGAGCTTAGGAATGATCTTTGGTACTTTCTTTTACGGACCTCTGGATCGTATTTTCAAAACCAGGAAATGGGTAGTAATTTTTGGGAATGCTATATGCCTTGCAGCGATATCAGCCCTGTCTTTTGCACCTGAATTACCTTATAAATCTGCAGTTATTTGCTTCACGTTAGTTGGATTTTTTGGAATGTCGTTTCCAGTAGTAGTCGCACATGGTAGAAGTTTTGTTCCCATGGAGCTATCGGGCCGTGGGGTGACTCTTATGAACTTATTTGCAATAGGTGGTGTAGGCGTTTTACAAACCATTTCTGGAATTGTTTTTGATAGTGCTGTTGATTTTGGATCGGTCTTCTCAGTTTATTTTATTTTGATCTTTATTGGTTTGGCTATATATCTTTTTTCTAGAGATAATATGGCATAAAGCGGACATTATGGAACACAGCTATCAGTTCACACACGCAATAGTTCGCAAGCCAGCGAAAAGCATTAATAATGGATTAAGAGCGGTAGATATAGGTAAACCGAATTATGATCAAATGATGCTTGATCATTCAGATTATGTAGACGCGTTAATTTCTGCTGGAGCTCAGATAATTGAATTAAGCCCATTAGAGAAATATCCAGATGCACAATTTGTTGAAGATACTGCCCTTTGTTTGCCTGAGGGTGTTATACTAATGCGACCTGGAGCACCATCTAGGCTTGGTGAGGTCGATGAGATCGCTCCAAAACTTAGGGACTTATTCAAAAAAGTTTACAAAATCGACGAACCTGGTCACATAGAAGGTGGGGATATTCTTGTAACGGGCAAGGAAATCCTTATCGGGCGCTCCGCAAGAACTGACAAAAGTGGGGTTGGCCAGCTTTCAGGAATAATAACCTCAATGGGCTATGTTTTAAGAGAGGTTTTTACTCCTCCAGAAATTCTACATTTTAAAACAGATTGCTCCTTACTCGCTTCAGATGAAATTTTAACAACCAAACGCCTGCAAGCGTCTGGTTGCTTCGATGGCTATAAGGTTATAAATGTTGCAGACGGTGAGGAAGCTGCCGCAAATGCAATTCGTGTAAATGATTACGTGGTAATGCCATCAGGCTTCCCTAAGACAAAAGTAATTCTGGAAAATCATGGCTATAAAGTTAAAGCCATCAATAATACAGAGTGCGCGAAATTAGATGGTGGTATGTCTTGTCTTTCTTTGCGTCTGAATTTGATGTAACCAAGTAAAAATATAAGCTGTTGAGTGAGGTCCAGTTGGATTTTTTAATTGATGGTTTGCAGTATGCAAACTGGTCGGAAAAAATTTTTAAACAGATGCGTGAAGGTAATGTTGATGCTGTTCACGTTACAATAACGTACCATGAAAACTTTCGTGAAACGGTATTACAAATAGAAAAATGGAACCGTTTTTTTGAACAATTTCCCGATTTAATTTTCCACGGTAGAACTGTTAAAGATATTAAACTTGCAAGAGATACAAAGCGAACGGCGATATTTTTTGGCTCACAAAACCCTTCGTGCATTGAGGACGATATTGGTTTGGTTGAAATCTTGTACACACTGGGACTGCGTTTTATGCAGCTTACCTATAACAACCAGTCATTATTAGCTACCGGTTGCTACGAAGAAAGTGATACGGGTTTAACGAGAATGGGCCGTGAAGTAGTATCGGAAATGAATAGAGTTGGTATGGTTGTAGATATGAGCCATTCTAGTGAACGCTCAACATTGGACGCTATTGATTATTCTGCGCGACCTATTGCGATCACGCATGCAAATCCTAATTTTTGGCATTCAGCTCTTCGTAATAAGTCAATTGAAGTTTTACAAGCTCTTGGAAACAGTGATGGCATCTTGGGCTTTTCCCTATATCCTCATCATCTAAAGGATGGAAGTTTTTGCTCTATTCAGAGCTTTTGTGACATGATCGCAAAAACTATTGATGTAATGGGTGAGGATAATGTTGGTATTGGGACAGACCTATGCCAAGATCAACCAGATAGTGTTGTGGAGTGGATGCGGGTTGGACGCTGGACAAAATCAATAGACTACGGCGAGGGCAGCGCTGAAAAACCAGGTTTCCCAGATATGCCAAGCTGGTTCGGTGGGAACTTAGACTTTGAAAATGTTACTACTGGCTTAAGAAATACAGGCATGGATAGTTTGCTAATAGCAAAAGTGATGGGTTTAAACTGGTTAAAATTTTTTGAGAGCAGTTTTGAACCTAAAACTTAAAATTATCAATTCTCATATGATGCCAAGGCTCTTTCTCGAGCCCATACATAAACGCCTGCTCCCACTATAATGGCTGATCCAAAAATCGTCCAAAAGTCGGGAAAACTATTAAATAAAATTGCACCCCATACAGTTGCAAATAATAAGCTAGAATAAGAAAAAGGTGCTACCAAACTTGCTTCACCCAGTGAAAGTGACTTTATTAACAAGAGGTGTCCTATTGTGCCGATTAAACCTATTACTGCTGTTAAAATAATTGCGGTATTAGTCATAGGGACCCAATTAAAAATTATATATACCGAATAACAGACGGCACCAAATAGTGCTGCATAAAATAGCGAAGTCCAGGGACTTTCATCTACACCCACAAATCGTGTGGCAAGATTATAACTAGCGTAGCATACCGCTGCAGCTATCGGGAAAAGAGCGTAGATTGTAAAGACCCCACTCCCAGGCCTGATAATTATCAGCGCGCCCAGCAGTGAAACAACTATTCCAATTACTCGCTTTGGGCCAATTTTTTCTCCCAAAAATAGAAAAGCACCAAGGGTAATTAATACTGGGCTTATATTAAACAAAGCCGTTGCTTCTGCTAAACCTAATTTGGATATTGCAAAGAAAAACAGTGTTGTAGCCATCATTAAAGCAATAGATCTAGACAACTGGAGTTTGGGGTATTTTGTCCTGGCATACACATTTATTCGTGGTAATATTAAGATAGTTACAAGTACCGCTTGCACGGTATAGCGGGCCCAGATAGTTTGTGCCGTACCAATTTCTTGCATGAGATACTTTGCGACAGCATCCATTGAGGCGAAGCAAAATATTGCTCCAACCATCAGAAGGATTGGTACGGTTTTTTGGTTCATTAAGATACTTTATTTAAAGAGAGCTCTGCTTTAAAAGGTGGGCAGCAAATTATTGCGAGTTTAAATCATATTCATCCAGCTTTCAAAAGTATTTGTTTCCAAATTGCTACTTCATCATACAACACATATTCTTTTCTGATTTTTGGGATTCCCTTTACCAAAGCCCCATATTCGGCGTGTGCCATTCCCATTATGTAAACATCAGCGCCCGTAGGCTTTCCAAATACTCCCCATCCGTCATGTTTGCCTTCTAAAGACCATCTAAGGGCTGCGCGAGGTGGCATATGTTTATCCTCTCGACCAATTTGATGGTTGATAGAAAATTTTGCAGATGGGAAAGATGACCTTAATCCAATCCAAAACCTATCAATTTCCTGCCAACCTCGTGCCTGGATCTGCCCAGCATATTCGCCTAGGATCGCGCGATCATAATCCTTTTGTATTACGGAAAGCTCTGCAGACATAAGTGAATGAATAGTATCAGCATATTTTCCGCCCCATTCATTATCATTTCCCCGACCCTTGTATGGTCCTTCTACGTAATTTGAGCTGTTTAACGGCCTAGTACATTTATCTGGCCCGCCCTCATCTTCAATAATCTTTGCGGCGAGGTCTCTAGAATTCCAGCCTAATTGTTTAGCAATTCCACCATAATCTCTGACTAGCCATTCATCTGTTATTGAGTTGTTAATGGCATAACAATCTGCAATTGCTCGAAAAACTACTTTCTTACCTGTGGCAGGGCCAAACATACTGTCTCCAAGATGTGTGCCAGTACAAAAAAGTCTGTGAGAACTAAGCATTCCGTCGTCTTCATTTCCTGACCATATCACATCTTCTCCTAAAAGTTCACGGTCTGGAAATTCAACGAGCGTTTCCATGGTTTTTGCGATTACTCCAGAGTTTCCGCGAGAAGTACCAAGAGGCATACGAAGGTACATGTCTTTTCCATAGTAACTATGTAATGTTGAAATGCCCCGATCTTCCCAAATTTCTTTCGTTATACCTAAGATATAGTCTGGAAAATCTTTAAATTTCTGATCAAAACCCTTCATTTAAACTATCCTTAATTTTTCTACTGGACCCTCTAATTATTAAGGGTCCATCTATTTTTACAATCCTTGGTTGAGAGTCTTCAGTTTCAATTTCTTCAAGAAGAATATCAATTGTTATATTTACCATTTGTCCTGAGCACTGTCTCACTGTTGTTAAATCATACGATGGCCATTCAGCGGCTGGAACATCGTCGTACCCTACGACAGCCACATCTTCAGGAATTCTCAGTCCCAATTCATAACGGAGCGTATCCATTACGGCCAAAGCCATATGGTCATTGGCTACAAAAACCACATCGGGTCGATGGTCTGCAGTCTTTTTGAACATTTCATGCGTTGCTTTTTTTGATTGCGCCATTTCAAAATTTCCAAACCCACGGGAGAACAATTTCATTCCTGAGGCATTAAGAGTATCCATAAACCCAGCCTCACGATCGCGCTGTGTCGAAGCCCCTTCCCAACCCGCCAAGTATGCAATCTTTTCATAACCGGCAGAAATTAAATATTTTGCAACCTTCCCGCCCCCGGCGTAGTTGTCTGATGTTACAGCAGACATTTTAGGGCTTTCATGTGCTCTATTAAATAAAACTAATGGAACACCAGCTTCGCGGCATTTATTAGATAATTCGGGTGAAAGGGCTACAGACGCCGCAATAATTCCATCCACTTGATAGTCGAGAATTTCTTCTATCACTGTGTCAATGTTGTCTGATGAATTTGAGGCCATGAATACCAAAACGTGGTAGCCACGTTCCTGCAGTTTCTTTGAGAGGTTTTCCAGTGCTTCAGGATAAAACTGATTGTTTAAATAGGCAACTACTAGACCAATTATCCTGCTTTTACCGGAGACCATTGCACGTGCGAGAGAATTTGGCCGATAGCCTAATTCGGCTGCTGCTTTTTGGACCTTTTCAATAGTTTTAACTGATGCTGATGCTCCAGGTGTAAACACTCTGCTTACTGCAGACTGCGAAACACCAGCTTTTTGGGCGACTTGTAGGGAAGTAACGCGAACTTGGCTCATTCTGCAGTCCAACCTCCATCAACTAAAATCGATGTTCCTGTGACCATTGAGGATAAATCTGTGGCGAGGTAAAAAACAGCACCCATTATATCAGATACCTCTGCAACTCTGCCTATTTTTATTTTGTCCTTAATCCACTTTACTCTATCTGGGTTTTGGAATGTGGGTTCTGTCAGCGGTGTGCGCACGAAGGTGGGGCAAATAGAATTGATACGGATACCGTCGGGTCCCCACTCAATGGCCATTGACTTAACCATTCCCTCTAATGCATGCTTTGACGCAGAATAAACTGCGCGGTCTACACCCCCAACATGAGCCATTTGACTTGATATGTGAATTATAGAGCCATTAGTAGATCTCTCTAACATCGATTTTGCGGCAGTGGTTGAAATAAAGTAAGCAGATTTTAAGTTTATATTCATCACAGCGTCATAATCTTCTGAGGTGGTATCTACTGCGGCCGAATGCCGTGCTTGGCCTGCTGCATTTACAACGATGTCTATTTCATGATTTGCAAAGATATTTTGGACCGCTGAGTGATCATTAATGTCTACAACTGCCGATGTCACCGCCCAATTTTTTTCTTTCAATGCTTTCTCAGTTTCAACTAACCGATCCTCTCCACGGGCGACGCAAATCACACTGGCGCCTGCAAAAGCCAGAGCTACGGCTGCACCTTGGCCTATTCCAGACGACGCTCCAGTTATAAGTGCTGTTTTTCCTTCTAGAGACATCGATGGCATTTCAGGAAGTTTTATCATTTATACACCCACTTTAACTAACGCTTAGGTTTTTACATTTAGTGAGCTCACGCATTCGAGCTAATACATCAATGCCAATTTGATGATACATATCAAGAAGATCAACCAATACCCAGTTTTCACGGATCAAACCATTCTCAATCCGCCAAAAATCGAGACTACACATCTTAATTCGTTTGCCGGAAGGTGCGATTCCCATCCACCCATCATCAGATATGGTCTGGATCATATTAGGCCAACCGGTAACCGCAGCATAATCACCATCACCAAAAAAGTGATACACTATTTCTTCTTTAAATTTACCTCGGTCGGGCATTCCGTTTAAAAATGGAATTTGATGCCAGTTTCTAAAACCTGGTATACCACGCCCTGTTCCTATGCCAGCTGGACCATACCAATTCATTTTAGGATGCCAAAACCTCTCCATTTCCATCACTTCAGGGCCACCAGTACTTGGATGAAGTTTCATATATTCAAGCATTTCAACAATATGAGAACAGCTTTTATTTGATTTTTGCTCATCCCAATGGCCAGTCACAATGCCATCAAGAGTTGCTGGTCCGGGGATGTGATACTCTCGTCCTAGAGAGGGAGCCATTGGCCAACAACCCCCCTGCATCATGACTTCGGGAATATCCCATATCGCTTGAACTTCTATAACTTTACCCTCTTTGAATTTGTAGAATTCGTGAAAGCGCATATGCACTATGTGGCCTGTTGGAGGTATATCAAGCCAAGGTACTAAAAATGTTCCGGTGTAATGACCGCCGCAACCAACCCATTCATCCCCTATGTCGGTCAGTCCTCCAACTACTATCCAGTCACGCCTCTCTAAATCAGGTATTGATTTAGCCAAAGGTGCGAAGCAATTATTGTATAGCTGGTTTGGTCCGCGCATATCGCCAAAAGGCCAGGGCATGTGAACGATTGCATCAGGCGTGAATAAATAGGATAAAGCCTTGCGAGTATTTGTTTCATCAAAGTTATACATAGCTGTTCTTAATTTATCCAGCGATGCTTTATTTGATGTATGAACACAGGCCACTTTAAGAGTCCTTAAAAAATAGTCTTATTTATTCGGCAGCAGTACCATAGGCTATATTTTTGCCACCATATCGCCGAACACGAACGTTGCATTGCTCTGCGTGTCCGACAAAACCTTCTAGCATACATAGACGAGACCCATATTCTCCCATAAGGGCTGCGGCTTCGTCAGTCATGATTTTTTGATAGCTATGTGTTTTCAGGTACTTTCCAACCCAAAGGCCACCCGTATATCTACCTGCCTTTTTTGTGGGCAGGGTGTGGTTAGTTCCAATTACTTTGTCGCCATTAGCCACGTTTGTACGAGGACCAAGAAAGAGGGCACCGTAAGAATGCATGTTTTCTAAATACCAATCATCTCGATCAGTCATGACCTGAACGTGCTCATAGGCCATGTCATTCGCGACTTCTAACATTTCTTCATGACTATTACATACTATAATATCTCCATAATCACGCCAACTCGCTTCTGCCGTTTCGCGTGTTGGGAGCAGTTCTAGTAATCTTTGTGTTTCGCTCAATGTATCACTGGCTAATTTTTCACTATTTGTAATCATACAAGCCGGCGAATTATATCCATGCTCAGCTTGTCCCAACAGATCGGTTGCGCAAATTTCAGGATCTACAGTTGTATCTGCGATAATCATTGTCTCCGTAGGTCCTGCAAACAGATCTATTCCAACCTTTCCGAATAATTGTCTTTTTGCCTCGGCTACGAAAGCATTTCCTGGACCCACAAGCATATGTACAGGCTTTATAGTTTCTGTGCCAATGGCCATAGCGCCAACTGCCTGTATACCACCTAAAACATATATTTCATTTGCTCCTGCCATATGCATTGCAGCCACAATGGCGGGGTGTGGTTCTCCATTTACTGGCGGAGCCGACGCTATAATCCGTGGAACACCTGCAACTGATGCCGTTAGTACAGACATGTGCGCTGAAGCCACCATTGGAAACTTACCGCCAGGGACATAACATCCAACTGATTGTACTGGAATATTTTTATGCCCTAAAATGACACCAGGCATCGTTTCGACTTCAATATTACTCATCGAGCCTTTCTGCTCCTCTGCGAAACGCCGGATTTGCGTCTGTGCAAATTTGATATCTTCAATGTCGCGCGTAGAAACCTTTTGTACTGCAGCGAGAACTTCAGATTCATTTAGTTGGAAATTTTCTGGCACATATCCATCAAACTTTTGGCTCAGTTTTCTTACAGCAACGTCGCCGTGGCGTTCAATTTCTTGCAAGATATCTTCAACCGTTGCGCGTACTTTTGCATCATCCTCTACACGCTCGGATTCTGGTTTTGATTTTTTTAAAAACTTAATTCCCATAGTTTCCTCAGTTTTCTGGACGTGGAGGCTCTTTCTCACCACGGTCATATGTTTCCCAGCCTTCTCCATTGAATAAATCTTGGCCCAATTGAGCGACTACATGCGGAAAATCTACCATTACCCAATTATCTATGATTTTCCCGTTCACCACTTTCCAAAAGTCCATGTAACGAATTTCAACTTTTTTTCCTGTGGGCTCGATGCCCATGAAAGTTCCAGAGTGGATCGCTTCCTGGCGACCGAATGCCGCTGCCCATTCACCCATGTATAACCTAGCCTCATCGATACAAACTTTTTCTGAGAAAGCAGCTTGAAATGGCTTTTGCCAGTTCTCCTGAAACTCTTTAAGGCCATTTTTGGTGCCGCAACCAGTGTTTCCCATCCACTTGAAACCGTCACTAAAAAATTCACCTATATCAGTTATCCGGTGATCATTTAGACCGTCAACCATACCCTCAATCACAGCCTTAGTTTCGTCTGTTTTTGAAATGTCCGTATCTCGAGAGAGTATAGCTTGTTCGGGGCGAGTTTTATTCATTGTGGTCACGCGAAGCTCAACGATGCATTTTTAGCCGGTGCACTATCTAACTTATCCCACCCTTTTCCGGTGAAAATATCATGGCCCAGTTGGGCAAGTATTGCCGGAAAATCGACGCTAACGCGGTTCTCTGCAATTTTTCCATTCTCAACCCGCCAAAAGTCAATGTAGGGTATTTTTATTCGTTTCCCTGTCGGAGCAATTCCCATGAATTCACCGTGGTGTGTAGCCTCACAGTGCCCAAAACATGCAGCCCAATTGCCATCCTCTAGATAGTGTTCCGTAGCAAAGTGCCGATCTCCAAATGCGTCACGAAATGGTTTGTACCAAGCACGCTCAAATTCTTCTAAACCGCGTTTTGTTCCACAGCCAAAATTTGCAATCCAATCAAAGTCGTCGTGAAAATAATCTGAACAATCCACCTCAGCTCTCTCAAGTGCTTGTTCCATTTCTTTTACTATTTGTAATGTTGTTTTTTGCATTATATCAGTCTACTTGAATTATTTTTTTTCGTTGACACTTTGTGCTCGAGTAATTTCAAAATGAAACGTTAAACTATTCGTTCTCCAGACTGGGGATCAAACAGGTGGCACGCTTTCTGAGGAATTGATGCGGAAACAGATTGTCCAATTTCTGCACGATAATCTTTAGGCCCTTTAATTGAACATATTGCCCCGCCAAGTCGCATTGTTGAAATTGTAGCGTCGCCTAACAACTCAATAGAGTATAATGGTGCTACGGCGTTTCCTTTCTTGGTCATTTCAGCATCCTCAGCTCGAAAACCCAGTGTGATTTTTCCACTTAATTTTTTGCCAAAACCAACAATTTTGATATTCTCTGCTTCAAAACTTCCGTTTGAAATTTCTCCTTCAATGAGGTTCATTGCAGGGCTACCAATAAAGCCAGCAACAAACACATTATTCGGCCTATCGTAGATTTCGGTTGGTGTACCAACTTGCTGGATAACACCTTTATTCATCACAACAACTCGATCTGCTAATGTCATAGCTTCAATCTGGTCGTGTGTTACATAAATAGTTGTCACCTGTAGTTCATGGCTGAGATTCTTGATTTGATGCCTCGTAGATACTCTCAATTTTGCATCAAGGTTTGATAGTGGCTCGTCCATTAAAAACACGTTTGGTTCTCTCACAATTGCCCTGGCCAGAGCAACTCTTTGCCTTTGCCCTCCTGACAGCTCGGCTGGCCGTCTATGTAAGAAGTCTGTTAGTTCCACCATTTCGGCGGCTCGAAGAACTTTTTCTTTTTGTTCAATTGGATTTGTTTTTCTCATCCGCAACGGGAACCGAATATTTTCGTAGACGTTGAGGTTTGGATAGAGAGCGTAACTTTGAAAAACCATGGCAATATCGCGATCCTTTGGGTCAAGATCGTTTACGATGCGGTCATTGATTGAAATTTGGCCTTCTGTTACCTCCTCTAATCCGGCAATCATTCTCATGGTAGTTGTTTTTCCACATCCAGAGGGACCAAGTAATACAAGAAACTCTTTATCAGGAATCACCAGATTGAAATTATCAACACCAACAAACGAACCCCACCTCTTTGAAATATTTTCAAGTTGAATTTTAGCCACTAAATCACCTAATTTATTGCATACGATTGCAACGAAAATGTTGCTCTTTCCAATTAGTGCTGTCAAGCTTTTTTATAGAAAATTTTTTTAATAAAAGGTGTTTCCAAAGAACATATTGCAAAAATTTGCAATTGAAACAAGCTCAGAAATGACAAAAATAAATTGTTGCATTGCGATTGTATTATGCTAACATTTTGCACGCGTATGCAAAAACTAAGGCGAATTGTTAAGTGAAGGCATTTTTACTATTAAAAAGTAAGAAGGCTTTTCGGAGATACAATTAGACTTGAAAAGTTATAAGGGAGAAACTTATGAAATTTATTAAAATATTAAGCTGTGCTGCTTTGATGACTGGAGCCAGTTTCGGAACTGTGTTTGCGGGCTGTGGAATTGACAGTGGAAGAATTAGTATCCTTGCTAATGACTTTCCTGCTCTTCACGCCGTCGTGTCGAAAGCAGAGGAGTGTGCAGGAGGTTCGGTGACTTTCTCTAAAAACCACACAGCTAAACATCAGGAACTACAAGGTCCTGCGTTGACAGCGAACCCTGCAGAATACACTGCAAAAATTGTTACTAATGGATCAATCGTTCCACTATTAACTGATGGTCTTTTGAGACCGTTGGATGATTTGGTCGCAAAGCATGGACAGAGTCTCGGCAAAAACCAACTTATCACTATTGATGGAAAAGTTATGGCAGTGGCTTTTATGGCCAATGCGCAGCACTTGATTGTGCGTCAGGATATCTTGGACAAAGTCGGCAAGACAGCCCCTACCACTTACGAACAGGTTCTGGAAACTGCGGAAGCTATCCGTGCCGCTGGTATTATGAAGTATCCATTTGCGATGCTTACAAAATCAGATTGGAACTTGGGAGAAGAAGTCGTAAATATGTACATCGGGCATGGCGGTGAATTCTTTAAGCCAGGCACCGCAGAGGCGTCGGTAAACAATGCAAAAGGTGTTGCGACTCTTGAGATGCTCAAGGCGCTTATGCAGTATTCTAATCCGGATTTTTTGACTTATAACACAGCTGCTGTAGCCCCAATATGGGAAGCTGGCGAATTGGCAATGGCTGAAATGTGGGGATCATCCGTCGGAGGATTAATCGATGACGAAGGGTCAACTCCTGCAGTTGTTAAAAACACAGTGCCAGTAGGCGCGCCAACTGTTGCCGGTGGGTCACGACCTGCTTCAACCCTATGGTGGGACGGTTTTTCCATTGCAAAGAACATCAGTGATGAAGACGCCGAAGCTACTTTTATAGCTCTAGTAAATGGTGTTTCGTCAGAGATGGTGAAAGCAAACAATGATAAAGCTGTTTGGTTAATGGATGCTTACGTGCCAGGTAAATCGGCTGAAGGTGTGTCCTTGGTGGCATCAGCAGGTGCAGAGCCATATCCAATGCTGCCTTACATGGGCTTGTTACACGGGGCGTTCGCTGCCGAAGTTCCAGACTTTCTTCAAGGTAACGAGAGTGCGGAGCAAACTTTAGCTGATATCGAGGCTGCTTACACTACAGCTGCACAAGAAAAAGGTTTTCTGAAATAAAATTTAGAAATACAGATGGCGCCATTTTTGGCGCCATCTCATAAAGTATTTGACACATGAAGCATCGCACTTTTTTCTGGTTTATTCTTCCATCACTTTTTTTCATGGTTCTGTTTATAGCGTTACCTATTGCGTCGGTAGTAGTTCAGTCATTATTCGTCCAACATGAACAAGTTATGGTTGAGGTTGAAAACTGCGGGCCGTTTAAATGTGAGACAGTTATTCAAGCGGATCCTGATGCGACTGCCGATCTAAGAAAAAGTGCACCGCTTGGCAAATATAATTCTCTTAAGACGTATACCAACAGAAGCCATCTTGCCTTCGATGAGCTTGCAAATATCTGGATTACTTCTGAAACATTTGTTGGCTTTGTAAGCGGTGTTTATAATTTACCGTTCTATAAAGCGCTATTTTTCACACTTACCTATACTTTTTTAGTCGCTCCGTCGGTACTGATCTTGGGTTTGTTCATAGCCCTTGGAGTAAATCGCTTACCGCAAGTAGTGAAAGGTCCAACAATTTTTGCGTCCCTCCTGCCCATGATTGTCACGCCACTTATCGGGTCATTAATTTTATTTTGGATGGTCGATGCAGATGGAATAATCGGCGCAACTCTCCAGCTTCTTTTTGATGATCCGGATCTAAGCCTTAAAGCATCAGCAACGTTGACCTGGATAATGCTGATTATCTATGGGATCTGGCACAGTACGCCATTTGCATTTGTCGTATTCTATGCAGGCCTTCAAACCGTTCCTAGTGATACTTTGGAAGCGGCCCAAATTGATGGGGCTAGTAGATGGCAAAGAGTCAGATTTGTGATTGTTCCATATATGATGCCGTTAGCTATATTCATTCTATTAATGCAATTAATGGATGGGCTTCGTGTCTTTGAACCAATAGTAGGGTTCTCAGCTTCTGCTAAAGCTACATCTTTATCATGGATTATTTTTAATGATCTTTTCGGTAATGCGAAGCTTTATGGGTCCGCAGCTACAACATCAATGCTAACAATCATATTTGTCTGCATTATTCTGACCCCAGTCCTCATTCGCACGTGGCGCGATTTTAACCGTAAAGGGGTTTAGTACATGGCAAGTTCATTCCAAAACAGAGCCCCGCTGTTAACTTGGTTTTCTACCAGTATGGTTGTTTTGTGGTTATTAATAGCTATTGGACCGTTTATTTGGACTGTTTGGGGCTCATTTAAAGTACAGGGTGATTTCTTTTCAAAGGCAGATTGGCGGAACGCAATTTATGGTGTCATGACCTTCGTGGAAACTGGCAATTCATTTACTGGGAATGGCTATTATGGTGCCTGGATAGAGGAGGAGTTTTGGTCGCATGTTTTAAATACTGCCGTGGTAGTGTTTTTTACAGTAACGATTTCCCTTACAATGGGAACGTTGGGGGGGTATGCGCTCGCACGTTCTGGATTTAGATATGCGTTTTGGTTGCTTATACTAGCGCTGATCTTTCGAGCTATGCCTCATATCACCTTAGTATCTGGTTACCTTCTGCCATTCTTTGAGTGGAACTTATGGGGTAAACTATCCACAACCATTGTTGTTCTAGTTGCGATTAATCAACCTTTTACGCTGTGGATGTTACATTCATTTTTCCTCAATATTCCAAAAGATATGGACGAAAGTGCTATGGTGGATGGATGTACGCGTTTCCAAGCTTTTCGGCATGTTATTATACCTGTTATGTGGCCAGGTGTAATTACAACGGGCCTGTTCAGTTTTCTCCTCGCATATAATGATTTCGCAATTACATCGATGCTCTTAAGTTCCGAAAATCAAACCATGGTCCCGCGAATTGCAAGCTTTCTTGGTTCTGTAAGAGAACAAGGGAATGTAATGTTCGCAGTGGCAGCAGTAGTAAGTGCTATCGTTCCTTTGTTCTTTCTAGTGATGTTTTTTCAGAGACAAATTGTAAGTGGTTTAACTGCTGGCGCAGTGAAAGGTTAGCTTTATGACAAATAGCGGCAGTATCAAAAAATCTTTTCATCCTGCAAAACCACTGGCCAGGTTTCACATGCCGACCGATTTTGCAATTTCACTTGATAAATATACGTCTGGTCGTTCAGTACGTATTCCGTCAGATTTTGGTCCATCCCAGGCGCTGGTGGGCTTTGACCCAAGTTATAAAAATATTGTCGACTATATCGTTCGAATTACCCATAGAATTTGGGAAACTGATAGTCGTGAAGTCGAGTACATTGGTGAAACTTATTCTAAAGATTCGAGAGTATTTGACGATTACGGTCTGCAATTAGGTTGCGAAAAAATTATCAGTGATACGCATCATACGACGGGAGCTTTTCCCGATATAATTCTGGATGCAGAAGAAGTAATTTGGGCTGGTGACGATAGCACGGGTTTTCACACATCTCATTTGACCCGAATTATTGGTACAAACACTGGGATCAGCCGATATGGAGAGCCAAAAGATAAAAAAATAAGTGTTATGGTAATAGCTAATTGTATAGCTTTAGAAAATGAAATTTTTCACGAACATGTGCTTTACAATACGTCTGCTATGCTGCAGCAACTTGATATTGATTTATGGGAAGAAGCAGAAAGATTAATAAGTGAGCCTCCAGCAGGTTGGCCGCGGTCTAATGCAGTGTGGACGGACTTGCGGCGGTCTGCCACTCCCCCCAAGCCTCTATACTTGTCAGAGCCATCAATGGGTTTTGATCCAGACAAGTTTGCGCGCGATATTCATGATAATATTTGGAATGGCGATCTGAGCGCATTGAAAGATCGCTATGCCGATAATGTTAAGTTTGAGGGAACCACAAATCGTCTTTTTGAGGGACAGGATGCTTATAAAACTTATGTAGAAACAATCAGGGCTGCTTTTCCTGACTTAAGCTTTCAAGTGGATGAGGTTTATTGGATGGGTAATGAGCGGGATGGGTGGTTAATATCGGCTCGCTGGAGTGCGGAGGGAACCCATCTAGGAGATGGGATTTATAAAAAGCCTACTGGTAAGTCCTGCCAATTATGGGGGATTACCCAGTGGCGGGTAAGATCGGACATCATCGAGGCGGAGTGGCAGCTTTTCAATGAATTTGACCTGATTATGCAAATAAGTAAGGCTCGGAAAAACAATTAAAAAGTTTGTTTGTAGCTAAAATTAAGTTGTGAGAGGAAGAAAATGGCAGGTTTTAAAAATGCGAAGGATTTAGTGCGTGACTATTATGCGCAAATAGATGCTGATCCTTTGAAAGCCTCTGAATATTGCGCGCCAAATGCGCTTTGGCGCGGCTATCACCCCTTTAACGAAATTTCTGATCCTAATGAGGTGGCAGAGAGGTTTTGGATACCTCTAAAACACTCTTTGACGAAAATGCAGAGACGCATGGATCTTTTTATGGCCGGTGAGAACAAGCAAGAGGCTGGAGGAGTTTGGGTTGCTTCAATGGGCCATTTGATGGGGTTATTTGACCACTCGTGGTTAGGCATACCCCCTACCCGAAAAATAGCAATGTTGCGTTATGCAGAATTTTTACGGATTGATGGCGGAAAAATTACTGACACAGCAATGTTTTTTGATATTCCACAATTAATGATGCAGGCTGGTCTGCAACCTTTTCCTGTTCAAACTGGTGCTCAGCTCGTGCAGCCTGGCCCGATGACGCATGACGGTCTTATGTTTAGTGATGCTGATCCAAAAGAAGGAATAAAAACCCTCCAAGCAATAGAGTTCATGATTGACGATATAAGGGATTGGAAAGGTCGAGACGAAGAAGGTCTTTTGGTTGAACTACCGAGAAGCTGGAATGAGGATATGATTTGGTGGGGGCCAGCAGGTATTGGCGCTACGTACACCATAGAGCGCTATGCGGAGCAACATGCGGGTCCATTCAGAGATGGACTTACTGACAAAATTTTTAACGGTCATGTAGCCCGTATTGCAGAGGGAAGTTTTGGTGGTTTCTTCGGGTGGGCAAATCTTACTTTAACTCCCGCAGGTGGCTTTATGGGTATGCCTGCTACTAGTAAACCTTCAGATATGCGCGTGATTGATATGTATCGGCGGTCAGGCGATAAACTTACCGAAAATTGGATTTTTATCGATTTACTATACTTTTGGTACAATCAGGGCATTGATATTTTGTCAAGGACGACTGGTATTGGCAGAGTATAAAAACATAAAGTTATTGAGATTCTTACCGATCTATCTAACAGGAAAAAGATCTTAGCATGATTGACGCACATCATCATCTCTGGGATCTAAGGAAGGTTTCATATCCTTGGCTTGAAGCTAAAGGAGTGGTTCGGTTTTTTGGGGATCCAACGCCGATCCAGAGAAATTATTTGCTCAAAGAATTTTGTGAAAACGCTAAAGTAGAGGGTTTTCGAGCATCGGTTCATATTCAGGTGGGCGCTGCTGATCCAGTCGCAGAAGCAATGTGGATTGACTCAATTGCTGAGACGAATCCTGATTGGCCTTTAGTCCAGGTCGTCTACTGTGATCTCACATCTTCAACGCTGGATAAAGATTTAGATCGCTTTCAAACAATACCAAGCGTTCGGGGAGTAAGGCAAATTGTTGGGCGTTCATCAGAAGAAGACACCAAAAGTGGAACAAATGATTTATTGAGTTCTTCAGCTTTTTGTGACGGTCTAGTAGAGTTGGGTAATCGCAATTTATCTTTCGACCTACAACTTACTCCTGAACTTATTGAAGAGGCAGCAAATGTATTAAGCGCTGCACCTGAGACTAAAACTGCACTATGTCATGCAGGTAGTCCTGGAGACCGATCTGAGCAAGGGCTAGCAAAATGGTCAAAAAATTTACTACTACTATCAAATATAGAAAATGTTTTTTGTAAAATATCTGGTTTAGGAATGTTTGATCATGATTGGAACCAGAACTCTATTACTCCCATAATAAATGAATGCATTGATCAATTTGGCTCAAGCCGTTGCATGTTCGGTTCCAATTTCCCAGTAGATAGTCTCTATTCAGATTACTCAAGTTTAATTCAAGCTTATCGGAATATTGTTCCAAAAGTGGATTCTGAAATGGTTTTCTATAAAACTGCGAAGGATTTTTATAATATAAAGTGATAGGATAGTGATATGTCTACAGAAACATCTGAAATAGCAGAGCGCCTCGTTCGTTATGGTGACCTGATACCGTGTAAAACCGCTTTTATCGATGCCCACACTCCTGGCTCGGATCAAAAGGAGAATTTTACAATAATTGGTGGTGGTGTTTCTGAAAGTGTGGATCAGCATGTACATTTAAATCTGCCTCATGGATTTAATATTGGTGCGGCAGGACAACCCCCCAGATGTAGAAACTCATTGCATTCGCACCGAACTGCCGAAGTTTTTTTTGTACTTTCTGGTCGCTGGAGGTTTTTTTGGGGTCGATGGGGAACGGCTGGAGAAGTTGTTCTAGAGGTAGGTGATATAATAAATATCCCAACGGGTATTTTTCGTGGGTTTGAAAATATTGGAACAGATTATGGGATGATAATGGCGATCCTAGGAGGTGATGATGCTGGTGGTGGCGTAATTTGGGCACCTCAGGTGATTGAAGATGCGTCCAACCATGGTTTAATTTTATCTGAAAAAGGCCGGCTATACGATACAAAAAAGGGTCAATTGCTTCCAGAAAATGAAAAACCAATGCCGCAGCTTACGGATAAGGAATTGTTAAGTTATCCTGAACCAACAACTTTAGAAGTGGTTCCTAACCATGTTGCGCGATATTGGGATATGGTTTCTTTATCCGATACGGCACCAGCTAATGTCATTGGTGAGAATGGTATGCTGAGAGATAAGCCAGGTTTTGAGGTTGAGTTTCTGACCCGTAACTCATGCAATGATAAAATGGAAAAAATCGATCGAAGTGATGTCATTATGCCAGTGAGAGGGCACTGGAAATTAGTTTATGATGGAGGATCAGTAACTTTAAATCCAGGAGATACTGTCTCAGTTCCGAGCGGATTAGCGCATAGAGTAGAGCCAGCAATGACAGGGCATTGTTCGCTATATAGAATTCGAGCTACCCTTGATCCTGCTGGCTCAACTTGGAAAGGGCATTAAATGAGTATCAAAACCACACATGTAGGTTCTCTACCAAGAACCCAAAAGGTAGTGGACTATATCTTTGCAAGAGAAAATAAGGCCTCATTTTCTCAGGAAGAATTTGATAAAACAATGACTGAAGCCGTCTTGGAAACAGTGAATAAGCAGGTAAATGCTGGAATAAATATTGTTTCAGACGGTGAAACGTCAAAAATTTCTTATGCTACTTATGTCAAGGATCGGTATACAGGTTTTGATGGTGACAGCCCACGTAATGCACCAGCAGACTTACAGAAATTTCCGTCCTTCCTTAAGCGTTTAGCAAATGATGGTGGAACCCCGCAATATTCGAGGCCGATGTGCGTTGGAGAGGTGAAGTCAAAGGGACAGGGTGAGCTCGAAAAAGATATTGCAAATCTCAAATCTGCGGTTTTGGCGTCGGGAGCTGAACGGGGTTTTATGAATGCAGCCTCGCCAGGTGTTATTTCTCTCTTCTTACAAAATGATTACTATTCCTCTCGTGAAAAATATTTAGAAGCTTTAGCTAATGCGATGAAAACTGAGTATGAAACAATTGTTAGTGCTGGCTTAGATTTGCAACTTGATTGTCCCGACTTGGCACTATCGCGCCACATGCTTTTTAATGATTTGAGCGATGATGAATTTGTTAAGGTTGCAGGTTCTCATGTAGAAGCACTCAATTATGCTCTATCGGATGTACCTAAAGAGAAAGTTCGCGTTCACATTTGTTGGGGGAACTATGAGGGCCCTCATGTCTGTGATATTCCCATGTCCAAGATGTTTGATACTTTGATGGCAACCAAATCTGGTTATGTGCTATTCGAAACTTCTAACCCAAGACATGGACATGAGTGGAAAGTGTTCAAAGATCGTAAGTCAGACATTCCAGATGATAAAATACTTGTACCTGGTGTCGTTGACACAACTACGAACTTCGTAGAGCATCCTGACTTAGTGGCGCAAAGGTTAGAACGTTTTGTAAACATCGTTGGCCGAGATAGAGTGATTGCAGGTAGCGATTGTGGTTTTGGTACTTTTGCAGGGTTTGGAACTGTGGATCCGGAAATTGCTTATGCCAAACTGGCCAGTCTTTCTCAGGGGGCCAAAAAAGTTTAGGAATGGAACAAGGGATATAGGGTGGTCTGAATGTCACGTATAAGTTCATTTAAATCGCGCGTGTTGTCGCGCGATCTTATGGTTGGCACCTTCCTTAAAACACCGCATTATGTGATGATAGAAGTCTTCGCTCAAAGTGACTTTGATTTTTTATGTCTGGATGCAGAGCATGCACCATTTGACCGACGGGCGATTGATGAGTGCATGGCGGTTTCCCGTGCATTAGATTTTCCAGTTTTAGTAAGAGTTGGGGATACTAGTCACCGAGAAATTTTATGGGCGCTAGATTGTGGTTCAGTTGGCATTGTCGCACCTCATGTTGAAACTGTGTTTCAAGCAGAAGAAATAGCAAAAGCCGCGAGGTTTGGCCTTGGCGGAAGAGGATATGCAGGATCAACGCGTTGGGCTGGATATGCAACAAAAAAAATGCCAGGACTCTTGGCTCAGTCGAAAGATGAAACTGTAGTTATAGCCCAAATCGAAGAACCATCTGCAGTTGAGATTGCAGGAGAAATAGCAAGTATTGATGGGATTGATGGGCTTTTTGCAGGTCCAGCTGATTTATCTGTGGGAATGGGCTTTGAAAATCAGGACACAAATGAGTTAAAGGCTGCGTTGAAAAAGACTGGGGTCGCGGCAAAACAAAATGGTAAGGGTTATGCAAGCTTTATCGGTGACGCAAATCAAGCTAAATCTTGGACAGAAAACTACGGTGTGAATATGTTTTTTGTTGGTTCTGAACACAATTTTATACGTAATAAAGCAAATGAGATTGCATTGCAGGTTAAGGCAAACCCAGAAAAGTAACAGGTTTTTTATGTATTATGACCCCAATGAAGAACATGGACTCCCCCATAACCCATTTAGTGCAATCGTATCTCCAAGACCAATTGGTTGGATATCAACTCGAGGTCAGGATGGTATCGATAATTTAGCACCATATTCTTTTTTTAATGCAGTGGCTTATGCTCCTCCACAGGTAATGTTTTCAGCAACTTCCTCAAAAGTAGATCAGGGTGATACTAAAGATACGGTAGCCAATATACGTCAAACTGGTGTTTTTTGTGTCAATGTAGTTTCTGAACAGCAAATTACTTTAATGAATAAATCGTCTCAGGCTCTGCCTAAGGGAATTGATGAATTCGAATTTGCCAGTATAGAAAAGAATGAGTGTAAGGCAATAAACTGCCCTTTTGTGGCCGGTGGTCCAGCAGCATTAGAATGCAAAATGACTGAAATAATACACCTTTCTGGTGAGTCTAATTTTGCTGTTTTTGGAGAGGTTGTGGGAATTCATATGCGAGATGATTGTATAGTCAATGGCCGCTTTGACCTGAAAACGTATAATCCAGTTTCTCGATTGGGTTACCGGGATTATGCAATAATAAAAGAGTATTTTGAATTAAAGCGCCCAGATGAAACTTGAAGATACTATAGACTATCACGTTCCGCTATGACTTCCTCAATAGCCATTGCGATATGTAATTGTTGTATATTGTAGGCTCCTTCGCGCACTCGTATTCGGTGAGCTCTGATCATTATATCGGCAATACGGCTACCTTCTGGAACTACAAATGTATAGTAAGCCAATTCTATGAGTAGGCCCAGTGGATCTCGAAAGTAAATTGATTTCATAAATCCGCGATCGTTTGGACCAGAAAATGCTATTTTTAGTTTTTTAAGCTTAGCCTCTACTTGTTCGAAGACGGCTTGGCTTAATTCAAAAGCTATGTGATGTACAGCACCTGTTTCTTGGGATACTTGTTTGTTGACAGTTTCCCGAGTTTCGTCGGTAAAAATAGTTATTAGGCGGCCATCACCGGGATCAAAGTAAAGATGTGATTCATCGGAATTATCTAAATTTGGTTGCTCGAAAATAAATGGCATTCCAAGAACTCCTTGCCAGAAGTCTATAGAAATTTTTCGAGATGCCCCAACCAACGTTATATGGTGAACACCCTGTGTTGGAATCTTTGTTAACTTCGCGTCTTGCATTTTACACCTAGCGCACTCTTTCTGCTCAAAAGTAGAAAACCAAAAAGATAGTAAATCTTTTTTATTTTAATAATTCTGGAACAATTGTTACTACTTGTGGGAATAAGGCCAAAATTCCTAGCCCAACTAATTGAATGAGTACAAACGGTAAAACACCGCGATAAATTTGCCGTGTAGTTACATGTGAAGGAGCAACGCCTCGCAAGTAGAATAAAGCAAAACCGAAAGGTGGAGTTAGGAATGATGTTTGTAAATTGATAGCAATCATAATTGTGACCCAGCTTGGATCAAACGATCCCCCGTAGATAACTGGGCCAACTATGGGTATCACAATGTATATTATCTCTAAAAAATCTAAAACAAAGCCGAGAATAAATAGGACAAGCATCACAATAAAGAATGCGGTCCATTCGTTTGAAAAGCTTCTCAGGAATTGTTGGATATAGTGTTCACCGCCAAAAGATATAAGGACTAGATTTAAGATTTGTGAACCAATTAAGATTGTGAAAACCATTGAAGTAACTTTTGCGGTTTCGCGTACAACGGGTGACAGAATGTCTTCCTTGTAAAGAAACCAACAAGACCAAAAAATACCAAATATCGTGTAGATAAAGGCTGAAAAGGCGACTGTAAAAGCTAAGATATTTTCTATCGACATATCTGGCATGAGCCTCATGTCGAAATTTATCCCAACCAAAAGCATTATTACTATCGCCAATGATATTCTTAATACAGGTGTAACAGCCAACCCATGGCTACTTAGTTTTCTAGCCGTCGCAAGTAAGATTGCCCCTCCAGCACCAAGTGCAGCGGCGGGGGTCGGATTAGTTATTCCTCCAAGGATGGACCCAAGAACTGCAACGATTAAAATAAGTGGTGGGAACACCACTCGTATTAGATCATTTGCAAACAATCTATATAAGGCTTCGCGGACACCATATAGAGCCATTAAGCCGGGTATAGCTATTATTAATGTAGTAACACCGGGTGATGTTAGTGCAGATACAAAAAGAATATCAAAAATTAGAAGAAGAACAACGCCAACGCCACCAATCAGTAGTGGGCGCGTAGCCTTTATAAAGTCTGCTGCTCTGCCAAACATAAGGGTTAGGCCCAGCAAGAAAGCTCCCAGACCAATACCAGTCCCAATTGGCGACATAGCAGCGAGTTTTTCATCAAGCAGAGTTGCGCGCTCTTCATCTGTAAGTTGTCTGGATTCCTGTACTCCGCCCGCCGCGTCAAGTGAGGCTTGTTGTGCAATGGCTGCATCCCAAGCCTCTTGTCCATGAAGTTCAATCATAGATTTGGCACATTCAGGACCTACATTAGTCCTAAGTGCGGCTCCCTCCATAACGTCGGAATAGGTATCAACGATAGTAGACTGACTACCGACAATGTTAAATTCAATTGATAAAAGAAATACCGCTAGTGCGACTGCTGGCAATAAAAGAGACCACATCAACAGTTCATTGCGGCCTACGCCGTAATAACTTGTATTGGCTCCATCAGCCTGTATCGCAGGTGCTTTACTTGGGTTTAACAATGCAAATCCAAAAGCATATAAAGCATATAGAAGTGCAAGCATTATTCCAGGAAGAAGTGCGGCTTGAAATAAAGTACCTACTGAAACAACAGCCGGTTCACCTAAGTAAGTCAGTGCATCGGTACAACCTGCTAATTGGGCTCTATCCTCTTGCGCAGCAGAATAGATATCTCCCGTAAGTGTACCCAATAATACTATAACAATTGAAGGTGGTATAATTTGTCCGAGAGTCCCGGATGCCGCAATTACACCCGTTGCTAGTTCAGGGGAGTAGTTATTTCTAAGCATTGTTGGAAGGGCTAGAAGACCCATAGTAACAACTGTTGCCCCAACAATACCAGTTGAAGCTGCTAAAAACGCGCCCACTACGACAATTGAAACCGCTAATCCACCCGGGAGAGGTCCAAAAACATTAGCCATCTTAGTTAGTAATTCGTCGGCTATACGGGATCTTTCTAAAACAATTCCCATCAGCACGAACATCAAAACTGCGAGTAATGTTTCTATAGATTGACCTGCGAAAACGCGTTCATTCATCCGATTTACAACAAATGATATATTCCTATCCAAGGCAACTTCCCAACCATTTGGAAAAACTGGATAAGCAATACGAGGAAGTTCAGGATGCGTAAAAATTGATATTGCATCGGCCTTGATACCTGATGCTACGATATCCTTGAAGGCCTGTGAACCTGTATCAATAGCCTGGTGGATTAGTAACCCTTGGCCATCTAGTATTGCGATAATTGCAAATGCGATTACGCCTGCACCGCCTATTGCAAAAGCTACGGGGAACCCCGAGAGAATAGCTGCAAAAAGTGTCACAAATACTATGATAATCCCAATTTCGACTCCATCTAAGCCAAACAACATTTTATCGCTCCACTTCTTCTGAAGTACGTATGTCTAAATCTAGGTATTTACCTTCCGATTCTTCTCCTTCACTCCACTCAAGAAATGAACGGTAGAAAAACGCTACCGCATGGATGAGTACTAAGGCCGTGTAGGCTAATATCAGCATTTTAAATAAGAAATAGGCATTAAATCCGTTTGGGGAAAATCCAATAGTTTCGACATTCCAACGCAGTGCTCTTGCTTTCATAACTAGTTTTTCAACTGTGTCGGAAGCGGACGGTTTTGGCACAATCAAGTGCCGCCATAAAAAAAACCAACTGTACATCCATAATAATATTGCTGCTGGGAGCATAAAGAAGATACTACCAAACATATCAATAAGTCGTTTGGTACGGTAACCTACTGCAGAATATATCAAATCAACTCTTACGTGTCCTCCTTGAACGAATGTATAGGTGACGCACAGCGCAACGATCATGGCGTTGTAAAGCTTCAAACTTTCGGACCACCAGCTTACATCAAAAGAAAATGCTAACCCAAACCCAATTGTTATTTCAGAGACAGCAAAAATACGTTGAATAAAAATAATTACTATTTGTATCAGAACCATTGTCAGGCCTGCCCAGGCAAAGAACCTGCCAGTAGTATTGGCTAACGTTTCAAGGGCAGATACGGTGTTCCACATCAAAGGTCGGTAGAAAATAGCTAAAGCTGTGTAAAAGACGAGAGTTACGCTCAAAACAAAGAACAACTCTATTGACGCGCCATAATAAATAAATCGCATTAAAGACTGTTTGTCTTCTGTCGTTTTTTCCCAAGATATCCAGTCTAACCACAAATTTGGTTGTGATAATGCTGAGTATGCATTGGGGAATGCTGATAAAAACTGAGATAAGACCCAAAGAATAGGGCTTTCGCCAAATGTAATAGCAGTTTCCATAAAAATCCCCCAAGAACCACTTTTTCTGAAAAGAGAAAATGGTTGTTATAAAAAAGACGGGCCATAAAACCCATGGCCCGCCCTCTAATCTTAGAGATAGAATTAAACTCTAAACTTATCTCGTTTTTGTGCAAAAATTCCGTCAGACATGCTCATCCAGGAATATGTTGATTCCATCGATGCTTCATAGCTGTTACGGATTGTCGCAAAAAGGTCATCGTCCATAAACCCATCTTGAGCTTCTTTGGCTGCTTTACCAAAAGCTTCCCAAATTGAGTCATCAAATTCCAACACTTTTACACCACCAGCTTTTAGTCGATCTAGAGCTTTCGCGTTGTTAGCGTTTGACTGTGCTAGGTTCCAGCTATGAGTTGCGTGGGCCGCTGTTTCTACCACTGCTTTATGGGAATCAGATAATGATTCATACACGTCCAAATTGAATGAGGCACAAAGTGCTGATCCGGGCTCATGGAAGCCAGAAGTGTAATAGAATTTACAAATTTCTTGAAAACCCATGCGCTCATCAGCAAAAGGACCAATCCATTCAGCGCCATCAATCGCTCCAGATGCTAGAGCTTGGTAGATTTCACCACCAGGAAGTGCCTGAACTGACGCTCCTGTTAGACCTAATGCTTTACCGCCAAAACCAGGCATACGAAATTTCAACCCTTGAAGGTCAGCAACTGAATTTATCTCTTTGTTAAACCATCCGCCAGGCTGGTGGCCGGTATTACCACAAAGAAAGGATTTCAAATTAAATATTGATCCCAGCTCACTGTGAAGTTCATGCCCACCATTATGATAGTACCAGCTCATAATTTCTGGTCCTGTCATGCCAAATGGCACTGATGTAAAATAAGCAAAGCCAGGATGCTGACCCATGAAATAATAATCGGCTGAGTGATAAATATCTGCTTGTCCTGCGCTCACGGCGTCAAAAACTTCGAAAGCACCAACAAGTGTGCCTGCTGGCTTTTTGTCTATTGTTAATTGCCCATCAGTCATTGCACCGACGCGATCAACAAAGTTTTGAGCTGCGTCGTCAAATACAGCAAAGCCCTGTGGTACTGACGTAACCATTGTTAATGTGCGTTTGCCTTGAGCATACGCAGGAGCTGCAAGCGTTGCTGCTGCAGCTGTTGCTCCTACACCTACTGTAGAGTTTTTCAAAAAAGAACGACGATCCATTAAATCTCCTCCCGAGTTTTGTTCACGTACGTAAAATTATCGTAATAGTAAATCTGGTTCGTTTTATAGATTGTCAAGCAATCTGGGGGGTGGGATACATTAAGTTTACTTTCAAATCTATACCAAAAGTATTTATGGTATGTAAAAATAGGAAATTATTGCCTGAAGACCGATTTAAAATAAAATATTGATTGAAAAATTTCTGTTTTGGTATTTGTCATGTAAAATTCAACAAGGTTTGAAGGTCGGTGATTCTGTGACTGAAAACGGCCTTACAACAAGCTTTTCTTAGGCATAAAAATGGATCTAATTTATGATTGAAACCGCATTAGGAACTAATATAGCATTTACTGCTCCACATAGGTTAGCAACTAAGGCAGGCTTTGATATATTGGAGGCGGGAGGTTCTGCCGTTGAGGCTATGGTAGCTGCTGCAGCTCAAATTGCTGTTGTTTATCCACATATGAATAGTATAGGTGGAGATGGGTTCTGGCTGATAAAAAAAATGGGTCAGAAGCCCGTTGCCATATCAGCGTGTGGTCCTGCCGCTCAAGAAGCTACTCCTGATTGGTACGCTGAGAAAGGTCATTCAAAGACTATACCAACCCGAGGTCCACTTGCGGCGTTAACGGTTCCTGGTACGATTTCAGGTTGGCAGCTTGCTTTAGACTTGGATGGAGCTGTTTCCCCAATTCCGTTAACTGAACTTCTTTCGGCAGCAATCAACAAGGCAAAGATAGGAATAGCAGTATCCCAAAATCAATACGACACTTTAAAAAGTAAAGAGCTAGAGCTTGCAGAAGTGCCAGGATTTAAGGAGTTTTACTTCACTGAAAATGATGTTCCGAGGGTAGGGTCAAAACTCATACAGGCAAAACTAGGGGAAACTCTTGAGCATCTAAGTCGCGCGGGCTTAGGAGACTTTTACACGGGTGAGTTGGGGGAAACACACGCTAAGTATTTGCAGCAGCAAGGTAGTCCACTAACCCATGAAGACTTTAAAAAATTTAGAGCAGAAGTTCAGAAGCCTCTGTCAATTAATATCTCAGTAGGAAAATTATTTAACTTAGGTCCGCCAACTCAGGGAATGTCGTCACTGGCAATCCTTGGAATTTATGATCGAATAAAGACAGAAAGTCATGACGACTTCAATTTTGTGCATAGAATTGTAGAAGCCACAAAGCAGGCTTTTATTACACGAAATTTGGAGCTAGGCGACCCGGCTACTATGAGAACAAGCCCTGAGCGGTTCATTTCTGACTCATATTTAGAAAAGAGCACTTCAAAAATTTCCCTCACCACGGCAATGGATTGGCCAGAAGTTGCAAAAAAAGGTGATACTATTTGGATGGGAGCAGTCGATTCTGAAGGAACGGTAGTAAGTTTCATTCAAAGTATATTTTGGGAATTTGGCAGTGGAGTTATTTGCCCTGAAACTGGAGTTCTTTTCCAAAACAGAGGTGCTGGTTTTTCCTTATCCCCCGGTCCGAACTGTCTTGCACCAGGAAAAAAGCCATTTCATACTCTGAACCCAGCAATGGCTGTCATGAACGACGGTCGTATCGTTTCCTATGGGACTATGGGAGGAGAGGGGCAACCCCAAACACAAGCTGCGATATTTGCTAGATATGCATTTCACGGAGTCGATCTGCAGCGTGCTATTTCTGCACCCAGATGGCTTTTGGGGAAAACTTGGGGTGATGATACAACGAGTTTAAAGTTGGAAAGCTCATTTGATGCGCAACTAATAAATGAGTTGCGTGAAGCTAATCACCAAGTCGAGATAGTATCTGAAAATAACAGTTTAATGGGGCATGCAGGATCTGTGGTTAGCCATCCTGATGGTAGAGTAGAAGCGGCATCTGACGCTCGGTCAGACGGCATTGCGCTTGCAGGATAATCACCCATGTATATAAATAAGTGAATACTCCAGATTTCAGACACAAAGGTCACCCAGTAGTTGAAAAAAATGTATGATATTGATAAAATTTTTGAAATTTTACGGGTTATTTTAGGCGAACGATGTTCGCGCGGTGAAAGTGTAAGAGATCTTCACTCAAGAGACTTAGCATACGCTACTCCAAGAATGCCAGATATGGTTGTATTCCCTCAGTCTGAAGAAGAGGTCTGCCAGATTGTCAAAACCTGTAACGAACATTTCTGCCCGGTGGTGCCTTTTGGTGTTGGCAGCTCTTTAGAGGGTCAGGTAGTACCTGTAAATGGTGGAGTGAGCATAGATTTCTCACAAATGAATAAAATAATCTCAGTTGAAAATGAAGATCTTATAGCCACTGTAGAGCCTGGTGTGACGCGGGTCCAATTGAATGAGTATCTTCGAGATCAAGGGCTTATGTTCACAGTCGATCCTGGTGCTGATGCTTCAATTGGGGGAATGTGCGCCACAAGAGCTTCCGGCACTAATTCGGTCAGATATGGCACGATGCGCGAAAATGTTTTGGCATTACGAGTCGCTTTGCCGGACGGAAGACTTATCACAACTGGGTCGAGCGCGCCAAAGTCCGCGTCTGGCTATGATCTAACGCGACTTTTTGTTGGCTCTGAGGGTACGCTTGGAGTTATTACCCAAATAAAACTCAGGCTTTTTGGTCAGCCAGATTCCATACGGTCATCAAGTTGTATTTTTGATGAGATTTCAGATGCTGTAAACACGGTTATTCTCGCTATACAATCGGGCATTCCGATTGCTCGCGTTGAACTTCTTGATGAAACTCAGATGCGTGGAATGAATAATTATAACAAAGATTTGAAATTTCCTGAAAAACCACATCTCTTTCTTGAATTCCATGGGTCATCTGCGAGTACGCAAGAACAAATAGATGATTTCAAGTCAATTGCCGAAGAATACGGTGCCTACAACTTTGAGTGGGCAACTAAAACTGAAGAGAGAAACCGTTTATGGAAGGCTCGACACGACGCCTATTATGCCGCAAAATCACTTATGCCAGGTGGCTTATCATTAGTAACTGATGTATGTGTTCCTATATCTGCACTTTCTGCATCAATTGAAAAAACAAAGAAGGCCATTGAAAAATCTGGCTTACTTGCCCCGATCGCAGGTCATGTCGGCGATGGTAATTATCATTTGATGATATTATTTGACGGTGATAGCGACGATGGCCTTTCGCGGGCTAAAAGCCTTGCTTCACAAGTAAATGATATTGCCTTAGACTTTGGTGGCACTGTGACTGGTGAGCATGGAATTGGATCTGGAAAAAGATCATATATGGAAAGAGAGCACGGTGAAGCCTGGTCCATAATGGGAAATATAAAAGAATTGTTTGATCCCAATAATATAATGAACCCCGGTAAACTTGTTCCTTGATCTCAATTTACAAATCTAATCGGAGTTGAATACTCTCCGAAGGCATTTTTTTTGACACTTTATATTTCCGAGTCTTACGCCTCGTTCGACTTGCGTGCTTTAGGATAAGTTTTGTGGTTTCGTCTGATTTCTTACTTTCTTTTTTTAGTGTATATATCTTTTCTTTTGCTTTTGCCCTGGCAAGTTTTTCATCAACGATTGGCTTTGGGTAGCTTTCATTATCATTCTCAAAAAGCCACGGCTGATGTATGAATTTAGTAGGTATATCCTTTAACTCTGGTACCCATTTTCTGATAAATTTGCCATCTGGATCTTGATCCATGCCTTGCTTTATTGGGTTATATATTCGTATTGCGTTCATTCCTGTAGTACCGGATTGCATCTGAATTTGGCTGTAATGGATCCCAGGTTCATAATCTAGAAATTGCCGAGCTAAGTGTTTTGAAGTTAGTCGCCAATCTAACCACAAGTGGTAGCTAGCAAAGCTTACTAACATTGCACGCATTCTAAAGTTTAACCAGCCAGTTTTGTTTAAATAACGCATGCACGCGTCGATCATCGGATAGCCGGTCATTCCTTTTTCCCAGGCTTCTAAAATGTGATGATCACAAAAGCGAGGGCGCAGGTTTTCAAACGAGCTATGCAGCGTGTTAGTTTCAATACTAGGCTGGTCTTCAAGCTTTTGAATAAAATGACAGTGCCACCTCAATCTTGAGGAGAAACTTTTTAAAGATTTCGAAAATTTCGTATCGACTCCTCGAAGTTCTTCTGCGCGGTTTTGCGTAATTTGGAAGGCTTCACGCACTGAAATTTGCCCGAAGGCGAGGTATGGTGAAATTCGTGAGCAACTTTCTTCAGCAGTAACTGGAGAAGACATTTCAAATGTGTAATTATGACCTCTATAATTTAAAAACGAATTCAAAGTATTTACTGCTTCTGACCGCGTTGCACTTTGAGATGAAAATGGCTGACGATTAGATAAATTTAAATCTAACGCATCTGGAACAATATTTCCTTCAATTTTAAAAGACTTTATTTTACCGGGTAATTTGGCCAGGGGAGCTGACATTGCAGAATACCAACGCCGAGACCAGCCGTTTCTATCATTAAGATTGCGAATGACGCCATTTTTAGGCTTCTCTATCCACTCAACCTTACTGTTGATAGCCCATGATTTTACGGCTTTATCCCTGTTGTATGTCCATAAATTCCAGGTCTCTTGATAAGAGAATATTTTGCTGACTTGGTATACATTATTAATACGTTCAAATATATCTACTGCATCACCAACTAAAATTACTAGATTTGCACCCAATGAAGATAGTTGTTTGTCCAAATCTCGCAAAGCTTCTTTTAAGAAACTATACTGACGATAGCTATGATCAGGTCCTTTCCAAAGCTCTGGCTCAAATATAAAAATTGGGAGAATGGGTTTCCCAGTCTCTGATGCTAGGGAGAGCGGGGTATTATCAAATATTCTTAGGTCCCTTTTGAACCAAACAATATCAATTATCATTTTTTCCACGATATACTCTCAACGAAGTTATTTCTGAGATAACTAAGTCTTATCTAAAATAAACCAGTTATTTTCTACAAAACGGTTTAAACTTAGCTACTTAATTTTGTAACAAAAAAAGAAAAAGCTTAGCACTAACTCTGCTAAGCCTTTGTTTTTAGTGGTGAGCCGTACAGGATTTGAACCTGTGACCCACTGATTAAAAGTCAGTTGCTCTACCAACTGAGCTAACGGCCCACTATGGTGCTAAGTAGGAACACTGGGCCTTGGGGTCAAGTGCGAAATTAGAGAAAATTGAACTATCTATGGATTCAGGCTGAATTTAAGGATATAGGCGCACGATGATGAAGTCCAACGATAGAAATATATCATTTTTGAAGATGCATGGTCTAGGAAATGACTTTGTGATTATTGATTCCCGAGATAAAAGCATCAATTTATCGGTCCCTGCAATTAGAAAATTGGGAGATCGAAACTTTGGTGTGGGTTTTGATCAATTGGGGATCATTCAGAATAGCGAAGGATCCGATGCGCATTTAACTTTCTTCAATTCCGATGGTTCTAGTTCAGCCACCTGTGGTAATGCTACCAGGTGTATAGCCAATTTTTTGATGAAAGAGAGTAAAAAAGACAAAATAGATCTTGCAACTGATCACGTAAAATTGAAAGCAAAGCGTGAGACTGACGGATCAGTGTCAGTAAATATGGGACTTCCAGAAATACATTGGCAAAAAATACCATTGTCAGAGGAAGTTGATACATTATTTTTGCCAATTCATGGGAAACCTACTGCAACCAGTATGGGTAACCCTCATTGTTCGTTTTTTGTAGATAGTTTGGATCAGATAAAGGTGGAAACGGAAGGTGCTCAAATAGAAAACCATTTTTTATTTCCTCAAAAAACAAATGTCCAATTTGTCTCGGTTATCTCTGAGGATCGCTTGCGAGTTAGAGTATGGGAAAGAGGCGTCGGCATTACTAAGGCTTCTGGTTCGTCAGCCTGTGCGGCCGTAGCTGCATCTGTTCGAAGGCAAATTACTGGAAATAAAGTGCACGTTGACCTAGATGGTGGAACGCTTGTAATTAATTATAAAGATGATGGAATATGGATGAACGGCCCAACTATGCATGTTTTTGATGGGCAGCTCAATACACAGTTCTTGGACTCTGTTTATGAAAAGTGAAGTTAAATTTTCTACATTAGGTTGCCGCCTGAATTCTTATGAGACTGAGTCTATGCGTCATTTAGCCAATACTGCGGGGGTACATGAGGCCGTTGTAATTAATACGTGTGCGGTAACACAACAAGCGGTTAGTAAATCAAGGCAAGAAATCAGGCGGCTGCGAAGAGAGAACCCAAATTCAACATTAATCGTTACAGGCTGTGCAGCACAAATAGATCCTACAAGCTTTTCAAAAATGGGTGAAGTTGACTTTGTACTTGGTAATTCGGAGAAAATGCGTCCTGAAATCTGGTCTAATTTGTCGTCAGAATTATTGGCTGAAAGCGAACGTGTTCAAGTAGACGATATTATGTCAGTTTCGGAGACTGCTAATCATTTAATAGACGGCTTTGGATCCCGCAGTCGCGCTTATGTTCAAATTCAGAATGGGTGCGATCATCGTTGTACATTTTGTACAATACCATTCGGCCGAGGCAATTCCAGATCTGTTCCTGCTGGCGTAGTTGTTGAGCAGATTAAACGACTTGTTCAAAAAGGGTACAACGAAATTGTATTGACGGGAGTAGATCTAACTAGCTGGGGCGCAGATCTCCCGATGAAGCCAAAGTTAGGAAACCTCGTAATTAGAATTTTACGTCTTATTCCGGACTTAAAAAGGCTTCGAATAAGTTCCATTGATAGTATTGAAGTGGACGAAGAATTATTAGACGCAATTGCAACTGAAAGTAGGCTCATGCCACACTTTCACTTAAGCCTTCAACATGGTGATGATCTAATTCTAAAACGGATGAAAAGACGTCATTTAAGAGAAGATGCGATTTTGTTTTGTAAGACAGTTCGAAACTTACGGCCTGAAGTTACCTTTGGAGCGGATATAATAGCTGGATTTCCTACTGAGACGGATAAACATTTTGAGAGTTCAATTAAATTAGTAGAAGAGTGTGGCTTAACATGGCTGCATATTTTCCCATATTCTAAGAGAGATGGGACGCCTGCGGCTCGGATGCCCCAGATCGATGGGAAAACAATTAAAAGCAGAGCAAAACTCCTTAGATCATTAGGAAAAAAAGTACGCACTAAACATCTGACAGAGCAAATAGGACGAAACCATAAAGTACTTATGGAAAGTTCTACTTTAGGCCGGACAGAGCAGTTTGCTGAAGTACTTTTTGCAAGTCCAAAGCAAGAAGGCTCTATAATTGATGCTAAAATAAGCGATGCCTCAAATAGCCAATTGATGGTCTATTAAGTGAATATTGCATATTTAAAGTTTACACAAAGCAATGTCCCAATTTGAACAGCCAATTCTTTACAATTTTAGAAGATGCCCTTACGCAATAAGAGCACGGCTCGCCCTATTATTTGCGAACGTAAATGTAGAAATTCGCGAAGTAGTTCTGAGAGATAAACCAGCAGAATTTTTAGCAACTTCGCCAAGTGGCACTGTTCCTTCATTGAAGCTAACAGATACAATACTTGATGAAAGTCTGGATATTATGGAATGGGCGTTAAGTCAGTATGATCCAATAAATTTAATGGACATGCCCTCTCGTGGCTTTGACTTAATTACAGAGTGTGATGGAAATTTTAAGCAAGATCTTGATCAAGCAAAGTATCCAAATAGGTTCCCAGAAACGGACTCTCTAGAGTCTAGAGATAAAGCAGCACTGTTCCTCTACAAATTAGAAAAAATGCTTTCCCCCAATTTGTTTGGAAAAAATATGTCTCTTGCCGATTTGGCAATTTTACCTTTTGTAAGACAATTTGCTCACATAGACCATGTTTGGTTTTATGCGCAAGACTGGCTTAATTTAATAAACTGGTTAGATAATTTTAAGCAAAGTTCAGAATTCAATAAAATTATGACCAAATTAGCTCCGTGGCAGTTAGGTGATACCCCGGTTATGCTTTCTGATCTTTACTCTTTTAAATAATCTTTATGTTTGCGTTACTTAATTTCTTGTGAATATTAGTTAAAATATTTGTTATATTACAAAGGACTCAAATGTTCCGACTATATCACGTGCCATTATCACCATTTTGCAGAAAAGTTCGTTTAAGCCTTGCAGAAAAGAAAATTGAAGTAGAACTCATTGAGGAGCGTTATTGGGACAAGTCAGTAGATTTCTTGAGGAGAAACCCTGCAGGCAAATTACCTGTTTTGAAAATTGATGATGAAATACTTTCGGAAAGTGCTGCAATATGTGAGTATTTGGAAGAAGCATATCCTGACAAAGCTTTATTGCCAGAGGATCCTAAGGAAAGGTTCGAGGCACGAAGGTTAGTCTCGTGGTTTGATGATAAATTTCATGATGAAGTTACATCTAAGTTACTTTATGAGCGGGTAAATAAGAAAATAATGGGACAGGGGTTTCCTGATAGTAAATTTATAAAAGAGGGTTCAAAAAATATTAAGTATCACATTGACTACATGGCATGGCTGCTCGAGCATCGACGTTGGCTGGCTGGAGAAGTTATGACGCTCGCAGATTTTGCCGCCGCTGCCCATTTTTCTACTCTTGATTATTTAAGTGATGTGGATTGGAATCGGTCCAATGCTGTGAAGGATTGGTATGCTAAAATAAAATCAAGACCAGCATTTCGTAATTTACTTGCTGACCAGGTTTCTGGTTTCTTACCGCCAGTTCATTATAATGATTTAGATTTTTAATTTGTAGGCATAACAGTGACAGATTTAAAATCTAAATTGGTTGATCAAGCTAAGGATCTAGGGTTTGATTTAACAAAAGCTTGTAGTCTGTCAGAAACGCCATCTATTTCGAAGTCTTTCAGAAAATTTTTAAATTTGAATTATCATGGTCAAATGAGCTGGCTTTCAGAGAAAATTGAGTGGCGCGAAGATCCTAAAATTCTTTGGCCTGAGGCTAAAACAATCATTATGCTTGCCCAGAGTTACACTCCTGAGCACGACCCAATGGAAGTCTTAAATTACCCTGATAAAGCTGCAATTTCGGTTTATGCGCAAAATAAAGATTATCATGTAATTATTAAGAAAAAATTAAAATCGTTAGCTCGTTGGTTAATCTCAGAGGCAGGTGGTGAGGTAAAAGTATTTGTTGATACAGCACCCGTGCCAGAAAAACCGTTAGGACAGGCGGCAGGTCTAGGCTGGCAAGGAAAGCATACTAATCTAGTAAGTCGTGAGTTGGGGAACTGGTTTTTCATTGGATCCATCTTTACGACACTAGAAATTGAACCTGATAAGCTAGAACTCGACCATTGCGGTTCATGTCAGTCATGCATTGATGTTTGTCCTACAGATGCTTTCCCGAAGCCCTACCAAATAGATGCAAGACGCTGCATCTCCTACCTTACTATAGAACACCGTGGTTCAGTTGACGTGGAGTTGCGATCAAAAATTGGAAACCGGATATACGGATGCGATGACTGTTTGGCTGTTTGTCCTTGGAATAAATTTGCCAAAGCAGGCAGGGAGACTAGGCTTTACGCCCGTGAGGAACTGAAAATGCCAGATTTGACAGAATTTGTTACTCTAGACGACAAAGGTTTTAGAGAGAAGTTTTCAGGTAGTCCTATAAAGCGCATTGGTCGCGATAGATTTGTAAGAAATGTTTTATATGCGATTGGTAATTCTAGGGAGCAGAGATTTAAAGAAGTTGTGACACCTCTAGTTAAAGATCCAAATTTAGCAGTAAGTGAAGCTGCAACTTGGGCTCTTACCAAATTAGTTCAAAATGGTAATGAATAATGTGCTGGAAGTTTATTTGATTCAAATCATTGTAGAAAGTTCTCGGAGAGTAAAGTGACATTTTTCTTAGGGGTAGATACTGGTGGCACATATACTGATGCTGTTATTTTAGAAGATGAAAAAAAAGTTATTGCCAGTGCTAAGGCGCTTACTTCGAGGCAAGATTTGGCTATTGGAATATCTGAAGCTGTGCGAAATGTCCTTAATAAGTCTTCGATAAAACCCAAGGATATCTCTCTTGTTTCGCTTTCAACTACTTTAGCAACAAACGCTTTAGTTGAAGATCAAGGTGGAAGTGTTGCTTTAATATTTGTTGGTTTTCGGGATGGTGATCTAACTAAGCACAAAATTCATGAGGCACTCAAGGGAGACCCAGTTCTACAAACTAAAGGTGGTCACAATCATGCTGGGGAGGAGACGTGCCAGCTGGACATTGAGGAAATAAAAAAATGGATTTTACACCTTGATGGAATATCAGCTTTTGCTATTGCAAGCCAATTTGCAACGCGCAATGCTGCCCACGAAGTAAAAATTATAGAATTAATAAAAGGTCTAACTGACAAGCCTATTACCGCCTCTCATCAATTATCATCGAAACTCAATGGACCACGAAGGGCTCTTACTGCGGTTCTTAATGCCAGGCTAATTGGGATAATTGATCAATTAATAAGTCGCTGTGAGACTACCCTTTCCAGTATGAGCATTAATGCACCTTTGATGGTCGTGCGTGGTGATGGTGCGCTAATATCTTCCAGTGAAGCCCGAGAAAAGCCGATCGAGACCATTTTGAGTGGGCCTGCAGCATCGATTGTGGGTGCCAAATGGATGACTGATTTAACCCTTGGATTTGTATCGGACATAGGTGGGACTACTACTGATGTTGCCTTGCTCAAGGATGGGCGGCCAGCTCTCGATCCAGCCGGGGCACGCGTAGGTAATTTTCGCACAATGGTAGAGGCCGTAGCGGTGCGCACAACAGGATTGGGCGGTGATAGCCAAGTACATTTTCTATCTGAAGGACTAAAGGGGGGCTTACACTTGGGTCCCAAACGATTGGTTCCTATTTCTTTGCTCGCGCATCAAGAACCACATATCCATGATATTTTGGATGAACAATTGAGAACTTCAGCTCCTGGGGAGTATGATGGAAAATTTGTTCGTCTAATTTCAAATCCTGTTGAGCATAGTTTGACCTCTAGAGATATGAAAGTACTTTCACGTATTGAGAGAAACTCAAAGCCACTTAAATCGGTTATTCAGACTAGGATTGAGATTAAGTCCTTAGAGCGACTAGTATCTCGAGGTATAGTACAAGTTTCAGGAGTTACACCCTCTGACGCCAGTCATGTACTGAAAAATATGACTACTTGGGATGGAGAAGCCGCAGAAAAAGCTATTACGCTTTTTGGCCGTAGGCGCAAGGGCTCTGGTGATTTATTGATGGAAACTGCGGAAGATTTGTCGAGAATGATCATCGCTCAATTACATCGACAAACAGCCTTGTTTTTATTAGAAAGTGCATTTCATGAAGAAGATAAATTTAATCAGCCAGCAGAAGAGTTGGCGAATAATATACTCATGTTTGAGGGCTTAACTGGCCACAAGAATATAGTGAAAATTGATACTGGTTTAAATCTACCCGTTGTAGCTTTAGGCGCCTCTTCTGGTTCATATTATCCAGCAATTGGTGATCTTTTGAAGTGTGATATGATCCTTCCTAAACATAATGATGTGGCAAATGCTATTGGTGCAGTTGTCGGTCGTATTACCATGCGAGTTCAAGGGTCGATTACGTCTCCAAGTGAAGGCCAATTTCGAGTGCATTTCCCTAATGGACCCAAGGACTTTTTAAATGAGGAGAAAGCACTTACTTCTTTAGAAAATTTTTTATTGGATAAAGCTATTAATAAGGCGCGTGGCTCCGGTGCGGAAGATATTGTAACGAGAGTGTTCAGAGATATAAAAAAAGCAAAAGCTGAAGCGCAACATATGTTCGTAGAGGCGATTTTAACCGTAGAGGCCTCTGGGCGTCCTAGAATATCAGAGAAAATTTAATTCCCATCATATCCAGCCATGTGCTTTACTCCTCGACCACGTGCGAGCTTTATTTGTTTTTGTCTCTCTCTAAAACGGCTTTTATCATAGTCTGAAGTTTTATCGAAGCATTGGTGGCACGAAACACCATGTTCGTACTTCCTGTGATTTTGATCTTTTGGAAGGATTGGACGACGACACGCATAACACAGCTGGTGTGGCCCCTCGCTCAGCCGGTGCCCGACCGAAACCCTAGCGTCAAACACGAAGCAGTCACCTTCCCAACTACTGTGTTCTTCAGGAATGTCTTCTAAATATTTTAGAATTCCACCTTTCAGATGGTGTACTTCTTTTACTCCTTTTCCCAAGAGGTAGTTAGTCGACTTCTCACATCGAATTCCACCAGTACAGAACATAGCAATTTTTTTATTGTGGAATTTATCTTTATTTTTTTCCCACCATTCTGGAAATTCGCTGAAACTTTTTGTAGCCGGGTTCACTGCACCTTTAAAGGTTCCAATCCCTACCTCGTAATCATTTCTTGTATCAATTACTACCACATCGGGTGAGTTAACTAAAGAGTCCCAATCTTTTGGTTCAACATATTTCCCAACTATCTCTGTTGGGTTCACGTTAGGTTGACCCATAGTTACAATTTCTTTTTTTAATTTTACTTTCATTCTTGGAAATGGTGGCAAAGAAGCGGTACTCTCTTTGTGTTGAATACTGCCGCAACCTGGTAAAGTTCTTATGTATTCTAGTACACTATTGATGCCCTCTCGCGTACCTGCGATGGTGCCATTTATTCCCTCTGGCGCTAGTAGAAGTGATCCCTTAACCCCAGAAACATTACATTTATCTTGCAAAGAGCTACATATATCTCGATGATCTTTGAACCGAGTAAAATGATATAATGCCGCAACTATAAACATTAATAAAACCTCAATATCTACACTGTTATTTTACTATTCTTCTAGTATTAAAAAACATCAAAATTATTTTGTTAATTACTTAGCAATGTCAAAAGCTAAAGGCTTAACTTGTTTAAACATACCAGTGTCCTTTAATTGATTAACTGCATCTGAAGTTATTGGTCCATCAAGGTAAAGTAAGGCTATGGCTTCACCACCAATTTCTGAACGCCCCAAAGTAAAATTAGCAATATTTATCCTATTTTTTCCCAAAATTTGCCCAAGCTGTCCTATTATTCCAGGAACGTCTTCGTTGGTAGTGTAAAGCATGTCTTTTCCGACTTCTGCATCCAAGTTTATACCTTTTATCTGAATAAACCTTGGTTTTCCATCACTGAATACCGTGCCACCTATTGAACGTTCTCGAGTTTTTGTTACGGCGGTTACTTTTATGTATCCATCAAATGCCCCAGATTTGTCTTGGTTTGTTGTGGAAATTTGGATGCCGCGCTCTTTTGCGATTACTGGGGCCGAAACCATGTTCACATCTGGGTTGACCTTCTTCATAATGCCAGCGATCGCAGCACAATTTAAGGCTGCTAAATTCATTTTTGAAACCGTACCATCATATAAAATATTAATGGCCTCAAGAGGTTCGTCAGTCATTTGACCTATGAAGCTTCCAAGATGTCCAGCTAAGTTAACCCAGGGCCGCATTATTTTAGCTTCTTCCGCAGTCATTGAAGGCATATTCAAAGCATTTTCTACCGCACCATCATTAAGATAATTAGCCATTTGCTCAGCGACTTGAATCGCAACATTTTCTTGCGCTTCGCTTGTTGCAGCCCCAAGATGAGGGGTGCAAACAACATTTGGAATTTTAAATAATGGATTGTCAGTAGCCGGTTCATCTGAGAAAACATCAAACGCAGCTCCTGCAATGTGTCCAGACCGAATAAGATCGGCTAGAGCATTTTCATCAACCAAACCACCCCTAGCACAGTTAATTATTCGAACGCCCTTTTTTGTTCTGCCTAAATTTTCTCGACTTAAAATATTTTTTGTTGCATCAGTAAAAGGAACATGAAGAGTTATGAAGTCTGATTTTTCAAGCAGCTTATTAAGTTCAACTTTTTCTATGCCCATGCTTTCAGCCTTTTCTTCGCTGAGGAAGGGGTCATAAGCTAGGACTTTCATTTGTAAAGCACGAGCTCTCTCACAAACAATTCCACCAATATTGCCAGCACCAATAACACCAAGCGTTTTTCTTGTAAGCTCGACACCCATAAATTTTGATTTTTCCCATTTTCCCTCTTGAGTGGAAATGGATGCCTCTGGTATTTGACGTGCTACTGCAAACATCATGGCGATTGCGTGTTCAGCTGTGGTTATCATATTTCCAAAGGGTGTGTTCATCACGATAATACCCTTTTTTGACGCTTCTCCCTTGTCTATATTATCGGTTCCTATTCCAGCCCGCCCTATGACTTGAAGTTTTTTTGCATTTCTAAGAATTGTGGGTGTGACCCTAGTTGCTGACCTGATGGCTAAGCCGTCATAGTTTCCTATTATTTCAGCAAGCCTTTGCTTATCTTTACCAACCTCAGGCATGAAATCGACTTCAATACCTTTTTCTTTAAATATTTTAATAGCAGTCTCAGATAACTTATCGGAAACGAGTACTTTGGGTGCCATATTGAACTCCTTGATAAATAGAATAAAAAATACATGTAAAATTAAAATAAAGAGCCAGCGCTCTAAACTTACCCTGCCAATTCTTCGTGATACGCCCATTCAATCCATGGAAGCATTCGTTCCAAGTCAATTTTATTGACGGTCCCACCACACCAAATTCGCAGTCCAGGAGGTGCATCTCTATAAGCAGCAATATCGAAGGCCACTTTTTCATCTTCTAAGCGTTTAGCTATAGCTTTTGAAAAGCTTACTCCATCCATAATTTTTGGATCAGTAAATTGTAGGCAAACTGACGTTACCGAACGGGTTTCGGGATCAACGGCAAGATTATCTATCCAATCCCGTTGATCGCAGAAATTCCAAACTGTTTTCGCGTTAGCCTCAGCTCGAGAAATTAATTCGTCTAAACCACCAATATCGCGAGCCCATTTCAATGCATATAAAAAATCTTCAACTGCCAGCATCGAAGGCGTATTAATTGTGGCACCCTCGAAAATACCTTGGATCAATTTATTATTTTTGGTCATTCTAAATATTTTTGGAATTGGCCACCCAGCGGTATGATTTTCTAGGCGTTCGACCGACTTTGGTGATAATATTATTATACCGTGAGCAGCCTCTCCACCCATTACTTTCTGCCAGCTAAAAGTTGTAACATCTAACTTTTCGAATGGCAGTCTAACTGCAAAAGCGGCAGATGTAGCATCACAAATTGTGAGGCCTTCCCTTTCGATGGGGATATCATTTCCGTTCTTCATGCAAACACCGGAAGTTGTACCATTCCAAGTGAATACCACGTCGTTGTTATAATCGATTGATGACATGTCAACGATGTGACCATAGTTAGCAGTTTTAATTTCAGGAACAATTTTTAACTCATTAACAGCATCATTTATCCAGTCTTTTCCAAAGCTTTCCCAAGCTACCATTGTAGTTTTACGGGCACCTAGAAGTGACCACATTGCCATCTCTAAGGCTCCAGTGTCCGAAGCTGGTACTATCCCCACTTTATAATCAGAAGGAACATCTAGGATTTCTTTTATGTTATCTATTAGTTGTTTAAGTTTTACTTTGCCCACATTAGCACGATGTGACCTGCCTATTGCCGCTGTGCGTAGATTATCTGTGGAAAATGTTGGGTATTTGGTGCATGGTCCAGAGGAAAAATATGCGTTATCCGGCCGCATAACCGGTTTTTTTATGTTCATTTATGTATCCTTACAGATATCTGCCCCTCGTTGGGGAGGGGTGTCCCATCAATAATGCTATAGGTTTTGAAAGACTTTCACAAGATCGATTTAAACGTTATATCGCTTTTAAGTTTGGTAATATTTTCAGTGGAAAAATTTCAATGTATAATGTTATACTTCTATGCCCTGATGGATCAGGTGCTCTAAGTCATCAATTGGTAAATTCCGTTTATTCATCTATGGGTGGGCAGGATTTACTGTGGCTAGGTCACAAGGAAGCTGTATGTTTTAATATAGAAAAGCAAAGCAACGAGTTTTCATCAGTATGGGCGGATTTGCAGCTTTTAAAGATAGATATGGTCATCCGAAAGAAAGAAAATCATTTTAAGTCGCTGCTATTGGCTGACATGGATAGTACTATGATAGAGCAAGAGTGTATTGATGAACTCGCCGATATGTATGGAGTGGGGAGTAAAGTAAAGAAAATTACAACGCGTGCCATGAATGGAGAGTTAGGGTTTCAAGATGCTTTAAACGAACGAGTAGCTTTATTGGCGCAGTGTCCCAATACCATGATTGAGCAAGTATTGGAACGAAGAATAACCTTCCGCTCTGGCGGTAAAGCCTTAGTTAGTACTATGAAATCGAACGGTGCATACACGGCCTTAGTATCTGGTGGTTTCACAGCTTTTTCCACTCCTGTCAGCAAAATTTTAGGCTTTGATGAGCACCACGCAAATATACTAGTTGAAGAAAATGGGATATTTACTGGTCAGGTAGCTGATCCGATCTTGGGGAGAAATGAAAAGGTAAATAGACTAAACATTCTAGTTCAAGATCGAGGGGTTTCACACAACGATGTTTTGGCAGTTGGAGATGGAGCTAATGATTTAGGGATGCTAGAGTTAGCCGGAATGGGTGTTGCCATGCATGCAAAACGAATTGTAGCTGAAAAGAGTGATATTGTGATTAATCACTGTGATCTAACCTCTTTGCTTTATCTCCAAGGGTATAGAAAAGAAGATTTCGTAGAGACTGAAATAAACCACTAAGTACTATTTTGAAAGCATCGTTTGAAATAGATTTTAATGGTCTATATTCTTACCTAAGTGGAGAAAAAATAGGAACAAATGTTGTGTCAAAATACTTCAAGGACTTACAGCGCATTGACCAATTAAATGAGATTGAGCACTGGGTTACCCAACAAAGTGGTACCGAAAGACCTGGTACGGGAAAATACCTTAATAATAAGAACCTAGGTCTTTACGTAGACATTGTTTCAGGGGAGCCATTATTTTCTTCTGGTGATAAGTATGAGTCTGGCTGTGGTTGGCCCAGTTTCACAAAGCCATTTGTGTCGTCGCATGTTGAAGAGCTACAAGATAGTAGCCACGGAATGTCGCGTATTGAGGTGCGATCAAAATTTGGGGATAGCCATCTTGGGCATGTCTTCCCAGACGGGCCACCCGAGAGAGGTGGTTTACGTTATTGTATAAATTCAGCTAGTTTGCGATTTATTCCAGTCGATGAGATGGAAGCAGAAGGCTATGGTGACTACATCGGTCAAATAGGGGTTTAATATGGCTAAAGCAATTTTTGCTGGTGGTTGTTTTTGGGGAATGGAAGAGTTAATTCGAGTTCGCCCTGGTATTCTGGGTACGCGAGTCGGATATACAGGAGGGCACGTGAGCAATCCAACTTATCAAATGGTTTGTACTAAAACCACTGGGCATGCCGAAGCAATAGAAATAGAGTATGATAAATCGGTTACTTCTTACAGAGAGCTATTAGAGTTCTTTTTCCAAATACATGATCCAACTACTTTAGATCGTCAGGGAAATGATATAGGTGACTCCTACAGATCCGAAATATTTGCCGTAAATTCTGAGCAAGAGACCGAAGCAAACGATATTATTTCTAAAATTAACGCAAGTGGGCATTGGCCAGGAAAAGTGGTTACCAAGGTTTCAAAGGCCACTGATTTTTGGGAAGCTGAACCAGAACATCAGAACTATCTGCAACGATACCCCAGGGGCTACACGTGCCATTTTCTCAGGGACAACTGGATATTACCGAAGTCTTAACTCTATTCACAATTCACTTGAGAATTTTTTTGAATGCAGCGTTCAAATTGTTGACGATGAAATGAATACCCCCTATTGTTGTTTGTTCTATGCCCTAATGTTTTCCCTTATTGAGGTAACGGTAAATGAATATAAGAAACCATTTTCCTACTGAAGAATTACAAAAACGTGATGCTGCGCATCATTTACATCCATTCTCTTCTCAAAATGATGTAGCAAAGAAGGGGGCAAAAATAATTACCTCCGCGCAGGGGGTTTATGTTTACGATAGCAATGGTGAGCAACTATTGGATGCTATGGCTGGATTGTGGTGTGTTAATATTGGTTATGGTAGAGAAGAACTGGCTCAGGCTGCTGAACGGCAGATGAGAGAATTACCATATTACAACACTTTTTTTCAAACCACGCATATCCCAGCCATCGATCTATCAGAAAAACTTGCAGAATTGGCCCCCGGCGACCTTAATCACATTTTTTACGCTGGTTCAGGCTCTGAAGCAAATGACACCAATATACGCATTGTCAGGCAATACTGGGCAGCGATAGGGCATGATGAGAAAAATATAATTATCAGCAGAAAAAATGCTTATCATGGTTCTACTCTGGGCGGCGCCTCTTTAGGCGGTATGAATGCAATGCATCAGCAGGGTGGTTTGCCTATTCCTAACGTGCACCATATTAACCAGCCAGATTGGTGGGCAGAAGGTGGTGATCTTAGTCCGGAGGAATTTGGACTAGTGAGAGCCAAAGAGTTGGAAGATGCGATAATTGAGCTTGGTGAAAACAGAGTGGCGGCGTTCATAGCGGAACCTGTGCAGGGGGCGGGTGGTGTCATAGTCCCACCAGATACATACTGGCCAGAAATTCAGAGGATTTGTGACAAGTATGAGGTTATTTTAATCGCTGATGAGGTTATTTGTGGTTTTGGGAGGACTGGTAACTGGTTTGGTTCACAAACTATGAATATCAGGCCTGACATTATGACAATTGCTAAGGGATTAAGTTCTGGCTATCAGCCTATTGGAGGTTCGATTGTTTCAACAAAAATAGCTAACGTGATCGGAAAAGACGAGTTTAATCATGGATATACATATTCAAGTCATCCAGTTGCAGCTGCTGTAGCGTTAGCTAATTTGAACATTATTGAGTCCGAAGGACTTGTTGAGCGCGTTCGTAATGATACGGCGCCATACCTGGCAAAAAAATGGGCTACTTTAACTGACCACCCAATGGTCGGTGAAGCACAAATTGTTGGGATGATGGGTTCGATAGCATTAACGCCCGATAAGGCAATGCGCGCAAAATTTTCATCCCAATCTGGAACCGTAGGGTACATTTGCCGTGAGCGTTGTTTTGCTAACAATTTAATAATGCGTCACGTAGGGGACAGAATGATTATATCTCCCCCATTAATTATTAATGAAGAACAGATTGATATCTTGATTGATCGCGCCGTTCAATCTTTAGACGAAGCCATGAGCATAGTTAAGGCTGATGGCTTATGGGAACCCGCGCAGCTCTAACTCTTTTTGTAAAAAATCGTGATTGTAATCGGATCATAAGATAAAAAGTTCATATACTGTTGATCTAGTGTCAGTTCATATGTTTTAATCAAACGATTCTACAAAGATGCTAAAATAACATTAGGAATTTTATATATTGGCCAAAGACACACATTTGGAAGCTTTTGTTAAGTTTAATCGAGTGCAAAAGAGCTATGATGGGGAAACGCTGGTAGTAAAAGACCTAAATCTTGAAATTCCAAAAGGTGAGTTTTTAACTATGCTTGGCCCTTCTGGTTCAGGTAAGACTACTTGCTTAATGATGCTGGCTGGCTTTGAAACAGCGACACATGGCGATATAATGTTAAACGGAATTTCAATAAATAATATTCCACCGCACAAGCGCGGTATTGGAATGGTCTTTCAAAATTATGCATTATTTCCACATATGACTGTGGCAGAAAATTTGTCTTTTCCATTAGAAGTGAGAAAGTTTGAAAAATCTTTACGTGAGGAAAAGGTAGAAAGAGCCTTGAATATGGTGGAGATGGGTGGCTTTAAAGGAAGACGGCCCGCACAGCTCTCTGGAGGTCAGCAACAGCGTATTGCCCTAGCCAGGGCACTGGTTTTTGAGCCCGAGTTAGTTTTGATGGATGAGCCATTAGGCGCTTTAGATAAACAACTCCGTGAAAAAATGCAGTTTGAAATAACTGCTCTCGCACATCGTCTAGGTATCACTGTTGTATATGTCACACATGATCAAACGGAAGCTTTGACAATGTCAGATCGGGTAGCAGTATTTAATGATGGTCGTATTCAGCAATTAGCTACTCCGGATCAGCTATACGAGGAACCGGAGAATAGTTTTGTCGCGCAGTTTATTGGTGAAAACAATACTCTTAACGGTACAGTCAAAGGTTTGAAAAATGATATTGCGAAAGTGGAATTAGACAGTGGTGATATTATTGATTGCAAACCAGTAAATGTGTCTGGAATTGGAGAACGAACTCAAGTTTCCATTAGGCCGGAAAGAGTAGAGTTAAATAAAAAGAAGCTTCCTGCAGGAGCTCACACGATAAATGCTGAAGTTTTAGAGTTTATTTACATGGGAGATATTTTTAGAACCAGACTCAAAGTTGCTGGTAATGAAGACTTCATAGTAAAAACGAGAAATTCGTCTGATCAAGTTAGGTTAAAGCCTGGGGAAAAGGTCGAAATAGGCTGGTCTCCCGAGTGTTGCCGTGCTTTAGATGCTTGAGGAGTAATGGGATTGGCTTATTCATTTTGGATAAAGCTTTCACAGTATTGGTTGAGTTGCCCGTGAGGCCAACGCTGTTTTTTTATAACGGGTAAAATGGGAGAAGCTAATGAACTTCACTAAAACAATTTTGACAACTGCTTCGGCTGCATTAATTTCAGGTGCCGCTTTTGCTGGAAGTCACATGTCTATGGAAATGACTATCGTGTCTTGGGGTGGAGCGTACTCCAATTCCCAACTAAAAGCATACCATGAACCCTATTCAGCGAATACTGGTGTGACAATTCTTAATGATGATAGTTCATCTACTGCTGTTGCTCAGCTTAGAGCAATGAATGAAGCGAAAAATATCACTTGGGATGTTGTAGATGTAGAGGCCGCACCGGCCATGCAGCTCTGCGATGAAGGCTTGGCGATGGAGATTGATCCTGACACTATGCTTGCACCTGCACCAGACGGCACACCTGCATCTGAAGATTTTGGCGATATGCTCGTTTCTGAGTGTTTTATCCCGCAGATTGTTTATTCTACAACGTTTGGGTATAGAACCGATCTTGTAGGCGACACGGCTCCAAGCAGTGTTTGTGATGTATTTAATACGGCTGCTTATCCAGGAAAAAGATCACTATTCAGCGTTCCAATTAATACAATGGAGTGGGCTCTTTTATGTGACGGAGTAGCTAAAGCTGATATATATGACACGCTCGAAACAGAAGCAGGCCAGGATAGAGCATTAGCTAAGTTGGATACCATCAAAGATGACGTAATTTGGGTTTCATCTGGTTCAGATACTCCTCAATTACTCGCCGATGGCGAGGTGATCATGGGCGCTACTTACAATGGACGCTTATTCTCATTGATCGAAGAGCAAAAGCAGCCTGTTGCAATGATTTGGGACGGTCAGGTGATGGATTTAGATGGTTGGATTATCCCAGCTGGACTAAGCGCTGAAAGACAAGCTCGTGCTTTAGATTATATCATGTTTGCGACTGATACTCAGAGATTGGCAGATCAGGCTAAGTATATCAGTTATGGACCAGCTCGCGCATCATCAGCACCATTGGTAGGCAAACACGCCGACCTTGGCATAGATATGGCTCCACATATGCCGACTGCCCCAGAAAATTTATCAAGAGCTTTTTTGATGAATTATGATTTCTGGGCTGATTACAGAGATGATCTTGATGCTAAATTCCAAGCTTGGTTAGCAAAATAATTATCGATTTAAATTAGAAGGGCCCAGGCGGCCCTTCTTACCTTATACCTTTTACTTAAAATTATACCCATAAATAGGCCTTTTGATGGTTAGCAATTCCACCGATAAGATTTTGTTATCAGCTGATGGTGTGCCATTGAAGAAAAGTCTGAATCGTTCACTGCGACAACAAAAAATACGAGCCCTACTGCTAATTTCACCTTTGCTTATTTTTATTATCGTCGCGTTCATCATGCCAATTATTTCGATGCTCTCGCGATCGGTTGAGAATGATCTCGTATCACAGACATTGCCTGAAACTGTCCAAGCGCTGCAATCATGGGATGCCTTAAGTGGTCAATTGCCGGAGGAGGCGGTTTATGCTGCGTTTGCTATAGACATTAAGAATGCCGCAAAAGCCAAAGTTCATACCAAAGTAGGTTTAAGGTTGAATTATGAAAAATCTGGAATTGCATCACTATTTAAAAAAACAGCTAGAAAAGCAAAAAAATGGGATATTGAGACGGATGGGCCATTCAAGGAAAAGTTAATAGATGTTCATGATGGTTGGAGTAGTATCGAAGTTTGGCAGACAATAAAAACACACAGCCCCGCCTACACTTCAGGCTATTTTCTAAACGCAGTTGATATGCGGAAAACCGTGCAAGGCGCAGAATTTCAACCAGACGATAAGACAATTTTAATAAAGCTTTTCAAGCGAACATTTGTTATGTCTTTGGTAATAACATTTTCCTGTATTTTATTAGGCTATCCAGTGGCATGGCTTCTTGCAAATTTACCTATGCGTCAAGCAAACTTTTTAATGATACTGGTACTATTACCATTTTGGACCTCTCTATTGGTACGCACGTCTGCGTGGAAAGTAATGTTGCAGCAGCAGGGTGTGATAAATGATGTTCTTGTGCAGCTCAGTCTTGTAGCAGATGATGCCCGTCTGATTATGATTAATAATGAAACTGGTACTATTGTAGCGATGACTCATATACTTTTACCGTTTATGATTTTACCAATGTACTCAGTTATGCAAACAATTCCACCGAGTTACTTACGAGCAGCCAAATCGCTTGGCGCAACAAATTGGACCGCCTTTTGGAGGGTGTATTTTCCACAATCGGTGCCTGGCATTGGAGCTGGATCAATTTTAGTCTTCATACTGGCAATCGGCTATTACATCACGCCTGAGATTGTTGGTGGTACAAAGGGCGTTTTTATCTCTAATCGGATAGCTTATCATATATTAAAGTCTTTAAATTGGGGATTAGCAGCTGCGTTGGGTACTATTCTTTTGGTTGCCGTTCTAGTTTTATACTGGACCTACGATAAAATTGTGGGGATTGATAACGTAAAGTTAGGAGGGTAGCAGCATGCAAAGAGTGGTAGTTATCTCCGAAAAATCAATCACATTTGTGGTCGGCTTAATGGCTCTTTTTGGTAGTGTGATTGGGCTAATTGTTGGGGTAGCTAATGGTTCAGGATTTTGGGGTGCTCTATTGGGAGTTTTCTTTGCTGTTGTAGTGAGCCTCCTAGGTGTATTTTTTGAACGGAATGAGACCGCGATACGCTACGCAGTTTGTGCATTTCTGGTGCTAGTGTCTTTTTATTTTCTCGGGCCAGTAGGAATTTTTTTAGGACTTTTTCTTGGCTGGTTTTTAGGTTGGTTTCTATTTTGGCTCCGTCAGGGTCGATATCGAAATCATCTTCAGCCATACCTTTCTCCTGGACAAGTTCTATGGCATTATACCTTCAGAATAATTTGTGGGATAATTTTTACATTTCTAATTACCCCAATATTAGTCGTAATGCCTCTTTCGTTTAATGCTCAAGATTTTTTCACTTTTACGCCAGAAATGCTTCAATTTGATCCAGAGGGTTACTCGCTCAAACACTACAAAGACTTCTTCACAAATAATGAATGGCAGAGGTCTTTTAAAAACTCTCTGTTAATTGCCCCTGTTGCTACCCTAGTCTCTGTTTGTTTGGGAACCCTTGCGGCTATTGGCTTAAGCCAAAGTCATGTTCCATTTAAAAGGGCTATTACAGCCATTTTAATTTCACCGATGATAGTCCCCTTAATCATTTCCGCAACTGGTATGTTTTTCTTTTATTCGCATGTTGGGAATTTTCTTGAAGACAGAATAGGTCTTGATAAGAATTTTGTTGGTTATGTAAAAGTTATTCTTGCTCATAGCGTCTTAGGTATCCCGTTCGTAATAATAACCGTAACTGCAACTCTTGTTGGCTTTGATAGTTCACTTACACGGGCGGCTGCAAATATGGGTGCTGACCCAGTTAGGACGTTCTTTAAAATACAAATGCCATTGATTTTGCCGGGTGTAATCTCGGGTGGACTGTTTGCTTTTATCACATCATTTGATGAGGTTGTCGTTGTGATGTTTGTAGGCTCTACAAATCAAAAAACTTTACCCTGGCAGATGTTTACTGGATTGAGAGAACAAATCAGTCCCACTATCCTAGCTGTTGCAACAATATTGGTGGCAATCTCCATTGCTCTTCTAGTCACACTTGAACTACTGCGTAGACGATCTGAGCGATTGAGAGGTTTATCACCCAGTTAATCTAGGACAATAAATATTACAATTATTTACCAAATTAAAGTTAATTGGATGGAAAAATGACCACTGCGTTTATTACTCATAGCGACTGTCTAAAGCATGAAACACCTTCAGGGCATCCCGAGCAAGTGGCGCGCCTAAAACACATCTTACGTGCTGTAGAAGATTTGGAGTTACTCAGGATCGAGGCTCCAGCCGCTACAAAAGAAAGTATTCTCTCAGTTCACCCACAATCTCACATTGACTTAATACATTCCAGCAGTCCTGAAGTTGGAATGAGCCAGTTAGATGGAGATACGCATATGTCACCTGGTACTGTAGCTGCAGCTTACAGGGCAGTAGGTGGTGCGGTGTGTGCTGTGGATACTGTTATTTCTGGCAAAGCAAAGAATGCGTTTGTGGCTGTGAGGCCTCCTGGGCATCATGCAGAAACACAGGTGCCAATGGGGTTTTGTCTATTTGGAAATGTGGCAATTGCCGCTAAACATGCATTAGATTTCCACGAACTATCCAAGGTTGCTGTGATTGATTTTGATGTACATCACGGCAATGGAACACAAGATTTATTATGGGGCGAATCTCGTGCCTTTACAGTAACAAGTCATCAAATGCCGCTTTGGCCGGGCACTGGACGTTCAGAAGAGCGAGGTGAATTTGAAAATATCCTAAATGTTCCCTTACCGCCAAACTCTGATGGTTTATATATGAGAAGCGTGTACCAAGAAAATGTTTTTCCAAAAGTGCGTTCTTTCAATCCAGATCTTATACTCTTATCAGCTGGTTTCGATGCGCATATCGATGACCCTTTGGCTGAATTAGAATGGCAAGTAGATGACTTCTCTTGGATCACAACTGAGGTTTGTAAATTGGCTAATGATTGCTGTTCATCTAGGGTGGTTTCTGTGCTTGAAGGCGGATACAATCTAGATGCACTTGCTGCATGTACAAAAGCACATATAGAAAAGTTAATAGAGGCAAAATAATGAGTGATAAACCGATTGAAGAGATGACCTTTGAACAAGCAATGGCCGAATTAGAAGCTGTAGTGGATCAGCTAGATCGTGGAGAAGTTGCACTGGATGAATCGATAAAATTATATGAGCGTGGTGCATTATTAAAAAAACGATGTGAACAAAAACTCAAGGAAGCTGAAGAAAAAGTTGCAGCGATAACATTGGATGAGGACGGAAATCCAAATGGTACCGCCAAAATGGACGGATTGTAGAATTTGGATAGTGATTTAGAGGCTAACGCATTATTAATAGATGATCATTTTACATTTGTTTTTGAGCCTTTTGAGATAAGTTGCGTAAATGAGGCAATGCAATATGCTCTATTAGGCGGTAAGAAACTAAGGGGTTATTTAGTAAATCAGTCGTCAAAACTTTTTGAAATTGATCCTTCAAAATCGATTTGGGCAGCTTGTTCGATTGAGGCATTACACGCTTACTCACTGGTTCATGATGATTTACCAGCAATGGATGATGATGACCTTAGGCGGGGGAAACCTACTGTCCACAAAAAATGGGATGACGCAACTGCAGTACTTACAGGTGACGCGTTACAGACGCTTTCATTCCAACTCCTGACTGATCACAGGTTTCGAGTTAGTGATGCCCATCGGCTAAAACTAGCACACGATTTGTCTGTTGCATCAGGTGCTGATGGCATGGTTCTTGGGCAGGCGCTAGATATTTTAGCGGAAACGTCTGACGTGCCTCTAGATTTAGATGAAATTACTCGAATGCAAAGAAGAAAAACTGGCGCTCTCATCGAATGGTCAGCATGTTCTGGAGCGGTGATGAGTGGCGAAGATCCTAGCGCACTACTAGAATATTCTAAGTCGGTGGGTTTAGCATTTCAAATTATCGATGACATTTTAGATGTTGAAGGTGACCCATCGAAAATGGGAAAGCGTGTCAAAAAAGATCAAAATGCTGGTAAGGCAACATTTGTATCTTTACTAGGAATGGATACTGCAAAAAAACATTCAGTCGCCTTAATTGATAAAGCAAATGAAGCGTTAATGCCCTATGGAAATAAAGCAAAGAGCTTGCAGCGTTTGGCAAATTTCGTTATTTCGCGCAAAAAGTAATGAAGACTGAGGTATCCAATGAGCCAAAGGCCTGATACGCCAATACTTGATCAGGTACAAACACCTGCTGACTTAAAGCGTTTTAGTGATGAAGAGCTTAAATTCTTGGCAGATGAACTGCGTAATGAAACCATATCTGCTGTTTCTGAAACTGGTGGTCATTTAGGCGCTGGGTTGGGCGTGATTGAGTTATCTGTGGCATTACACACCATTTTTGATGCCCCAAAAGATAAGATAATATGGGATGTAAGTCACCAGGCATATCCTCATAAAATCTTAACGGGGCGACGTGATCGCATTCGGACTTTGAGACAAAAGAATGGTCTTAGTGGTTTTACAAAAAGAAGCGAAAGCGAATATGATGCTTTTGGAGCTGCACACTCTAGTACTTCGATAAGTGCTGCTTTGGGTTTCTCCGTGGCTCGCGATTTAGGTGGCAACTGTGAGACTGGTCTTGGTGACGCCATCGCTGTAATCGGAGACGGCGCCATGTCTGCAGGTATGGCATATGAGGCCATGAACCATGCAGGTCACTTAGGTAAAAGATTAATTGTCGTTTTGAATGATAACGAAATGTCTATCGCACCCCCAGTTGGTGCCTTATCCAGTTATTTGTCACAGTTATATGCCGGGGCACCGTTTCAAGATCTGAAAGCAGCGGCTAAGGGCGCAATAAGTTTCTTGCCTGAGCCTTTTCGTGACGGCGCAAAGCGGGCAAAAGATTTGCTTAAGGGTATGGCGGTTGGCGGTACAATGTTTGAAGCTTTAGGGTTTTCTTACTTGGGTCCAATCGATGGGCATGATTTAGATCAGTTGTTGCCTATATTGAGAACTGTAAAGCAGAGAGCAAATGGACCTATTTTAATCCATGCCATAACAAAAAAAGGTCGAGGCTTTGCTCCGGCTGAAAATGCACAAGATAAAGGTCATGCTACTGCGCAATTTGACTTAGTTACTGGAAAACAGGATAAAGGCAAACCAAACGCGATAAGTTACACCGCTGCCTTTTCTAAAACCTTACTTAATCTTGCATCAAGAGATAATAAAATCTGTGCAGTGACTGCAGCAATGCCGGACGGAACTGGGTTGAACCTTTTCTCAGAGAGATACCCGTCTAGATGTTTTGATGTTGGAATAGCTGAACAACATGCAGTAACTTTTGCCGCTGCATTGGCGGCTGGTGGTATGAAACCCTTCTGTGCAATTTATTCTACTTTTCTTCAAAGAGGTTATGATCAGGTTGTTCACGATGTTGCAATACAGAGGCTGCCAGTTCGTTTTGCTATTGATCGAGCAGGTTTAGTCGGTTCAGATGGTGCAACACACGCAGGCAGTTTTGATATTTCCTTTCTTACAAATCTTCCAGGTTTTGTCGTAATGGCACCTTCTGATGAAGCTGAGTTGGTTGACATGGTCAAAACAGCAGCTGAATATAATGAAGGTCCAATCGCTTTTCGATATCCGCGAGGAGAGGGAGTTGGTGTAGAACTGCCAAACTCTGGAGATTTATTAAATATTGGTAAGGGTCGAATAATCAATAATGGTAACAAAGTTGCTGTCCTATGTTTTGGTACTCGGTTAAAGGATGTTTTAAAGGCTTCCGAAATTCTGAAACCAATGGGTTTTGATATCACTGTTGCGGATGCCCGTTTTGCAAAACCATTAGATAAAGATTTAATAGAGCTTTTATGTTCAGAACATGAAGCTTTAATTACCATCGAAGAAGGCGCGATTGGTGGCTTTGGCTCTCATGTGGCCCAGTATATAGCTGAAAAAGGTTTTTTCGATAACGGATTAAAGTTTCGATCCATGTTCCTGCCAGATATTTTTATAGATCAAGCAAGTCAATCGGATATGTATCAGGTAGCAGAGATGAATTCTGAGAATATAGTGAACAAAGTATTAGCTACATTAGGTATTTCTAAATTAAGTACAAAATTAGCATGAGATACTTACCCGTTTTAAAGGCTATCGGTCAACTAAAGCATCGAGGCCAGCTTTAAAATTTGGAAACTTTAAGGCGAGACTAAATTCATTTTTAATCAGATGATTATTAACGCGCTTGTTGTCTGAATAAAAACTTTTAGCCATTGGAGATAATTGGGCTTCTTCAAAATCAATTCTGGGTGGTTCTGGATAGTTTAATAATTTTGCTGCATAAGCTAAGACTTCATCTGGGGCAGTGGGCATATCATCACAGACATTATATATTGAACCACGATTTGGCATTTCTATTGAGGCTTTCAATACCTGTGCAATATCTTCGACATGTATACGACTGAAAAATTGGCCTGGTTTACTGATTAACTGTGCCTTGCCGGATCTTATTTTATCTAAAGGACTTCGGCCCGCACCATATATGCCTGCTAATCTAAAAATATGTAACGGTAAGGTATTTATTCTGGCCCAAGTATTTTCTGCATTTACCCTGAGCAGGCCTCTGTTGCTGGAGGGATTGACAGGAGTTTTTTCGTCTACCCATTGTCCATCATGGTTACCATAAACACTGGTTGTTGATAGGTATCCAAACCATGAAAGATTTATAGATCTTGCTATGATATCCTCGGCAAACTTTTCATATACAGGATCTCCCACTTCCGTTGGTGCTATTGAATGTAATATATAATTTGCACGTTTTATTACAGCTTTTATGCTTGTGTCATCTGACCACATAAGTGGTGTTATGTTATTCTCTTTGAGTAAATCTGCAGTGTCCACATTTCTAGTAGTGCCAAAGATTTCCCAATCCTCGGTTCCTAGATGGTCTACAAGAGCGCTTGCCGTGTAGCCGTGTCCGAATATCAATAAACGTGGACTTTTCATCATACTGATTACTATTTGATCTCTTTAGAGATTTGTTGCCCAGCACTTTAGTAGCCAAAACTGAAATGTTCAAAGTTTTTAAAAAACAATTTTAAACATAGTTTAAGCGTCTAATTCTTTCTTTTCGACTTTGGTGATTTTACCAGCTATTATAGATAAAATTGCTGCTGCAAAACTGAACAAGGCACCCATCTTTGCGGCATCCTGTACAGGCCCGGCCTCAAAAGCGACCGTCGCTACAAATAAAGATACTGTGAAACCTATTGCTGCGACAAATCCAATAACCAAAAGGTCAATTAACCTCAATCCCTCTGGCATGCCAAGTTTAAGAGGTACAGCTGCAAGCCAACCGAACAAAAATATCCCAATCGGTTTGCCGATGATAAGACCAGCAAGAACTAGCCACGTTGCATCTCCAATTGCGGAAAACTCTACTCCAGCATTTAGCAAACCAAAAAAGAATAAAACTATTTCGACTGGATGCTTGAGAGCGTGCTCCATGGTATTCAGAAGGTCGTGTACATGCTCCTCTGCCTGATCAAAAAATCCAAATGCCCGGTCTGCGTGCGGTATTGTTAGAACGATTGGAAGTAATCCTAATGCTGGGTGCAAACCTGAACGCATAAAGCCGTACCAACTTATGCAGCCAGCAATTGCGTATGGCCAAAAGGAAAGGTTTTTACGTACCCATGTTGAGCTCGCTTGGCTTTTGTCATTACCATCTAGTTTTCCAGGAAGCCTGTTAAATAAAAGATAAACCAATACTGCCGCTCCAACAGACAGTAGGAGCCATTCAGGAGCCAACTCACCGGAAGGATAAAAAATAGCTAAGATGATCAAACCTGCTGCATCATCTGCTATTGCTAATAGTAATAAAAAACTCACTGCAGGGTGTCCTGAGCCAAAAACTAACCTACCAACTAAATAGCAGAATGCAATGTCGGTAGCTGTTGGAATTGCCCACCCGTTTGCGACAGCATTGTAGGTGTCTGAGCCGAGTATCATAGCCATGCCAAGATAGACCGCGATCGGCCCAAACATCCCACCGGCAGTTGCGAAGAGAGGCGTTGCAGCTTTTTTCCCTCTTAAACTCCCATTTTCAAGAATTATTGCTTCCCATACCTCTTTCGCCGCGATAGCAAAAAACAGAGCCATAAGAATATCGTTTATCAAGTAATGTAATGTGAGTGTTCTATGACCATGGTGATAATGACCGATAGGAGAATGGTCCCAAATAACATAATCCACAAAATGATGATAACTAACAGCATTCGTGTTAGCCCAAATTAGGGCTGTAATTGCTCCTATTATGAGTAGCAAAGAATAGTTAGTTAAAAAATTCCAAACTCGATACATAAAAATACACTCACTTCACTTTTGGGCTGTTTATCAACAAATATACACCGTATCAAGGGTCAGAAATTATGAAGTTTTTTAATCGTAAAAACCTATTAGTTTTGTATGAAGCTAGGTGGCACATAGCCACAAACAAGTTTGGTTTCACTCTAACTTTTGTCTTAATTCTCGTAAAATTGGCACAATGGCTTTTAAGCGTTCTTCACCCATTTCATGTGCAAGCTCGTTTATAATTGGTGTTACGGCTATCAAAGCATTATTTCTTGCTGCGATGCCAGCAGGGCTAATACTCACCATTTTGCGCCGAGCATCTTCCCAGTCTGGCCGCACGTGAACGTATCCAGATAGTTCTAATTTATTCAAGGTATTTGTAATTGCCCCTCTCGTCACACGAAAACTTTTTGCAATTTGAGCAGGTGTTCGCTCAACTTTCGTATGGCTCAATTGGTTAAGCACTGAAAAGTGAGACAGTTCCATGCCTTTGGGTAAGACCTTCGCTAGCCGATTCCGCACTAATTGATCTAGAGCTAGGATTTCTCCAAATAGTGGCACTGCTAAAGAGTTTTCGTTATCCATCGTTATTCATAACTAAACTTACAATCGTGCGTCAATGATGGCAGTTTAGAACGTGCCGATTTTACTTTTGATAAGTCACATGTGAAGTATGCTATCGTTCCTGTGTTATGCTTAGCGTTGACCAGAATGTTGCCCCATGGGTCAACAACCATTGAGTGTCCATATGTTTTTCTGTAACCTCCACCAGTGAAATTATGTGTCCCAGATTGCGCTGGTGCAATTACAAAAGCGCCATTTTCTATAGCTCGCGCTCGGAGGAGTATTTCCCAATGAGCTTTGCCTGTTGGCACTGTGAATGCCGCAGGTACAGTTAATAATTGTGCTCCACGTTGAGAAAGGCCTCTGTAAAGATGAGGAAACCTGACGTCATAGCATATACTTAAACCAAATTTTCCAATCGCGGTTGATATTATTTTCGCATTTTTCCCTGCTACAAAACTTGCGCTTTCAATGTGTTCTTCAGACGCTGAGATAGCAGCATCGAACATATGAAGCTTATCGTATTTTGCGATTATCGATCCTGATGGATTTAATAAAAAAGAACGGTTTAAGAACTTATGTTTAGGCTTATTTTGCTTGATAGCGAGAGACCCAATTAAAATGTAGATAGATTTTTTTTTAGCGACTTTAGTCAAACTAGATAGGGTAATATCCTCTTTTTCCGTTTGCAGCACGGTTTCTTTGTGTAAATTACTATTAGAAATACAATTTGCAGTCTCTGGCAAAGCGATAAATTCTACATTTTTGGCTGCAGCTGCATTTATCATATTATTGATCAGTTCCAAGTTTTCTTTGGGCTCATCAGTAGATGATAGTTGAAGTAGTGCGCCTTTCCACATGCGCTAATCTCTCAACAATTTGTCAAGTTTACCTGACTGTTGCAGTGAATATAAATCGGAGAAACCGCCCAAATGCGCATCATTTATAAATATTTGTGGTACAGATCTACGTCCATTTGCTTTTGTCATCATTTGGCCTCTCAGCTCTAGATCAGAAGAAACATCAATTTCTTTGTAAGAAATCCCTTTGTCGTCTAACAAGCTTTTTGCCGCACGACAGAACCCACATGTTCGGGTTGAATATAATGTAATCTTTTTCACTGCTCAAAGCTTCGACTCTGTAAGTTCTCATTATATGATGCTATTCTCAAGTGTGAGTGTTTTTGGTTTTAAAGGCTATTGGTGAATATATCAATTTCAGAGTTTCATTTTAGGTTAGAAAAGTTTCGTGATGCAAGGCTCTAATATTTTAGTAGACAGAAAGGCTTTAGAAATGAGCCGAAATAGGGTTATCGGGCGCGATGAATGTTTCCTGCATGATTTAGTTATATCAGAGATCAAAGATAGGACTCAAAACATTAATAGGGATTTCCACTTAATTGCTATTGTCACAGGGCTTCCAGCTCCTTGGCGTAAAGCATTTCCTGAAGCTACCATTATCGAAGACAAAGAAAACCTAGATTTAAGCCAGAGTTTCTATGACCTTGTAATACACGGAATGGCACTTCATTGGGCAAATGATCCAATTGGGCAGCTAATTCAGGCAAGGCTTGCTCTTAAAAATGATGGTCTGATGATCGCTGCATGTTTAGGCGGAACGACATTGAACGAGTTACGAAGTGTGTTAACAGAAGCAGAAACAACATTAATGAACGGAATTCATTCGAGGTTTATGCCTTTGGCTGAAATTCGTGATCTTGGCTCGATTATGCAAAGAGCTGGGTTCGCTTTGCCAGTGGCAGATAGTGCCATTACAAACTTTCTTTATAAAGATTTTTATGCTTTATTACACGATTTACGCTTAACGGCTGAAACGAATGTGCTAATTGATAGGAATAAGTATTTTTCAAGACGCGATATTTTCGAGTTAGCCTCTGAGCTTTATCAGAAGCGATTTTTTAGATCAGATGGAATGCTTAGCGCAACTTACGAGCATATATATCTTACAGGTTGGGCGCCAGACCCAAGCCAACAAAAGCCACTTAGACCGGGAAGTGCTAAAGTGCGATTGGCTGATGCCTTGGGGACAAGGGAAACCCACTTCTCAGATTGACCAAAGTGATAAAAGTTTTATGTCACATTATTGAATAAACAATTACTAGCTCTGAAGGTAAAAAATGTTTGATACTTCAACGCCACTTGAAACGCCACAACATGCGAATGCTGAACATCCAAAAGTTCCAAAGCAAAAAATTGGTGTTTTAGTTTCAAATTTAGGTACGCCTGATAACTATGATTATTGGTCAATGAGAAGATATCTGAACGAATTTTTATCTGATCGTCGAGTGATTGATTACTCACCTTTTTTATGGCAGCCTTTGCTACAGTTGTTAATTCTTACCTCCAGGCCTTTTAGGTCTGGTGCAGCTTACAAGTCAATTTGGAATGAAGATGAGTCAGAAAGTCCATTGCTGACCATAACAAAAGCCCAAACAGCAGCAATAAAAAGCACCCTTCAGAAGCAATATGGAGATAGTGTGGCTGTACAGTTTTGTATGCGTTACGGAAACCCCTCAACAAAGTCAAAAGTAAGACTATTAGTGAGTATGGGATGTAGTAAAATTTTATTTTTCCCACTATATCCTCACTACGCAGGCGCTACGAGTGCTACTGCTAATGATCAATTTTTCAGGGCTCTCATGAATGAAAAGTGGCAGCCGTCTGTCAGAACTGTCGCTCCTTATTTTGATAACCCCTTGTACATTGACGCATTAGCTAAATCTGTTGAAACTGCATATGAAAGAGCAGATAAGAAACCAGAGGTTTTAGTTTGTTCTTATCACGGCGTTCCTCGCCGTTACCTGGTACAAGGGGGCGATCCGTACCATTGCCAATGTCAGAAAACTACACGCCTTCTTCGAGAAAGGCTTGGTTGGAGTGATACAGATATTGTGACTACCTTTCAGTCCAAATTTGGACCTGAGGAATGGTTGAAGCCTTACACTGTTGAAGAGGTAGCAAGATTAGCCAAAGAAGATGGAAAGAAAAATATTGCAGTAATTGCACCTGCGTTTTCGGCAGACTGTATCGAAACGCTTGAAGAAATAAATGAGGAAATAAAGGAAAGTTTTGAGGAGGCTGGCGGTAGTGACTTTTTATACATTCCTTGTTTAAATTATGAACCGCTGCATATCAGTGCTCTTTGTAAAATAATTGACGACAATCTGGCTGGTTGGATTAACTGCTAAAAATATTGCCTCTCAATCCAACTTGCCAGTAGGGCAGGTTTCGAGCTGCCGTCGATTTCAATTCTCGTATCCCAGTTGAGTGTTAAAGTATTCGAGTCCTTTTCAGTAATTTTGGCTAGTTGGAAAACTCCACGGATGTTGTCATTACATCGCACTGGGGCTAAAAACCTTAGTTTATCAAAGCCAATGTTTATCCCCATTTTTAGAGCATCATTTTCAGGTATTGCATCATAATACATCGCAGATAATAAAGACATTGTGAGAAATCCATGTGCAATTGTTATCCCAAATTTAGTTTCTTTAGCTTTGCTTTGATCAGTGTGAATAAATTGGTTATCTAATGTGACTTTTGCAAAAGAATTTATAAGTTTCTGATCGATCTGGAACCACTTCGATGTCCATTTCATATTATTTTGCTGTGATAGCAGTCTTCTAATATTTTGAGTGGGCATTTTCAATCATAACTTTGTTATTTGGTGTTTAGCCTAGTGACCAGAATACTAAATACCTACTAAAATTTCTTCAATTGGTTGCGTACGTATACCATAGTGTTTAATGCTTAGTAATGAAATAGTAAGGATTAAGATGACGACAAATATACTCCACAAAGGTGATCTGCCAAACCAATTAGACCTTGGCCCTATCGTTGCGGTAGATTGTGAAACTATGGGCCTTAACTTTCACAGAGACAGACTGTGTTTGGTTCAATTATCCAGTGGGGATGGGATTGCTCATATGGTGCAAATCGCTTCTGGACAACATTCTGCACCCAACTTATGTAAATTATTAAGTGATGAGAAGGTATTAAAGATATTTCATTTTGGTCGCTTTGACATAGCAGCATTGTTGAAGACATTTGGTGTTTTAACTAGTCCTGTTTATTGCACCAAGATAGCTAGTAAGTTGGTAAGGACTTACACTGACCGACATGGTTTGAAAAATTTATTACAAGAATTGTTGAATATAGATATTTCAAAACAGCAACAATCCAGTGATTGGGGCGCTGTAACATTAACGGATGCGCAACTTGAGTATGCTGCATCAGACGTTTTATATCTTCACAGTCTAAAGGATGAGCTCGATCTTCGACTGCTAAGAGAGGGTAGAATGGACTTGGCTAAATCTTCCTTTGATTTTTTGCCCACACGTGCGAAGTTAGACTTGATCGGTTGGCCTGAGACCGATATTTTTGCACATTAGGCTGGATTAGCACTTGGCTACTTATGATAAGATATATTTTCGTGTAATTAATTTTTTAAAAATTGCGCTACCAGTTATTGGGGTAGGTTTAATCATAGCGATGTTTATTCTATCGAGAGATCAGGTATCTAAAGCAGTCCTGCCATTTGACAAAAACAAATTTGAACATGAGTTAGCAAAGCAGCAAATAAATCAGCTTTACTACTCAGGACAAACTGATGCTGGAGACGAACTTGCATTGTCTGCTCAGGCTGCTGCGGAAAGTCTGGAAGGGCAAGATAAACTCGAAATGAAGTCCGTTAGTGCGACAGTTAAAACTAAATATGGCTTAGAAATTAATGCGACAGCACAGTTTGGAGAATATTTGTATTCAGAAAAATTACTCAAGATGTCAGGCTCAGTTTTGATATCGAGCTCGACTGGTTACCAGCTATCCACTCCGGCATTGCTTGTTTCAACGGATGGGACATATATACGAGGAGAGGGTCCTGTTGAAGGCTTTTCTCCTATGGGTAAGATTCAAGCGGGAAAAATAGAAATAAAAAGAGAAAACGCGAATGCACCAATGCAATTGTGGTTTAGTGAAAAAGTTATGATAGATTACGAACCTAAAGAGATCTAGTTGAGGGATAGATGGTTAGAATAATTTTAATAATATTTTTTTGTATTGTTCCAGGTTTTCTCTCGTCGGATAATAATGACAGCGGTTTTGGCACATTAGCTACCGATCGAAGTGAACCAATTTCCTTCTCATCTGATAGTCTATTTTTTAATGAAAAAACTGGATATAGTGAAATGAAAGGGAGCGTCAAGTTTAGTCAGGGAAATACTGTTTTATCGTCAAATTATGCACAAATTTCACTTAACTTGACTACAAACCAATTAGAAGAATTTTATGCTAGTGGCGATGTAGTGTTAAAAAGTGGTAATGATGTCGCGATGGGCAATGAAGCATTTTATAACTTTACAAAAAGTGAGTTAACGTTTTTGGGTGATGTATTTTTTTCAAAAGCTGGGGGCACAGTCAAGGCACAGAAAGCTGTTATAAACACTGACACCGGTTTTGCTTCAATGACTGGTAATGTCCAGACAACTTTGCTGCCAAAAAAACAAGAAGGCTCTGGTGAATGACGAAATTAGTTTCTGAAAATCCTCAGATTGGTTTGGTAGTTCAAGGTTTGAGGAAAAGCTACCAAAAAAAAGCCATAATCCGAGATGTTTCCTTATCAGTCAAAAGAGGGGAAGTTGTCGCCCTCCTAGGGCCGAATGGTTCAGGTAAAACTACCTCCTTCTATGCTATAGCAGGTTTGATACAAGCAGATGGTGGTAAGGTTTCGCTGGATGGAAACGATATAAGTGCATTACCTATGTATAGACGGGCACGTCTTGGCTTAGGCTATTTGCCACAAGAAATGTCTATTTTCAGAGGTCTCAACGTACAAGAGAATATAATGGCTATTTTGGATATATCTGAAAAAGATATTCATAAGCGAAGAGAAAGACTAGAAGAGCTTATGGCGGAATTTTCGATAGAGCATTTGAGGAGTGCACCAGCTCTTGCCCTCTCTGGTGGCGAGCGGCGGCGAGTTGAAATAGCTAGGTCACTTGCGGCAAATCCAAAATATTTACTTTTAGATGAGCCATTTGCTGGAGTGGACCCAATTTCGGTATCAGACATACGTGCATTAGTACATGATTTAAAGGACCGAGGAATTGGTGTCTTAATTACAGACCATAATGTACGTGAAACGCTTGATATAGTTTCACATGCATACATCTTGCACGATGGAAAAGTATTGATGGCTGGTGCTCCAGATGAGGTTGTCGCAAATGAAAATGTGCGGCGAGTTTATTTAGGGGACAATTTTAAAATCTTGTAGAATTTCGAATGATTTTAATTGACACCCAATAGATGGTCTATTTTAATACAATTAAGATTATACTGGTTTAAGTTAGACTTAACTAGACATCGATCATAAAAGACTTCTAATACCAAGCAAAAGGTGCCAAACCAATTTGCCAAGCGAAGCTATTGGTCATCTATCATTGTTGTCTGCGAAAGGAGTAAATATGCGCTATCAAATTTCTGGAAAACAAATTGATATAGGTTCTGCATTACAGCAGCATGTTAAGGCTGAAATAGACGGAGTGGCCTCAAAATATGCAGAACGCCCAACTGATGCAGTGGTTGTTTTCTCGAAAAGTGGTCACGAGTTTGTGTGTGAGGCGACTATTCACTTATCGACGGGATTGACCGCCCAAGCTAAGGCGCATGACAATGAAATTTATGCATCGTTTGATAATTGTGCAGAAAAAATGGAAAAACAACTACGCCGGTATAAGAGAAGATTGAAAGACCATCATACTGCAAGAACAACACCTGTTGAACTTTCTTCAGCTTCATCATATATCCTCGCTCCAGAACACGAAAACGAAGAATCAGAGCCAGGATCTCTGCAACCAATAATAATTGCTGAGATAGAGACTACAATACCGAAGCTATCTGTGGGCGAAGCGGTTATGCAGATGGAGATATCTAGTAAAGATTTTTTCGTGTTTAAGAATGATGCAAACAAACTAGTAAGTATTGTTTATCAAAGGGACGACGGTAACATTGGCTGGTTTGAGCCAAAGTAAAAATATTGGAATTTTAAGGACTAGCTGCGTAAATGGAACTTTATAATTTGCTTCATCCTGATGCTGTGAAGGTAGTGGCGGCAGCATCTAGTAAAAAACGTGTGCTGCATGATATGGCCCAATTGGCTGCAAATTGCTACAGTATGCGTACCGAGGTTTTATTAGAAGCATTACTTGATCGCGAAAAATTAGGTCCCACCGGCGTGGGGCATGGCGTAGCTTTACCGCACGCTAGATCTACGGATGTTGAGAAAGTGTGTGGAGTCTTCATCTTATTAGAATCTCCTGTAGATTTCGGTTCAGTAGATAAATTGCCAGTGGATATAATTTTTGGACTTCTTGCGCCAGAAAATGCTGGGGTTGATCATTTGAAAGCTTTGGCAATTGTATCGAGGACGCTGAGGGACAATTCTATCTGTGCAAAACTCAGAGCAAATCCTGAGCCACAAACACTTTATACGATATTAACAGAAAACCAAAACATACAGGCAGCTTGATTTACCTGAGTTTTAAGTTTCAGCGGATGTAAGTATTTTTTAAGTCTAATAGCATCAGGTCTTTATTATCTGGTTGCTGTTATGTGCAATAAAAAATGGATTTTCAAAACCAGGCTTGCCATAATTAAGCGCCTTTTGCGTTGAAAGATTTGTTACATATCCGCCAGCGCCCATTAGTATTGCATGACCCGCGGCTGTATCCCACTCCATGGTACGACCCAATCTTGGGTAAAAATCAGCCTCACCATTTGCAATAAGGCAAAATTTTAAAGATGAACCTGCGTTTATAATTTTTGATACGTTATGTTGAGCGATATATGCATCTGTTTCTGCATTATTATGTGACTTTGAGGTTATGACAGTTAAGGCATCTTCATTCGAACCAGATACTAGAAGGGGCTTGTCGTGGTATTGGCTTGTATTAGTCGGTGATTTTATCGACTCAAAAGATTTTCCGGTGTGATCAGTTCTAAATAACCGCTGAATTGCTGGAGCGTATACAATACCATGAGTTGGAGTACCATTATCAATATACGCTATATTAACAGTGAATTCCCCAGTTTTTTTTATAAATTCTTTGGTTCCATCGAGAGGATCGACCAATATGAAAGTATTAGTTCTTATAAAGTGACTCTGTGACTTTTCTTCAGTGACAATAGTCGTGTTGGGAAAGGTCTTTTTCAGTCCCTGGTAAATAATGGCGTCTGCAATTTTATCAGCATTTGTTACTGGGCTGTCGTCACTTTTCGTTTCGACAAGTAGATTATCTTTGGAATATATTTGCATTATTGCATCGCCCGCTTGCAATGCTAGTTGAGTAAATACTTGGCTTAATTTAATGTAGTCCAAATTTTTATTACTTTCTTGATTTTCAATTACTGCCTGATTGGCTAAAAAATTTCTCTGTCATAGATCCGAGTCGCAGTTCAAATGCCTTTTTACAATCGATATTGCTGAATTTTTTTTAATATAAAATGAGGGATATGGTTGAACGTTTGATTAACGCTACTTATATACATCTCGATTGAATTGAAACCAAGAAAATTCATTTGGTGAGACTATTAGAGCTCGATCAAGGTTTATGAATTTTCGTAGGGATAATGAGGGAAAGTAATGGCGAAAGTAATTGGAATTGATTTAGGAACGACAAATAGCTGCTTGGCTATAATGGATGGTTCCCAGCCGCGTGTGATAGAAAATGCAGAGGGTGCAAGAACAACTCCATCTATTGTGGGGTTTTCAGATAGTGAAAAGCTAGTAGGTCAGCCAGCCAAACGTCAAGCTGTTACAAATCCAACAAACACGGTTTTCGGAGTTAAGCGGCTTGTAGGTCGGCGTGTTGATGACTCTAATTTAGAAAAAGATAAAAAAAATCTACCTTTCGCTGTGGTTGATGGAGGCAATGGGGATGCTTGGGTCGAAGCTCAGGGTGAAAAATATAGCCCTTCGCAGATTTCAGCTTTCATCTTGCAGAAAATGAAAGAGACCGCTGAGGGTTATTTAGGTGAGGATGTATCTCAGGCAGTGATTACCGTTCCTGCGTATTTCAATGATGCACAGAGACAGGCAACAAAAGACGCTGGTAAAATTGCGGGACTTGAAGTTCTTAGAATTATAAATGAGCCAACAGCTGCTGCCTTGGCTTATGGCTTAGACAAAAATGAAAGCAAAACAATTGCAGTTTACGACTTAGGTGGTGGTACATTTGATGTCACAGTTTTAGAAATTGATGATGGCTTATTTGAGGTAAAATCTACAAATGGCGACACTTTTCTTGGTGGCGAAGATTTTGATATGAGAATTGTCAATTACCTTTCCGATGAGTTCAAGAAAGAAAAC